>Ga0153979_1000092_pt1 | contig 15947 bp, 16 predicted proteins | sample TSGA063MetaG_FD_104690 | JGI IMG/M metagenome (GOLD analysis project Ga0153979, IMG submission 104690) | Attine ant fungus gardens microbial communities from Georgia, USA - TSGA063 MetaG | ecosystem: Host-associated > Fungi > Mycelium > Unclassified | place: USA: Georgia, Magnolia Springs State...
AGCCCAGGGGACAAATCCCATAAACAGCATGACGGCGGCGGCAAGGATCAGCCCGGCAGGCAGGAAAACGCGTGGATTAGAACGGTCAGAGACGGATCCCATGATAAATTTTGAGATGCCATAGGCAACAGAGATGCCTGACAGGGCAAAGCCCAGATCGCCGCGTGAGAAACCCTGATCGACCAGATAAGGTATTGCCAGGGCAAAGTTCTTACGTACGAGATAATAGGCGGCGTAGCCGAAGAAGATACCGAGGAAAATTTGCCAGCGCAGTTTGCGGTATAGCGGATCGATTTGCTTCTCGTCTACCCGTGGCTGGTGCGCAGCTGGCTTAAAAATACTTAGCATTTGGCCTCCAATGGCGCGGTTTATTTGTTTTATTGACGCCCTGAGGCGCCTGGCAGGAGTGGTCGAACCTTTTCGTACGATCCCATGTTCCATTTCGCGCACAGGATAAATGAGAGGGGCTAAGCGAACCGTGAAGAAGGGCGCAAATGTTACTGGTTTATGTCAAATGGATGTTTTATATGTCTTTCGTCACATGTTTACATTTTTCTGGTGAGGCAAAAAGGTGATATCATTCACGTGTAAATCCCGTTCTGGCATCGATCTCAAGCAACAGTTCCGTCAAATCTACCGGCGGGAGCAGCTGCCTTACCTGACTGTTGAGACGATGCAACGATGGAGGCTCATTCAGTTTCTCCAGGCTGCTGATAGTCAGGGAAGGATATTTACCGTCGTGGCAGATATGAACCTCCGCATCGTACACCAGGCGTTTCCAGGGGCCGGTAATAATATGTTCAGGCGCATCGTCCAGGATGCGCTTTTTCGAGCCGTTCAGTTCGGTCAGATTAAGAATGGCGGACAGCGTATGTTCTCCGGCTGTCGCTGCCTGGAAATACAGGTCGCGCCATACCGCCGGAAGAAAACGCGTTACCCGCCCGTACTGCTCCACCATTTCGTCATGGAAATTGTTGTTCTGAGGCCGAACGGCGCAGAATACTGGAGCGTACCAACGAAGGCCAGGCCGGCAGCAAAGCTCAAAGGCGTCAGGTTTGGCCGCAAACGCACCATCGCCCGTAACGCTGTGCTTTCTCTTAGGCAGGAAGGTAAGGGCGCTACAGCGATAGCCAGGGAGCTAAACATCGCCCGCTCTACGGTATATAAAATTCGGGAAGACGAAAGGGCCCTGAGTTTCTTTTCGTCCATAATTTGCCTGTCTCCGTTGTTGAAGTGAAAATATCAAAAACAGGCAGATACACAATTTAAATTACAGGCTCCAGATTTTTGTATTTGATGTAGTCGTAATTCAGGTGTTACTTATTGGGGCGTTTCGCCAGACCTGGGCACTGGGAAGACCATTTTACAAATTTGGCATTGTAGACAGATTCATCGTCGCTGACGAAAGATACTTCGCCTTCTTTAGCTCCTTCCTTCAGAGTTCCCAGTAGATCCAACTGCACGGTACGCTCATCAAACTCCTTGCCTTTATCATCGAAGGCTTTGTAGCAGCCGACAAAACCAGTTAATTCAATCGGCTTTTTGATGTTGCTATATACAGTCACCTTGAACGTTTTTTCGTACTTAGGCTGTCCTTCAACCACTACCGTCCCCTCAGAGGATGGGATAGCCTGAATAATCAATTTACTATGTAAATCTTCAGCCGCTACTGAAGAAAATGAGAAGAGAACAAGCGAAGAAAGGAGAACTGTAGACAGCTTTTTCATCGAATATATCCTTTTATCAAAAAATTAGTCATTAATTCCGCAACCAGATTACACGCTACAACCTAAATCCAGACTTAATAATCATTATCTTTTGTAAAGTGATTTGCAGCTATCGGTCTTCAAACAACGCACATTGACCTTGTCACCGGTGGCGATGTTGAGCCGCTCCTTCTGCAGCTCCATCTGGTAAATCTGGTTGTCAACTTCGGTGGCCTGGATATGGATATGGCTTTCCAGCGTGGTGATCTGCAGCCATTCTGTTCGTTCTGGCCGGACAGGCCCAGCAGGTTGTTCTGCTGCTGGTAATACAGCGCTACCTGGTTGGTGAGCTGATCCTTATTGATCAGCCCCTTCGTCTGATAGTGCCGGTAGTTCCCCATATTCTCCTTCATAATACGTATCCCTTCCTGGGCACGCCGGAGGATGTCGGCGGAACGGATGAACGCGGCGGTATATTGCGCCTTCTGTTTTTCAGCATGGTAAGCGTGGCCTGCTTGCTGCTTTCCAGTCGGCTGATGATTTGCGCAATGCGTGCCCGCTGGTCATCGATATCCCGCTGCTGGTTATCGATGACCACCCCGCTGCGGGTGCTTTTGCTGAGGTGAATCTGGTAAATGGGGGCGCCGGCGGCGATCGCCAGGGTAAGAAAAGCAATGAGAAAAAACAGGCAGAGCCCTGCCGTGAGCCAAAAGGGAGTGCCGGGTAACAGCAATGCCCGACCGCGCGATCTCAGGTTGTGGTTATCGATCGCTTCCTGGCGAAACACCGTTTTTCTTCCTTAAAAAGAAGGGGGAGTGAAGTCCAGCCCCATTATGCCGTCAACAAATCGTTAAACACCAGCGTTGCGGTGAGTGGGCGTTTGATGAATTGTTGGACATATTAAACAGTAAATTATCTCATTGGCGTGTGTTTTAGTTCTATTGGCCCTCAAACCCCTAAACCAGATATTTTCCTGTACACCCGGGGTTTTCGCTACACTACGGCCCCTTTTACTGCCGAGTGAATCATTGTGACGTTACTGATTGTCACCACAGTCCTGTGGGCCTTTTCTTTCAGCCTTATAGGCGAGTACCTGGCGGGGCAGGTCGATAGCGTCTTCTCCGTGCTGATCCGTCTGCTGCTTGCCGCAGTTGTTTTCCTGCCCTTTTTACGTTTTCGCGGCCAACGGATGTCGACCATTCTGCTGTATATGGCCGTCGGGGCGATGCAGCTGGGCATTATGTACTTGATCAGCTTCCAGGCTTTTCTCTATCTTAGCGTGTCGGATTTTCTGCTTTTTACCGTGCTTACCCCGCTCTGGGTGACGTTGATTTACGATGTGCTAAGTGGTCGTGGCATACGTGCGGGCTACCTGTTCAGTGCTCTGCTGGCGGTGGTGGGAGCGGCCATTATTCGCTACGACAAAATCAGCGATCATTTCTGGTTCGGTCTGCTGCTGGTTCAGCTGGCGAATATCTGCTTTGCGATTGGGTTGGTGGGATATAAGCGTCTACAGGAAATTCGGCCCGTGCCGCAGCATACTGCGTTCTCCTGGTTCTATCTGGGTGCCGCCGCTATTGCCGTCGCGGCCTGGTTTCTCTGGGGCAACCCCCACAGGCTGCCCACGACGTCATTCCAGTGGGGGATACTCATCTGGCTGGGCGTGGTGGCTTCGGGTCTCGGCTACTTTATGTGGAATTATGGTGCCACTCAGGTTGACGCCGGGACGCTGGGGATAATGAATAATATGCATGTGCCGGCCGGGCTGTTGGTTAATCTGGTTATCTGGCAAAGGCAGCCGCACTGGCCGAGTTTCCTGATCGGTGCCGCAGTGATTTGCGTTTCGCTCTGGGTACACAAGAAGTGGATTGTAAATAAACGATAACGTACAGTCTGGCCTGATAAAGCCGGGGAAAGGGTCACCTTCCCCGGCGAAAGACGGCGCTTTTATTATTTGATCAACGTATTAATACAGTCAGTGATTTTGCTTAGCCTGTCTTCAATACGGGCACCAATACGGTCGCCCAGATCTTTACCTGCATCGTTGAACTGCTGTTCGCTATAACCCAGTTCGGCTGCAAAGGTTAGTGTTTTAAAGATATCTGAGAAAAATGAACCAAATATTCCGGACATTTTTTCCTGAACCTTACCTGCGCCGCTAACGGTTGCTACTTCAGTACTGGTTAGAACTCGCATAGTCATTACCTCAATCCTTGATTTGAAAAAATACAGTGTGTGCACCCCTCAAGGTGAGCGGTAATGTTATGAGAGGATGGATCAGGATAAAATAGTACTTAATCCAAATGGTTATATCTGTTAAATCGGGATAAATAAGAAGCAAAAGGGAGGCTGTGGTAAAGAGGCAGGGGGAAAAAGGTGGTCAGGGGTAACCGGCGTGAGCAGAGTGACGCTGCCCACGCTGCCCACGCTGCCCACGCTGCCCACGCTGCCCACGCTGCCCACGCTGCCCACGCTGCCCACGCTGCGGCGCGAGGTTTACTTCGCTGCCGGACGAATTTTCTTCGTTAAACCTTTCAAAAAGTTTCGCAGAATCTGGTCGCCGCATTCACGGTAGTTCTTATGCCCTGGCTTGCGGAAAATGGCCCCAATTTCCGATTGTCCCACGGCAAAGTCTGCCAGTTTTAATATCTCAAGAATATCGGTTGTCTTTAAATCGAACGCGACCCGAAGCTTTTTCATAATGATGTTATTGGTCATCTTCCGCTCAATAGAAGGGGCGGGGGCGTCTTCACTCTTGCCGCGACGGGAGAAAATCAGCCCGTTAAGAAAATAGCCCATAATGACGTCCGGGCAGGCGCGGAACCCCGCTTCATCATCTTTTTTCAGGAAGCTGTTTACTTCAGCTTCGGCCACTTCGCTTTCTGCCAGCGCCAGAATGCTGACTACCTGGGTATCGCTTAAATTCAGCATGTAGCGCACGCTGCGCAGAACGTCGTTATTTGTCATAGCAATCTCATCAGGGAACAAAAGCTGTTGGGCGCATTATAGAGATAAATGGCAGCGGAAACAGGAAAAAACGCCAGCAGGGCATTAACCGCGCGGGGTCAGCAGACGCGGCGCTCAGGCTGTATTTGGCCGGTCAGTGACCGGCTAAAGGTGCTCAGGATGAGATAATCGACTGGGGCAGAGGCGTGCCGGGAAGGGAGGCATCTTTCACGCGCGGAAGGTTATCGCAGGCATGCTGGCGAGCCGAGCGAATAAACGCCTCCACAACCGGCTGACGCTGCTCACCGTCCCTGACCGCTGCATATAAGCGGCTCCACAAACCTTCACCCAGGGGTTTAGTCACCACCAGCCCCTGATGTTCAAAACTCTCCACCACCCAGTGCGGCAGGGCGGCAATCCCCATTCCCGCAGACACCATCTGGATCAGCAACAGCGTATTGTCCACGCTTTTTAGCGCCGGACTGATGCCCGCGGGCTGAAGAAAATGGCGCCAGATATCCAGACGCTGGCGCTGAACCGGATAAATCATCAACACCTCATTCGCGAGGTCTTCAGGATTAATATGTTCACGCCGGGCGAGAGGATGATCGGGAGAGAGCACCAGGCGGACTTCAAAATCAAACATCGGCGAGTAGAAGAGGCCGCTGCGCGGCAGGATATCTGACGTCAGCACCAGATCCAGCTCTCCCTGTTGCAGGGCGGGCTGCGGGTCGAAAGTTACTCCCGATTTGAAATCCATCACCACCTGCGGCCAGTTCTGGCGAAAGTTATTCAGCGCCGGGGTGAGCCACTGAATGCAGCTGTGACATTCAATCGCAATGCGCAGCGTGGTCTGATGCGGCTCGTGGCAGGCCTGTAGCGCCTGCTGGATCTGCGGCAGGACCTGTTCGGCCAGATTGAGCAGGATCTCTCCCTGCGGCGTAAAGCGCAGCGGCTGACTTTTTCGCACGAATAAACGAAACCCCAGCCGCTGTTCCAAATCACTGAACTGATGTGACAGGGCGGATTGTGTTTGATGGAGCTGTGCAGCCGCTGCGGCCAGCGAACCTGTCGTTCGCAGTGCCTGCAACGTTCGCAGGTGTTTGAGTTCGATCATGAGAGTCCTTCACATCGACAGTGAACATTTTGCGCTTGTGGTGACTACAGTACCTGCGGATTATAGATGTGTAAACATCTGGACGTCTAAAAGCCTGGTTGCAGCGACAACCGGCGGCAAACGAGGTAAGTACTGATGACCATTCTGAACCATACTCTCGGATTCCCTCGCGTCGGTCTGCGCCGCGAACTGAAAAAAGCCCAGGAAAGCTACTGGGCAGGTAACAGCACCCAGCAAGAATTACTGGCCGTTGGCCGGGAGCTGCGCACCCGCCACTGGCGGCAACAGCAGGAAGCGGGCGTGGATCTGCTCCCGGTTGGTGATTTTGCCTGGTACGATCATGTGCTGACCACCAGCCTGATGTTAGGTAACGTACCGGCCCGCCATCAGAATAAAGACGGCTCGATCGATCTCGATACGCTGTTCCGGCTCGGTCGCGGCCGCGCGCCCGGCGGTGAGCCTGCCGCCGCCGCTGAAATGACCAAATGGTTCAATACCAACTACCACTATATGGTGCCGGAGTTCACCAAGGGTCAGCAGTTCAAACTGAGCTGGACACAGATCCTCGACGAAGTCGATGAAGCGCTGGCGCTGGGCCATAAAGTGAAACCCGTTCTGCTGGGCCCGGTGACCTATCTCTGGCTGGGTAAAGTCAAGGGTGAACAGTTTAACCGCCTGAGTCTGCTGAAGGATATCCTGCCGGTCTACCAGCAGGTGCTGGCCGGGCTGGCAAATCGCGGTATCGACTGGGTGCAGATCGATGAACCTGCGCTGGTTCTGGAACTGCCACAGGAGTGGCTGAACGCATTCAAGCCAGCCTTTGATGCTTTGCAGGGCAATACCAAACTGCTGCTTACCACCTATTTTGACAGTGCTGACACCAACATAGAGACTATCCGCGCGCTGCCGGTACAGGGGTTGCACGTCGACCTGGTGCACGGGAAGGATGATATCGCGCAGCTGAATAGCCGGATCCCAGCCGACTGGCTGCTTTCCGTCGGGGTCATTAATGGCCGTAACGTCTGGCGTGCCGATCTCAGCCGCTGGTTTGAACGTTTGCAACCGCTGGTCAGCCAACGCAATCAGCTGTGGATTGGTTCGTCCTGCTCACTGCTGCATAGCCCAATCGATCTGAGTACGGAAACCCGTCTGGATGAGGAAGTGAAAAGCTGGTTCGCTTTTGCCCTGCAAAAATGTGCCGAGCTGTCACTGTTAAGCAAGGCGCTGAACAATAACGATCCGCAGTCACTGGAAGCCTGGAGTGCGCCAGGTCGTGCGCGTCTTCACTCCTCGCGGGTGCATAACGCGGCGGTGAGTAAACGCCTGGCGGAGATCACGGTGAAAGACAGCCAGCGTAACAGCGGCTATCAAACGCGCGCCACAGCCCAGCGAGCCCGTTTTCAACTGCCGACCTGGCCTACCACGACCATTGGTTCATTCCCGCAGACCACCGAGATCCGCAGTCTGCGACTGGACTTCAGGCAGGGTCGCCTGGACGGTAGCCACTACCGCACCGGCATCGCTGAACATATCAAACAGGCGATTAAGGAGCAGGAAAGTTTAGGTCTGGACGTGCTGGTGCATGGCGAAGCTGAGCGTAACGACATGGTGGAATATTTTGGTGAAAACCTGGACGGCTTCGCCTTCACTCAAAATGGCTGGGTCCAGAGCTATGGCTCCCGTTGCGTTAAGCCGCCGGTGATTATCGGTGATATCAGTCGTCCGCAGCCCATTACCGTGGCGTGGGCGAAATATGCGCAGTCTTTGACGAATAAGCCAGTCAAAGGCATGCTCACCGGCCCGGTAACCATTCTTTGCTGGTCTTTCCCGCGCGAGGACGTTTCCCGCGAAACCATTGCCAAACAGATTGCGCTGGCGCTGCGTGACGAAGTGGAAGATTTGGAAAAAGCGGGTATCGGCATTATTCAGATTGATGAGCCTGCCCTGCGAGAAGGTCTGCCACTGCGCCAGTCCGACTGGGCCGCCTATCTGGCATGGGCCGTTGACGCCTTTCGCCTGAACGCCGCAGTGGCGAAGGATGATACGCAGATCCACACGCATATGTGTTACTGCGAGTTCAATGACATCATGGACTCCATTGCTGCGCTGGATGCGGACGTGATTACCATTGAAACTTCACGCTCCGATATGGAACTGCTGGAGTCGTTTGAAGAATTTGACTATCCAAACGGAATGGGTCCGGGCGTTTACGATATTCACTCCCCTAACGTCCCCAACGTGGAAGACATTGAGGCGCTGCTGCAGAAAGCCGCGACGCGTATTCCAACCGAGCGCCTGTGGGTGAATCCGGATTGTGGCCTGAAAACCCGTGGATGGACCGAAACCCGCCAGGCACTGGCGAATATGGTTAAAGCGGCGCAGAACCTGCGCAACGCTAAAGCATGAGCAGGGCGTTAACGCGTTAGCAAGGCAGAATTTGCGCAACGCGCTAACGCCTGATTGCGAGTGTAAGCGCGACAAAGATCGACAAGGGATAAGACCCCGAAGATCGGGCGATCCCCGGGACTTTACTGCACTATTCCACGCCGTACTGCCGGAACCAGGCCAGCATCCGCTGCCAGCCGTCTCTGGCTGACTCCTGGTGATAGCTGGGCCGGTAATCGGCATTGAAGGCATGACCGGCATCCGGGTACACCACAATCTCTGCATCTGCGTTGGCCGCGCGCAGCGCCTGACGCATCGTTTCTACGCTCTCAAGCGGGATCCCATCATCCTTGCCGCCATACAGGCCCAGTACCGGCGCGTTAAGGTCGACGGCCACATCTACCGGATGCTTCTGCTGCTTCAGCGTTTTTTCACCCACCAGTTTGCCGTACCAGGCAACGCCTGCTTTCAGCTGTGGGTTATGCGCGGCATAAAGCCAGGTAATACGGCCGCCCCAGCAAAATCCGGTAATCGCCATATTGCGCATATCACCGCCGTTGCGTGACGCCCAGTTCGCCACATGGTCAAGATCGGCCAGCACCTGGGTGTCAGGCACCTTGCTGACCAGCTCGGAAAACAGAGTCGGAATGTCGCTATACTCTGAGGGATCCCCCTGGCGGAAATAGAGTTCTGGTGCGATAGCCAGATAACCTTCAACCGCCAGACGACGACAGATATCCCGAATATGCTCATGGACGCCAAAAATTTCCTGTACCACCAAAACGACCGGGAGCGGGCCTTTTGCGTGGCGTGGCCGGGCGTGAAAGGCGGGCATATTTTCGCCCTGAGTAGGAACAGAGGTTTCGCCGGACAGGATATCGGCGCTGTCGGTCAGGATCGTGGTTGAAGCGGTGGGCGATACCGCGGGAGTGAACCCATTGTTGCTCAATTTCTGAGTCATATTATCTTCGGTTTTCATTGTCCTCTCCGTGCATGGGTTAGCGCAATCAGCTAACTATAGCCAGGATTGCGTTCAGACCAGGTGGCCGGGCTTTACTTCTCTTTAACACTGGCAGCGCGGAGCCAACAGGGTTAATCGGTTCCCTGACAGGGGAGAGAGTCTTAAAATGCGATACATATCACTATTATTATTAATTTTCCTGTAACTTTCATTATGTGTAGTGAGGTTAGTCACATAAATAGGCGCGACATTCTTTTATGGTACAGCGCTGTTACCTATCCCTTTTCTCTAACAGGAGTATCACATGGCGCAGTCAGATGTTTTCCACCTCGGTATTACCCGGGCTGATCTTCAGGGCGCGACGTTAGCGATTGTGCCGGGCGATCCTGAGCGGGTGAAAAAAATCGCCGCCCTGATGGAGAATCCTGTGCATCTGGCTTCGCACCGTGAATTCACCACCTGGCGCGCAGAGCTTAACGGCAAAGCCGTGGTTGTGTGCTCAACGGGTATTGGCGGACCTTCAACCTCTATCGCCGTCGAAGAGCTGGCGCAGCTTGGCGTACGAACCTTTCTGCGCGTAGGCACCACCGGGGCGATTCAGCCGGATATCAACGTCGGCGATGTGCTGGTGACCACCGGTTCGGTTCGTCTGGACGGTGCCAGCCAGCACTTTGCGCCGCTTGAATTCCCCGCCGTGGCGGACTTCTGCTGTACCACCGCCCTGGTCGACGCCGCTAAGGCCGCCGGTGCTAAAACGCATATCGGCATCACCGCCTCCTCTGACACTTTTTATCCCGGCCAGGAACGCTATGACACCTTTTCAGGCCGCGTGGTGAGCCGCTTCCAGGACTCGCTGAAAGAGTGGCAGCAAATGGGCGTGCTGAACTATGAGATGGAGTCCGCCACGCTGCTGACCATGTGCGCCAGCCAGGGTCTGCGGGCAGGCATGGTTGCCGGGGTGATCGTTAACCGCACACAGCAGGAAATTCCTGATGCAGAAGCGATGAAGCGTACCGAAAGCGACGCGGTACGCATCGTCGTTGAGGCAGCCCGCCGCCTGGTATAACCTTTTGTCTGGACATTGATACAGTGCGCCTCTACCTTTCCTCCAGACATGATCGGGACGGAGGACGCCTGTGGACGCAACAACGATATACAGCGTAGGGATCGGGCTGGCTGGCCTGCTGGCAGGCTGGCTGTTAGCCTGGTTTCTTAGCCAGCAGCGCATTTCCCGCCTGGAAACCGAACGGCAATTACTGATGCAGGCGGCCGATCAGCTCCGACAGGAGCGCGTTCGTCTGCATCAGCAGCTTGAAAATCAGCAGCAATCGCAAAAACAGTCTGAAGCAGAATTACGCCAGCTACACGGTGGGCTGTCGGCCGCGCAGGAAAAACTGCATCACCTTGAACACTGGCGTAACGAAAGCGAGCAGCTCAGCCGGGAGCTGCGTAATCAGCTGGAGGTCAACAGCGCTCAGGAAGTTGAACTGAGGGAGATGACTATCCGTCTTGAAGAGACGCGCATGGCCGCGGAAGAGAAACAGCGCCTGCTGGTTAACAGCGAGCAGCGGCTTAACGCCCAGTTCGAGAACCTGGCAAACCGTATCTTTGAGCACAGCGGCCGCCGGGTGGATGAGCAGAACCGGCAGAGCCTGAACGGTCTGATTACTCCCCTGCGTGAACAGCTGGAGGGGTTCCGTCGCCAGGTTCAGGAGGGGTTCGGTCAGGAAGCCCGCGAGCGACACACGCTTTCTCATGAAATCCGCAACCTGCAGCAGCTCAATGCGCAAATGGCGCAGGAAGCGATCAACCTTACCCGTGCGCTGAAAGGGGATAACAAAACGCAGGGCAACTGGGGCGAAGTGGTGCTCAGTCGGGTGCTGGAAGCCTCGGGACTGCGTGAGGGGCATGAGTACGAAACTCAGGTCAACATCCAGCTTGAGCAAAACGGCAGGATGCAGCCCGATGTTATCGTCCGACTGCCGCAGGGTAAGGACGTGGTGATTGATGCCAAAATGACCCTGGTGGCCTACGAGCGCTACTATAACAGCGAGGATGACGCCTCGCGCGAAGCCGCTATTACGGAACACATCACCTCAATCCGCGGGCATCTTCGCCTGCTCAGTCGAAAAGATTATCAACAATTACCCGGTTTACGCTCGCTTGATTATGTGTTGATGTTTATCCCCATCGAACCGGCTTTCCTGCTGGCCATTGACCGCCAGCCGGAGCTGATTAACGAGGCGCTGAACCAAAATATCATGCTGGTGAGCCCGACCACGCTGCTGGTTGCGCTGCGCACTATCAATAACCTGTGGCGCTATGAGCATCAGAGCCGCCATGCGCAGCGCATTGCTGACCGCGCGGCGAAGCTTTACGACAAGATGCGGCTGTTCGTGGATGATATGACGTCGATGGGACAGAGCCTCGATAAGGCGCATGACAGCTACCGCCAGGCAATGAAAAAGCTGTCCGAAGGGCGTGGAAACCTGATCGCCCAGACCGAAAGCTTTCGTCATCTGGGGGTGGAGGTGAAGCGGCCAATCAACCCCCGACTGGTCGAGCAGGCGATGCCTGAATCGCCTGAAGATCCCGGCGATGACGAAACGGGTGAGCCGATCGAAACAGAAGCCGCGATGGGCTTTAATCCCGCAGCAGGCGTCAGTGAATAAGCGGCCAGGCAACGTGCCTGACCTGCGGGACTCTGATACACTTGATTGATAATTGATTGCAGAGCAGGCAAAACAAATGGCAGATGAATCAAAGGACACCACCCATTTCGGCTTCCGTACCATAGCGAAAAGCGACAAAGAGGAAATGGTCGCTGACGTTTTCCACTCCGTTGCGGCTAAATATGACCTGATGAACGATTTGATGTCGTTTGGCATCCACCGTATCTGGAAGCGATTTACCATCGACTGTAGCGGCGTACGCCGGGGCCAGCGCGTGCTGGATCTGGCGGGTGGAACGGGCGATCTGACGGCGAAATTCTCGCGTCTGGTGGGCGACACCGGTGAGGTGGTGCTGGCGGATATCAACAGCTCTATGCTGAAGGTCGGCCGCGAAAAGCTGCGTAACAACGGCATTATCGGCAATGTCAGCTACGTCCAGGCCAACGCAGAAGCGCTGCCCTTCCCGGACAACTATTTTGACTGCATTACCATCGCCTTTGGCCTGCGTAACGTGACGGAAAAAGAGAAGGCGCTGGCATCAATGTTCCGCGTTCTGAAGCCGGGTGGCCGTCTGCTGGTGCTGGAGTTCTCAAAACCGGTGCTGGAACCCCTTAACAAAGCGTATGACGCTTACTCATTTCATATCCTGCCGCGCATCGGCGAGCTGGTGGCAAAGGACGCCGGAAGCTATCGCTATTTAGCCGAGTCCATCCGTATGCATCCGGATCAGGAGACGCTTAAGCAGATGATGGCGGACGTGGGTTTTGAAAATACCACCTACCATAATCTTACCGGTGGCATTGTTGCACTGCATCGTGGATTCAAGTTTTAAACAGGAAAGCGAATGACCTTAACGCCGCTGTTAACCGCAGGGCTGGAAACGGCGCTAAATAAGATACTGTATCGCGACCGTGGCCTGAAAGCGGCGCGCCAGCGCCTGTCCGGCAAAAGCCTGCGCATTGAGCTGGCTGAAATAACGCAGCCCTTCATTTTTATCTTCAGTGAGAAGCAGGTAGATGTGCTGTCTGAATGGAGCGATACGCCGGATTGCACGGTGAAAACGCGCCTTGCCACGTTACCTAAGCTGCGTAACCGTCAGCTGCTCACCGGGCTTATCCGCAGCGGTGAGCTGGAAGTGGAAGGCGATTTGCAGGTGGTACAATACTTCTCGGCGCTGATCGATCTGGCTGAACTTGATCCGGCTGAGTACCTGTCGCCGTGGATGGGAGATGTTGCTGCTCATGGCATCAGCCAGTTTGGCCGTCGCGGCCTGCAATTTATTCAGGGTGATATTCAGCGGAAGCAGGGTTATCTGAGTCAGGCGCTGACCGAAGAGTGGCGCCTGGCGCCTGGTGCGCTGGAGCTTGCCTGGTTTGCCGAAGAAGTTGACGCCGTCGGGCGCTCTCTGGCGGCACTGGAAGCGCGTATCGACAAGCTGGAGGTCAAATGAGTTTCGGAGAACTCCGCCGTCTTTACTTTATCCTCAGCGTATTCCTGAGCTACGGTCTGGACGAATTTATCCCTAAAACCCGCATGGCGCTTCCGCTGATCCTCTGGCGCAGGTGCCTGTTCTGGATCCCCAACCGCCATAAAAATAAGCCGGTTGGCGAACGCCTGCGGCTGGCAATGGAGCAGCTTGGCCCGGTGTGGATCAAGCTGGGCCAGATGATGTCCACGCGTCGCGATCTGTTCCCGCCGCTCATTGCCGACCAGCTTGCCATGCTCCAGGATCGGGTGGCACCCTTTGATGGGGTACTGGCTAAGCAGCAGATTGAAGTCTCGCTGGGCTGTCCGGTCGAAACCCATTTCGACGATTTTGACATCAGGCCGCTGGCCTCTGCTTCTATCGCTCAGGTTCATACCGCCACGCTGCGGGAGAGCGGTCAGAAAGTCGTGATCAAAGTGATTCGCCCGGACATCCTGCCGGTGATTAAAGCGGATATGAAGCTGATCAACCGCATGGCGCGCTGGGTTCCACGACTGCTGCCGGACGGGCGGCGCCTGCGACCACAGGAAGTGGTGGCGGATTACGAAAAAACGCTGATTGACGAGCTTAATCTGCTACGTGAGGCGGCCAACGCCATTCAGCTGCGTCGCAATTTCGATAGCAGCAAAATGCTCTATGTGCCGGAAGTCTATTCGGATTACTGTAGCGAAAACATGATGGTTATGGAGCGCATCTACGGTATTCCCATTTCGGATGTCGTGGCGCTTGAGCAGCACGGCGTTAATATGAAGCTGCTGGCGGAACGTGGCGTGCAGGTGTTCTTTACCCAGGTGTTCCGCGACAGCTTTTTCCACGCGGATATGCATCCGGGCAATATCTTTGTCAGCTATGACCACCCTGAAGATCCGCAGTATATTGGCATTGACTGTGGAATTGTGGGGTCGCTGAATAAAGAGGATAAGCGCTATCTGGCGGAAAACTTTATCGCCTTCTTCAACCGCGATTATCGTAAGGTCGCCGAGCTCCACGTTGATTCCGGCTGGGTTCCACCCGACACCAACGTCGAAGATTTTGAGTTTGCGATTCGCACCGTCTGCGAGCCGATTTTTGAAAAGCCGCTGGCGGAAATCTCTTTCGGCCACGTCTTACTGAATCTGTTCAACACCGCGCGCCGCTTCAATATGGAAGTTCAGCCGCAGCTGGTGCTGCTGCAAAAAACGCTGCTCTACGTTGAAGGGGTAGGGCGACAGCTTTATCCCCAGCTTGATCTGTGGAAAACGGCAAAGCCTTTCCTTGAGGAGTGGATTAAAGATCAGATCGGCATTCCGGCCATTGTACGGGCGTTGAAAGAGAAAGCGCCTTTCTGGGCGGAAAAGCTGCCTGAACTGCCGGAGCTGTTCTACGACAGCCTGCGTCAGCATAAACATTTGCAGCACAGCGTCGACAAGCTCACTCACGATCTGAAAAGCGAGCGGGTAAGACACAATCAGTCCCGCTATCTCTTCGGCATTGGCGCGACGCTGCTGCTGGCCGGGACAGCGATTTTACTGACCCGGCCTGACTGGGATCTGTTCTCCGCAGCAATGATCGCCGGTGGTCTGGTGAGCTGGCTGATAGGCTGGCGCAGAACGGACTGATTGTCACAAAAGGTAAAGAGCCCCCGGCCGTGGGGGTTAGCGCATCGTCACCGCGGCCGTAGCTGTTATATACTGCAAAACGGGCATTACAACTCATCTGAGGCAAAATTATGGGCGGTATCAGTATCTGGCAATTATTAATCATTGCCGTCATCGTAGTTCTTCTGTTTGGTACCAATAAACTGCGTAATCTGGGTTCCGATCTTGGTTCTTCCATCAAAGGCTTTAAAAAAGCCATGGGTGATGAAGACGAGAAAGAGAAAGAAAAAACTCATGCTAATGATGCTGATTTTAATGCCACTCTGGCAGACAAACAGCAGACGGAAGCGAAGAAAGAAGACGTTAAGAACGACAAGGTATAATCCGTGTTCGACATAGGCTTTAGTGAACTGATACTGGTTTTCGTTATCGGACTGGTGGTGCTGGGTCCACAGCGTTTACCTGTGGCGGTGAGAACCGTCGTAGGCTGGATCCGCGCGCTTCGCTCAATGGCATCCAGCGTACAAAATGAGCTGGCGCAGGAACTTAAGCTACAGGAGCTACAGGACAGCCTGCGTAAAGTGGAAGAGGCCAGTAAGAACAGCCTCACTCCCGAGCTGAAGGCCTCAATGGAGGAGCTTAAGCAGTCGGCTGAATCGATGAAACGTTCTTACCTGGGCGAGAATGAAAAAGCCGACGATGTGGCTCACACCATCCATAATCCGCTGGTGAAAAACGCAGAGGCGGCCCATGAAGGCGTCACGCCAGCAGAGGCTGAACATCATGTGAGTGCACCCGCGCAGTCACCCGAACAGGCTGAGGCTGCTGTCAACGCTCAGCCCCTGTCCGGTGCTGCCGAGCAGGCTGAAGCTGCTGTCAACGCTCAGCCCGCGTCCGGTGCTGCCGTTCAGACACAGGCGCAGCCTGAGGTTTATGTACAATCGGCATCAACGGCCGGGGTGTCCGCGCAGCCTGCTGAGCAGGGTGCTGCGCCCGCTCACTCTCCTGCACCCGCCAGCGTGGAGCCTGCGACTACGGCAGCAGTGACGGGCGATGATCCTCACCTCTCAAGCCGCGCCCCCACATCCACTACTCAA
>Ga0153979_1000094_pt1 | contig 15854 bp, 15 predicted proteins | sample TSGA063MetaG_FD_104690 | JGI IMG/M metagenome (GOLD analysis project Ga0153979, IMG submission 104690) | Attine ant fungus gardens microbial communities from Georgia, USA - TSGA063 MetaG | ecosystem: Host-associated > Fungi > Mycelium > Unclassified | place: USA: Georgia, Magnolia Springs State...
ACTTCCAGAAGTACCATACGCCGCCAAACGTGGTCGTCAGCTCAGGTAAGTATGTGCTGACTCAACCTGTGCAAACCACCCCGCTGGGTTCACAGTTGGCGTTCACCACAGTGAAATAAGGCGAATTCACCTGGAGCAATCTTGTTCCAGGTTTCGTTACCCGTTAATGGCTGGGTAGCGATCACCGTGACGACATCATTGGGTGTCGTCTGCTGCTGAAAATCAATTTCCACATCCTGATCCAACAAGGTTGCCTTGCCAAACGGCGCTCTGCGCGTGATCCAATACAGATTGGTCGAGCAGTAAGCCATGACGAAGCGCCCGTCCGATAACAGCATATTGAACACCCCTTTCTGCCGCATCTGATCGGCCAACGACGCAATATAGCGAAACACAGCAGGCCAGTTGCTCGGCGTTCGCGGATAACGCTCAGTCAATTTATGCAGTAACCAGCAGAAGGCGAACTCACTGTCAGTCTGGCCGATAGGCCTTAAGGTGCCGGTATCCAGCTGGCGATAGCCGCGCAGCTGCCCGTTGTGCGCGTAGGTCCAGTTGCGTCCCCACAGCTCACGGGTGAAGGGATGGGTATTTTCCAGCGACACTTCGCCGCGATTGGCCTGACGAATATGCGAAATCACCGCGCAGGATTTGATCGGATATTCCTGTACGAGACGGGCAATGGGCGAATTAAAGCTCGGATGCGGATCTTTAAAGGTGCGACAACCATTACCTTCATAGAAAGTAATACCCCAGCCATCTTTATGCGGACCCGTGCCGCCACCTCTTTGCACCAACCCACTGAAACTGAAACAGATATCAGTAGGAACGTTGGCGCTCATCCCGAGCAATTCGCACATTGCCAGTCTCCTTTACATCAAAAGCCTTACGCTTTTGCCATCTCTTTTTCGATTAACAGAATCAAAATATGAATCACTTTAATGTGGATTTCCTGCACACGGTCCGCGAAACCAAAGTGCGGTACGCGAATTTCTACGTCAGCTGAACCGTCCATCTTGCCGCCGTCTTTACCGGTCAGGGTGATGACTTTCATGCCTTTCGCGCGTGCCGCTTCAATCGCTTTGATCACGTTAGCGGAGTTGCCAGAGGTGGAGATCCCCAGCAGCACGTCGCCCTTTTGGCCAACTGCTTCAACGTAACGGGAGAAGATATGGTCGTAACCAAAGTCGTTACCCACGCAGGAGATGTGGCTGACGTCAGAAATGGCAATCGCCGGGTAGCCCGGACGGTTTTCACGGTAACGGCCAGTCAGTTCTTCAGCGAAGTGCATGGCGTCGCAGTGCGAACCGCCATTACCGCAGGAAATCACCTTCCCACCCGCTTTAAAAGAATCCGCTAGCAGCACGGCAGCACGTTGAATTGACTCAATGTTTGCTGAATCACTGAGGAATTTATTCAGTGTGTCAGCAGCTTCGTTCAGTTCACTACGGATAATATCCAGGTACATGGCAGCCTCTTTTTATGTCCATTTTCAGCAATAAAGCGTTCCGCCACGCAGTGTAACGGATTGCCGAAACAGCGAGAAGCCAAGAAGCGGTAATCAATCCGAATGTTTGTGATTTTGACCCTTAGTGCGATCGGTTTGTGAGCTAAGTTGTAATTAAGATGTAAATACATTGATAAAGAAATGGACCTGAACTAAAACCAATATATCACTCTAACAGGTCAGACCTCCTACAACTGGGGAGATTTATCATGATGGTTCTTAGTATCGTTGCCTTGCTCGTTATCATCGGTGTGCTGTTCTATCACCGCGTGAACCTACAACTTAGTAGCTTGATTATTCTAGCTTTTACCGCTGCCATGGGCGCAATTCACCTGTGGACTCTCTGGCTGCTGGTGCCGCTGGCAATCATCTTGCTACCTTTCAACATTCCGGCTCTACGCCGTTCCCTGTTCTCTGCTCCAGCCCTGCGCACCTTCCGCAAAGTCATGCCAAGCATGTCACGCACGGAAAAAGAGGCGATTGAAGCCGGTACCACTTGGTGGGAAGGCGACCTGTTCAGCGGTACGCCTGACTGGAAAAAGTTGCAGGACTACCCGCAACAGCGCCTGACAGAAGAAGAACAAGCCTTTATCGACGGCCCGGTAGAAGAAGCCTGCCGCATGGCGGATGACTTCCAGATCACGCATGAGCTGGCCGACCTGCCGCCAGAGCTGTGGGCCTATTTGAAAGAGCACCGCTTCTTCGCGATGATCATCAAGAAAGAGTATGGCGGCCTTGAGTTCTCGGCTTACGCTCAGGCTCGCGTGCTGCAAAAACTGGCCGGTGTGTCAGGCATTCTGGCCATCACCGTCGGCGTACCTAACTCCCTCGGCCCCGGCGAATTGCTGCAACACTACGGCACCGACGAGCAGAAAGATCACTATCTGCCGCGTCTGGCCCAAGGTTTGGAAATCCCATGCTTTGCTCTGACCAGCCCGGAAGCAGGCTCTGATGCCGGGGCCATTCCCGACGTTGGCGTGGTATGCAAAGGCCAATGGGAAGGTAAAGAAGTGCTGGGCATGCGCCTGACTTGGAACAAACGCTATATCACGCTGGCCCCTATCGCCACCGTGCTGGGACTGGCCTTTAAGCTGAAAGACCCGGACCACCTGCTGGGCGATACCACTGAACTTGGCATCACCTGTGCGCTGATCCCAACGGACACTCAAGGCGTGGAAATCGGCCACCGCCACTTCCCGCTGAACGTGCCTTTCCAAAATGGCCCGACGCGCGGCAAAGACATCTTCGTGCCTATCGATTACATCATCGGCGGTCCGAAAATGGCTGGTCAGGGCTGGCGTATGCTGGTTGAATGTCTGTCGGTTGGGCGCGGTATCACCCTGCCGTCCAACGCCACAGGCAGCCTGAAATCACTGGCGATGGCAACGGGTGCTTATGCTTATATCCGCCGCCAGTTCAAACTGCCTATCGGCAAGATGGAAGGGATCGAAGAGCCGCTGGCGCGCATTGCCGGTAACGCCTATGTCATGGACGCCGCGGCAACGCTTATCACCAACGGCATTATGCTCGGTGAAAAACCAGCGGTGCTGTCAGCTATCGTCAAATATCACTGTACCCACCGTGGCCAGCGCGCCGTGATGGACGCCATGGATATTACCGGCGGTAAAGGCATCATGCTCGGCAAGAACAACTTCGTGGCCCGTGCTTATCAGGGTGCGCCAATCGCCATCACGGTAGAAGGTGCCAACATCCTGACCCGCAGCATGATTATCTTCGGGCAAGGCGCTATCCGTTGCCATCCGTACGTACTGCGTGAAATGGCGGCGGCGGAAAGCAATGACCTGCATGATTTCGACCGCGCGCTGTTCGGCCATATTGGCCACGTGGGCAGCAACAAAGTGCGCAGCTTCTGGTTGGGCCTGACCAACGGCCGCACCAGCAAGACACCGGCCAAAGACGCCACGGCTCGCTACTATCAGCAGATTAACCGCCTGAGCGCCAACTTGGCCCTGCTGTCCGATATTTCCATGGGCGTGCTGGGCGGCAGCCTGAAACGCCGCGAGCGCATTTCGGCCCGTTTAGGCGACATCCTCAGCCAAATCTATCTGGCGACGGCGACGCTTAAACGCTATGAAGAAGAAGGCCGTAATAAAGATGACCTGCCGCTGGTGCATTGGGGCGTGCAGGACTGCTTGAATCAGGCGGAAATCGCTATTGAAGAGCTGCTGCGTAACTTCCCGAACGGGCTGGTAGCAGGCGTGATGCGCTTTGTTATCTTCCCGCTGGGCCGTGCTCAGGCCGCTCCTTCTGACCAACTGGACCACGAGCTGGCGCGCATTCTGCAAGTACCCTCAGCCACCCGCAGCCGCATTGGTCGCGGACAGTATCTGACGCCAAGCGAGCATAACCCGATTGGTCAGTTGGAAGAGGCGCTGAAGGACATTCTGGCAGCTGAGCCGGTGCATAAACGTCTGTCCGACGCGATGGGCAAAAAGCTGTCGTTCACCCGTCTGGATATTCTGGCGCAAAAAGGTCTGGATGCGGGTCATCTGACCCCGGACGAAGCCCGAATTCTTAGCCGTGCCGAAGAGAGCCGCCTGCGTTCTATCAACGTAGACGAGTTTGAAGCCGACGAGCTGGCGGCAAAAAAGCCAGAGCAGGAAGAGAAGAAAGTGGTGAAGCCACGGCAGACTGAAGCCGCATAATACGCGAGCCGCAGCACAAAAAAGCCTGAGTGTGTCATGCACTCAGGCTTTATATTTGGAGCTTTGCTGGAAGTTGGGAACAGGCTGTTTGATTGCCTTCAAGCGAAAATCTATATTAAAACCCCATGTTCAAGGAGGTGTTATGCCAATGACGGCCAAACGCAAGATAAGCCTGACCATCGATAGCGATCTTTATCATCGCGCACGTGCTCAGAACCTCAATATGTCGAAAAGCTTAAGCGACGCTCTAACTGAGGAATTGCAGCAATTAGAACGCCCAAAATGGATAGACGCCAATCGTGAAGGTTTGCAGGAAATTAACCGTATTAACGCCAAGTGCGGGCATTTTTCCGATGAACATCGTAATTTTTGAGCAAGTATGCAGCATGGAGAATCAGCAATAAAACACAAAAAAGCCTGAGTGTGTCATGCACTCAGGCTTTTTATTTGCGGCAAAGCCGAAAAGACGGCGAGCGGACTTTAGGCTTTAGACGGGCGGACGCGCGCGGTCAAACCTTTCAGGAAGTAGCGCAGCACCTGATCACCACAAGGACGGTAGTTCTTATGGCCTTCTTTGCGGAAGAACGCGCTCAGTTCGCCTTCGGACATTTTGAAGTCGGCGGCGGCCAGCACGCTCAGCATGTCTTCGGTTTTCAGTTCAAACGCTACGCGCAGCTTCTTCAACATGATGTTGTTGGTGACGCGTTTTTCTACTTCTGGAGCCGGGAAACGGTCGTCTTTACCACGTTTGAAGGTGATCAAACCGTTGAGGAAGTTAGCCATGACTTCGTCAGGAACCTCCATGTAACCCTCTTCGTCCTCTTTCTTCAGGTAGCGGGACATCACTTCCGGGCTGACGGGCACGCCGGTGGTTTTGAGGATCTCAATCAGTCGGCCTTCGCTTAAATCAAGCATGTGGCGCACGCTGCGCAAGACGTCGTTATGCATCATATTTCTGTATTCCTGTTTGGAGTAAACCGAGGAAATGCCACTGGGTTTACCCCTTCGCACCTCGAAGCGGCACATTATACAAGAAACCGACGCGCTTCGCTGAACTGACGTTCACAGGTCATCTTGTGAAAAAAAATCCGTTTCGCTAACTAATCTAAATAGCTAATCGAAGATGTTCATAATAATAAAAACACCTTTCCAATATTTTATTTTACGAATCAAAAACAAAAACCAAAATTAATTAATCGAACAAATAACAGTTGCGAATAATAAACATCAACTCAAAAACAACAATTCAATAAAAAACACCCGAATCAATTCTAAAAATCTATTGCATTTCATAGCTCGCTTACATAACAATCAGCCTGCCATTAGATATCTGCGCTTAAATAATCACTTCACCAAGGATTATTTATTATGTATTTAATGAAAAAGAAAATATCCAGATAGTCGCCATTAGCATACATAAGGAATGTGTCGTGAAAGAACAAATCAATATACTTAAGAATAAAGCTAACGCGTATAAGAAATTTAGAAAACAGCGGGGAATGTCATTACTGGAAGTCATTATCGTTTTGGGTATTGTCGGGACTATTGCCGCAGGCGTCGTTGTACTTGCTCAGCGTGCCTTTAGCAGCCAATCCATCACTAAATTGGTCAGCAACACCAATAGCATCCGTCTGGCGGCCCAAGAAGCGTATCGGAATACCGGATATCCGGTACCTTCCGCCACGGCTACTGTCAACATGACGCCGACCACCATTCTCGCAAATGGCAATGCAAGAATCATGGTCGCAGCATTAGTACAGCTAGGAAAACTATCAGAATCTGAAGCTAAGAACGGTGTTTCTGGTGACTACTTCCATATGGGCGGAACGCGTATAAGCGCAGGCACCTCTGCAGGATTAAAAGGTTTCTTCCTGACTATCAACGGATTAGACCAAGCTCAGTGCCGTAATATGATCACCCAAATTGGTAATCAGTGGGATTACGTTGGCGTTGCTACCGCAGCCGCCGGTGTAGATGCTGCTACACCAACCTCGCTCGATGCCACACTGGTCGCTGGCGTATTGCGAAGCCTGCATGCAAACGGCAATGTCACCATCACTCCTGCGGCAACCTTGAGCGTTTGTGCCAACACTTCCAACAATGCCCTCGTGTTAGGCAGCCGTTAATACTCCATCCCCTTCTCCTGCGGGGGAAGGGATTTCTCTGCTGACCATGAGACTGGCCGAATCGTGAATAAATTCTCTCGCGGTTTCACATTGCTTGAAATGTTAGTGGTGCTGGTGATCATCGGCCTGACCATGGCTTTTACCATCAATATCAAGCAAAAGAATATTGAAGAAATTAAACAGCGACAGACGGCAAAACTCATTACCCGTGAGATACATGGCTTGGTTGAATTTATTCAGCAAGGTCAGGTTTCTGTTATTGAAAACGGTAAAGGGAATAATTTTAAAATCAACCCGCTTTATGACCTGAAATTAACCGGAGCCAGAAAAGCTGTTTATAGTAGAAGAGTCACTAATTATAAAATGGCTGAAGTCATTCGCTCGACAAGATTTTTTGAGTGGTACGGACCGATGAGCCAGAGAAGCTATTTTGTCAGTAATCGCTGCGGGCCGGAGACATTAAATAAGGTCTACCATTTCGAGAAAGAATTTTTGCCTTGCGCCTCTCCGAGTCAGCTCACCAAAGAGGTCTTAAATATTGTTCGCGTTGATTTAGTTGGCGACCCCAAGCGTCAGGATGTCGACCGGGCCGATTTCATCATCAGCTACAGCCCTCTAACTCCTCGAACCGAGGATAAGCTGCGCTTTGACAGCTACCTTCAGGCATTTAACAAGGCGTTTGAGGACATGGGGCTGAGCTATGCCCACGCGCACATCGTGGTGCGCCCGCCGGGCAGCAACGCTAACTCAGCATGGCAGCTATTGATGACGGGTAGCGAAAGTCAAAGAGCGCCAGTGAATTTCGGTGAAATGAGCCGCTATATCGCCACCGCCGGCAGTAACCTTAAACAGCAATTTGGCATCCGTATTTCGGTGAGCACCAAAAATGCTCAGAAGACTCAACTCGCAGGCAGCGTCGGGGCGGGCAAGCTCTGTTGGGATGCCTCAAAATCCAACACCACCCTCTGTCTCTCAAGCGAAGCCGGACAAGGCTATAACCATGCTGAAAACAATGTGCTGGTTCTGGAAGCCAATAATGCTGACGGTTCAAAAACCGTGGGCACGCTGCTCACCAACGTCATTCTGGAAAGCCCAGGAAGATACACAGACTCCCCCCCGGAGTTGACCACTATTCCGTTGATAAGCTATGCCTCGTTTACGAATAAATTGAATACTTGGCCTAGGCCTGTATATGGAAGACCCGATCTCACCCTTGAGTCAGGCGCAAGATATGACAAAGAGCACGAAGGTTCACTACTCGATGAAGGAGGCAGAATTTCGTTGCCCGTGCAGAACTGCCCGATGGCTCCAGATAATCGCCAGCTTCACCCGCGCATTGCGGTGGCAATTTCGTCCTTTGCATCCGATGTGTCGTATAACATGAAACGGAATGTGGGGGTTTACCTCTATGATTATTCTAATCCGGCATCAACTCGCTCTATTTCACCTAGCGAGTGGGAATCTCATTTTAGCAAAATAGAACTGCAAGTTAACCGTTACGACAAAATCTGGGTCGTTACTTCGACCATTTCTGCTTATAACTATGCGTACGAAAAAACATTTAGCTACCGTAATCCTAGTTCAATATCCGTGGTGGTCACCCGATGGTGCAGCACGGTTGAAGTCGATTATTCACGTGTTCCGTTTAAAGGCACGTTCCGATAATCTCTAATTGGTACTACAGCAGGATGTTATTATGAAAGGGATATTTAAGCCGTTATCTTTACTGTTATTTTTTATTAGCACAGCGTCTTATGCGTCACTTCACACTGATGCTAATTCGGTTAAAAGTGATAATACCCATCGGACAGGGTTGCTATTAAATAAACCTCTACTTCACGCAGAGGTCACCATCCAGAACCCCATATTGGTTCTGCATGAAAATACCCTGCTAAGTCAGGAAATAAAAAGCTGGGCGGATAAAGTCGGCTATAAGCTGCTATGGAATAGCGAAAGCGATTATATGATCTTTACTGATACCGTTATATCGGGGAAGAACAATGATGAGATCCTCAATGATTTGGGGCGTATTTTTGTCTCGGAAAACTATGGGTTAGTTATTAAGTTTTACAGCAAAAATAAAGTGTTAATCATTGATGGACAGTAATTTCACAGGGAAACAGTGATGAAGAATAAATTATTGATACTGTGCTTGTCCGCTATGCTGCCGGGCTGTGCTCACTATTTTGACCAAAAGTACGATCTTAAAAGTGAATATAACCAGATGCCGCAGGTGGTGGAAGCTGATGACATCAAAACCCGCCCCTACCAGAAATATGACGCAGCCTTCCTTGGCAAGCGGATTGAATACAACGCCAAGACACAGCAACTGCTGAGTCAAAACGTCAATATTGAATCCTATGAACCTATAGATCTGCCGACCCTGCTTGAATCCGTCGCCGCCCAAACAGGGATCAGCTATCGCATCAATGATTCTCTGCCTAATAGCGAGAAGACGGGCAGCCAAGCGGCTCAACTTCAGGCACACAACATTAACTTCAACGGCACGTTCGAAGAGTTTATACGTTATATCTCAGTGCTTTATGATGTTTCCTCAACACTGGATCACAACAACGTATTGATCACGTCGCTGTATGAAACCTATGCCATCAAACTGGATTTCTATGGGCAAAATAACAAATTCGAAGCCTCGCTCGACCTGTCGAGCAATGAAGCCACGGCGGAAGGCGGCCTGATTGCAAAATCAGAAACCAAGTTTGAATCCACCTTCTGGGAGGATGTTAAAGACATGGCGGAGAAGTACGTTTCTAGCGGCATTTACAGCATTTTCAAAGATGCCTCTATTTTGACGTTTACCGCCAGACCTTCCGAACATAAGACCCTTAGCCAAATCCTCAAGAAATACCAGACCGACAACAGCCGTCAGTTTATTGTCAGCTACAAGGTCTTTGTGTTGGATAAGCGAAAAATTAAAAAAGCCGGTGCCGCGATGAATATCGATCTGATTAACGGTGGCACAGGGATAAACCTCACCACCGCAATGATGAAATCTGCAGAAGGAACCTTTAAGGCCGGGCGTAAGTTCTATTCGCCAGAAGCTGGGCGCACGCTAAACATTAATGCTCAACTTGACGCTTTTTATGAACTTACCGGTTCGCGAGTATTGCAGAGCGGCACCTTTGTTACTCGTAACAATGTGCCTATTCCTTTGAATATGACCAAGAGACAGAACTATGTCTCCGGGCGCACCAGAACCATTAATGAAACCACTAACCGCGAAACCATAGAGGTCACCACTGATAGAATTATTACTGGCACCAGTTTTATTATTACGCCGAGAGTGCTGTCAGACGGCAGAATAGAAGTCTCCAGCGGCTTTACCAAAAGATTCCTCAATGGTCTCGACACCTTCGAGCTAATTCAATTGCCTGTTGTGACTACCACTGAAACTTTTAATGTTTCTACCGTCACGGCGGGGACATTATTAATGGTCAGCAAGTACCAAGCGACGGAAATGTCAGACGGCCAGCGAGCAATGCTGATAGGCGCGGGCGGCGAGAGCAACCAATCTGATGCCACTGTCGTCATGGTGGTGGGTATTGACTATCATCAGGCGCCCTACTCATTCAAATGAAAAATAACTTCATCGAACAGTTAACCGACAACCATATTGTCACCGGGTTAATCTGGGAAAACGCCTATTCCGGCAGTAATGCTAAGGATTATCGCCAATGGATTGAGGCGACGAAAAAGAGTCACCATCAGGTGGTCTATACCGATGATCAAAATAAAAGCCACTATGGCTACACGGATAAGCCGGTTTTACATCATGACCCTTTCGCCACCTATATTAACACCCAGTTTGGCGATGGCGTTTATTACGCCGTCGCCTCCGAAGATGAATATTATTTGTTAGTAATTAATCACGGCCAGATTATGGCCGGAACAGACATGCTGATTGGCAAGGCCTTTTTTGATGAAGTGATACGCCTGCTACCGGAGTCCGACTACGGCAACTTGGAGCTTATTCTATTAGAAGACAAGCATATCGAAACCGTCATTTTATTGTGTGAGAAACGCAAGAAAAGGCTGCGCAAACAGCGAGTGTTCCTCTATAGCGCTTTACTGCTTTCAGCCATCGGCGTGGTGGGGTTAACGCTGGTGCTGATAGACTTCTTTTTCTCCGGATAAATAAACATGCTGAATAAAGATTACATCTGGAAAGACATCACCCAATCGGCGCGTAAATTGCCCATTATTATCAGCACCGTTGTGGTGATCCTGATTCTATTGTCAATTAGCGGAGGATACTTCCTGCTGTATGTGCCGAAAAAGGAGCGACTGGCGCAGGAGGAGATCGCCCAGCAACAGGTGGCGCAGAAGATCCAGCAGGTAAAACAGTATTATCTGGATAGCTTTGGCGGCGGGCATATTACCAGCTTGAACAAATTGTTGACTGAGATGGCGCGCAGCCGTATTCCCTTACAACTGGCGGGCTATCGGGAAGAGAATGTCAGCTGTGATACCGCTAGCTGTAATTTCCATTATCTATTGAAAGACAATGGGATCTTTAACTTACAGCAAAAGCAGTTTTGGCATCGGCTATTTACGGCGAGCTTTTCTGCTGGTGAGGTTAATTATCAAGGGCTGCCTTCCAAGCTAGAAAATCATCCTTTATTGAAGAAATACCAATCCGCTGAGGCTATTCAATTACCCCAATGTGTCAATCTGTTGAATTATATTTACGGGCATAACACCGCCGTTGCCAGTAAAGAAAAAATAATTCTTCTCAGCGCGCCAGAGTCCTCAATTACCTCCCTTGAGGATGAAGTCGGCCAGCGCATGGGGCAGCGCTATCAATTCTTAAACGCCACTTGGGAGATTGAACTGCCGAGGGAAGCTATTTACGTGATGCAATATTTTAAAACTCTTGCCTATCAGGACGCCTTCTTTATTAAAGAGGTGACGGTGAGCGAGACAGGGACCAAAATATCAGGAGGATTGTTATGCAAAAATGGACATTAATCGCCCCGCTGCTGCTCATGTCAGCCCCCTACGCCGTGCTGGGTCAGGACAATCTCCCGCCGCTGGCCAGTAATCAGCTTGAAATCCCGGCGGTATCTCCTGAGCAAGACCATATTGCCAGCATGATGGAAGATAACTTCTATTTTGAGACTGAGCATCGCAAGCTGGTCAATGAACTGGCGCTGGAAGAGCTTCGTAGTAAGCTGAGTAAGCTAAAAAAAGAGCCTTTTCAAGTCGATATGCCAGACAGCACCGCCAGTGCCCCGCAGCACATTGCGGAGGGGCCAAAAGTCCTGCTGATTTCTGACATCGCTGGCGTGTCGCGCATGGCCGTCGCCGTGGGCAAGCAGGTAAAAATGGTGCGCCTTAATGAAGTATTTCAGGCCAATGGTAAGGCGTACAGGCTACAAGGCGGTGCTCAAGGTGGGGCAATGAGCATTAAGGAAGTCACGCCGTGAGCTTTGAATTCCTCCGGCTTGAGTCGCCGGACATCATCGGCAGCGGCTGGCTGTTCAAAGAATACGATGAGCACCTGCTCACCGCCTCGTTTGAGGATAAGCACTACCTGATCTGCCCGCGCCCGCTGCTGGAATGCTTGCCGACCATCCAGTTTGACCTCTGGCGGCTGGGCAAATTCCAGTCGCCAGCCATCAGCGGCATCGTGCAGGTCAGCGACAGCACTTATTACGAAATTCTCGAGGAGCTCTCCTCGCAGACTCGCCAATTAGCCGTGCTGAGTACCAGCTCGACGCAAAAAACGCTGGAGCAGATCCTGCTCTACGCCGTAGATTCCGGTGCCAGTGACCTGCATATCACCCGCAATGAAGTGGTGGCGATTATTGAGCTGCGCATCAACGGCGTGCTGACCCTCTACATGCAGATGAAGTCGCAACGGTGCGATGAACTGGTGTTTGTGCTCTATAACGTCGAGGCCAGCACCAAGGACACCACGTGGAATCGCAACATCCCGCAGAGCGCCAACATTCTCTACATGCTGAACAAAAAGAGTTATCGCTTTCGCTATGCCCACTTCCCCATTTTTGGTGAAGAGGACGGCTGCTACCACGCCGTACTGCGTATCATCCCCTCCGGCGTGTCGAAAGCCGTGGTCGCCAGTCTGGACAAGCTAGGGATCAGCGACGCCGAGCTAAGTGATCTCAAGAAAATCCTCTGCAACCCTTATGGCGCCTACTTTATCTCTGGAACCACGGGCTCGGGGAAATCCACCACCTTGAAGAATCTGATGGAGTGGCTACAAGTCAATCGCTACGGCGACAAGGGCTGTTTTCTCACCGTCGAAGACCCGGTGGAATATCAAATCTACGGTGCCAAGCAGAGTTCGGTGCTTAATGGCGAAGACGGCGGCTTTCACGCCGCGATCAAATCCGCGCTGCGCCGCGACCCCGATGTGCTGATGGTCGGGGAGATCCGCGATAACATCTCGGCCAACGCGCTGGCCGGAGCCGTGGAGAGCGGCCACTACTGCTTCACCACGGTTCACGCGGGCAATATTGTCTCGCTGCTGCAACGCCTGTGCGCCATGGGCATCACCAGCGACAAGCTTTCAACCCCCGGCTTTCTGGCTGGGCTGCAATGCCAAAAACTGATCCCTATCTTGTGTAACGCCTGCAAAATGGCCACCAGCGCCAACCACTGTGGCAAGCCCTACGCGCTGTTTGCCCGCAATGCAGAGGGCTGCGCAGCCTGCAAAAACACCGGCGTTGCCAGTCGGCAACTGGTGGTGGAGTACATGTTGCCGACCCACGCCGAGCTGGAATTCATTGCCAAAGAGCAGTGGCTGCAAGTCTACGGCCTGTGGCGCAACAAACGCGCCCTCAGCCCTTCACTCACTGAAGGTTTTGAAATCAAAGAGAAGGTGATGGCCGCCGTGCTACAAGGGCGAGTCTGCGCCAATTGGTTTGCCATGGAATTTGGCACCCTGCTTGAAGAAGACATGGAGGTTCTGCTTGAGAAAGTTAGCTAAATCCCAGCGACTGTACCTGTATCAGTTCTGCTCGGACATGATCCACGCCGAACTGCCACTGTATGACACACTGCTCAAACTGCAGCAGGAAGGCGGGAAATTGCTCGGCAAAGGCTTCAGCAGTAATCTCAAAATCCTTACCGATAAAATGCGTGAAAGCACCTCAATATCCGCGGTGTTCGAAGAGCTTATCCCACGCGATGAACTCAGCGTTATTCATGCCGCAGAGCGCAGCGGCAGTCTGGCCGACGGCTTCCTGACGCTGGTCAACGTTATTCGCTACAACAGTGAATTAACTCAAAAGTTAATCTCAGCGGTGGTCTTCCCGATCATCATGCTGGTGTTGGCGCTGATTGTGATTGCCGGTTACGCCGTCAAGGTGTTCCCCGCCTTTGAAGACGTGGTGCCCATCGCCACTTGGCCGAGCGTGACGCAAGCTTTGTACCACTTCGGTAACGCGCTGATTGAGGGTTTATGGCTAAAAATAGTGCTGGTAGTCACCGCCGCCGTTTTCCTGATCCGCTTTACCATGGTGAACCTGACCGGCTACTTCCGCGATCGCGTGCTGGATAAAATCCTGCCCTTCTCCACCTATAAACAGATTGGCGCGTCGATATTTCTCAACAATATGGCGCTGATGCTCAAAAACGGCATTCCCATTAACGACGCTTTGGAAATCATCAAGTTAAACTCCAATCGCTGGCTCAAGCATCACATCGACAGCATGCTGACTAAGATGTCCCTTGGCCAAAACTACGGCGAGGCGCTCAATAGCGGGCTGTTTGGGCATGAAGAGCTGCTGAACATTAATCTCTACGCCGGGCTTCCCTCGTTTAATCAGGTGCTGAACTCCGTCTCCAGCCGCTCGCGAGTGAAGATTCAGGAATATATTCAGAAGCTGTCGGGATTGCTGAAGTCTCTCTCCACACTGGTGCTCGGCGGCTGCGTGATTTGGGTCTTTATCTCGCTGTTCGCCCTGTCGGACACCATCTCGCAGATGACCTCCTTCTAATCGCCTTGCTGGAAACCCCTCGTGACTGAATTCATTAGCCTGTTTTACCCGCCGCTGATGTGCCTGATTGGCCTGATAATTGGCAGCTTTTTAAATGTGGTGATTTATCGCCTGCCTTTGATGCTCTACAGTGAAGAGGCCGCTGCACCCGCCTTAAGTCTGAGCTGGCCGCCCTCACACTGCCCCGGCTGCAAGCAAAAGGTGCTAAAGCGCGACAATATTCCGGTGCTGAGTTGGCTCTTACTGCGCGGCCGTTGTCGCCACTGCCAGACGCCAATCTCCGCGCAATATCCACTGATTGAAGCCCTGACCGGCGCGGCTTTTCTGCTGATAGCGCTGGCCTACGTCCCAGAGTACAGCGAAGTGCAACTCGGCCTGTTTGCCCTGATGTTCGCCATCCTGCTCTGCCTGTCGGTGATAGACCTTCATCACCTGCTGCTGCCGGATCCGCTGGTGTTTTTACTGCTGTGGAGCGGCCTTGGCGCGTCGGCGCTGGGCTATCTGCCATTGCGATTGTCTGATGCAGTACTGGGCGTGATAGTCAGTTGGGCCTTGCTGAGCACACTGCGCGAGCTGTATCAGATACTGCGCAAGGTCGAAGGTCTGGGCTATGGCGACGTAAAACTGTTCGCCGCCGGCTCAGCGTGGTGCGGCTTGCAGGCCCTGCCACAGCTGATTTTGGCCTCGGCGCTGTTTGGCATCGTGGCGCATATTCTGTCGGGCATTCGCCGCCGTCGCCTTACTCCCCTAGACCAGCCCGCCTACTTTCCCTTTGGGCCATCCATTGCTTTGGCGACGCTGCTGCTGTTCCATTTGAACCTCTGGTGACGGGGTATAGACAGTTTGGCTCTGGGCTAGATGAAATTAGCATTTAGCCGTCTAAGCGTCTTGATTGCCATATGTAAACAGCGTGTTATCATCGGGGAAACCTAAGACCCTAATGCAGGCACGCCATGAGTAAAGCAGCGCTGATCCCACAAAGTAAACTTCCTGCCTTGGGCACGACCATTTTTACCCAGATGAGTGCCCTCGCGCAGCAACACAACGCCATCAACCTGTCGCAGGGTTTCCCTGATTTCGACGGCCCGGACTACCTCAAACAGCGCCTTGCGCATCACGTCAGTCAGGGGGCTAACCAGTACGCGCCAATGACCGGCACCGCCGCGCTGCGTGAAGCCATTGCCGAGAAAACCGAGCGCATTTATGGCTACGCGCCGGATGCCGCCAGCGACATCACCATCACCGCCGGGGCCACGGAAGCCCTGTATATCGCCATTACCGCTCTGATCCGCGAAGGCGATGAAGTGATCGCCTTCGACCCAAGCTATGACAGCTACGCACCAGCGGTAGAGTTGGCGGGCGGCGTGATGAAGCGTATTCAGCTCCAGCCGCCGGAATTTAGCGTCGACTGGGCGGCCTTTGCCGACCAGATTAGCGAGCGCACCAAGCTGGTTATCATCAATACGCCGCACAACCCTTCGGCGACGACCCTAAGCCATCAAGATATCGAGCAGCTTTGGCAGCACATTGCCGAGCGCGAGATCTTCGTGCTCAGCGATGAAGTCTACGAGCACAT
>Ga0153979_1000096_pt1 | contig 15671 bp, 15 predicted proteins | sample TSGA063MetaG_FD_104690 | JGI IMG/M metagenome (GOLD analysis project Ga0153979, IMG submission 104690) | Attine ant fungus gardens microbial communities from Georgia, USA - TSGA063 MetaG | ecosystem: Host-associated > Fungi > Mycelium > Unclassified | place: USA: Georgia, Magnolia Springs State...
CGGCTCATCAAGGATTAACAGCGCCGGGTGTTTCACTAATCCGCGGGCAATCAGCGCCAGTCGCTGCTGGCCCCATGACAGGCTATGGAACGGCGTATCGCCTTTGCTGCCGCCTAAGCCCAGCAGGTCCAGCCACTGGTTGGTGAGGAACAGTTGGCGGTCAGACACGGCCTGATAAATGCCGATAGAGTCGAAGAAGCCTGAGGTGATGACGTTGCGTACGCTGGAGCTGACGCGATAGTCGAGATGCAGGCTGCTGCTGACATAACCGATGTGGCGTTTGATGTCCCAGATGGTTTCACCCGATCCGCGACGGCGGCCAAACAGCGTCAGGTCATTGCTGTAGCCCTGCGGGTGGTCGCCGGTGATCAGGCTCAACAGGGTGGATTTACCCGCGCCGTTCTCGCCGACGATTTGCCAATGCTGGCCTTGATCCACTTGCCAGCTCAGGCCGTGCAGGATAGGGCGGTCATTATATTCCACCACGCCGTTGCGCAGAATAATCAGCGGGCCATCGGCCGGGCGCACGCGCTGTGCCGGGTCTTCCGGCTCAGGCAGCGCCATACCCTGCAGATTTTCACTGTGTGCCAACTGGGCTACCAGCGCGTCCGCCATCACTTGTTCGCGCGGGCCAATGGTCGCCAGCGTGCAGTCGGCCAAAACGCCCACGTGCTGAACAAAAGCGGGGATATCGTCGAAACGGTTGAGCACCAGCACCAACGTCTGCCCCTGCTGGGCGAGCCCGGACAGTAGCTCGGCTAACTGCGCGCGGGCATTGACGTCCAGCCCGTCGAAAGGCTCATCCAATACCAGCAAATCGGGTTGCTGCATCAATACCTGACAGAGTAGCGTCTTACGGGTTTCCCCGGTGGAGAGGTATTTGAAGCGGCGGTCGAGCAGCTTGGTAATGCCAAACTGCGCGGCGAGCGTGGCGCAGCGCTGCGGATCTTTCACCTGCTCTTGGATTATCTCGGCGGCGGTGCGGCCGGTGTCGTCTTCATCCGGGCTAAGCAGGTCGGTGTTATTGCGCTGCCACTCTTCTTCCACCAGCTTTTGAAGCTGTTCGAATGACAGGCGCACGATGTTGTGAAAATCGCCGTGGCTTTCACCTTGCAGTTGGACCAGTTCGCTTGCCAGAGCACGCGCCAGCGCCGATTTCCCACTGCCGTTGGAACCAACAAAGGCCCAGCTTTCGCCATGTTGAATGCGTAAATCAGAAAGAGTAAGGGTGCGGGTGTCGCTCAGGCGGAAAACGCCCTGCGAGATATGCAACGAAGCCATGTCTCATCCATAAATTGCAGTGATATTATTTTCTTAGAGATAATCCCGGAAGAAAATGAAGTCAATTGACGATTCTGCAAACTGTCAAATCTCATTGTGCAAGATTCTGATAGATAAAATCTTTCTAGCACAGCGTAGCAATGATCGCCTTGTCATCTTCAAATTCAGCGAACACATTTTGGCCTTCCGCTAGTGACAGTTGTATGACATCGGCATTGGGCACGGTTGCACAGAGGATGTCGCCACCGGCCAGCTGTACCAGCACTTCGCTGTTGTCTTTACCCTGTTGAATACTCCGAATCGCCCCCGGCAAAGAGTTATCGGCGTGGGTGGCTTCGATGCGCAGGTTGACCCACGGCGCTTTAATCAGCACCAACACCTCTTTGCCCGGCGTCAGGGCCAGCCGGTCAGCGCTCTGTTCGGTCAACGCTACGCGAATGCGGGTGGTGCCATCATTGAGCAGCACTTCAATATGCTGCTGGACGGAGAGATGGTCGCGCTCAACCACTTTGCCAAAGAACTGGTTACGGGCGCTGGTTTGCAGAGAAAAGCGCGAAATGGCGGCCAGCAGGCTGTCGAGGGGTAGGGAGTCATCCTTCAGCACGTCAAAAGCTTTTTGCTGGATTTGTGCCAGCAGATCATAGAGTTGTAATAGTCGCTCGCCATAGCGAGTGATCAGCGCGCCGCCGCCGCCTTTGCCGCCGGTACTGCGTTCAACCAGCACCTCGTCGGCCAGCTGGTTCATTTCATTAATCGCATCCCAGGCGCTTTTATAGCTAATACCCGCCAGCTTGGCGCCCTGACTGATCGAACCCGTCACCTTGATCTGCTTTAAGAGTTCAATTCGACGCGGATCGGCGAACAGCTTCTGCTGTAATTTCAGGGTTAATAAGATTTCAGCTTGCATGTGGGGTTCCTTTGAATGCGTTTCGGCTATTGTCGCCTATCCTCTAACTGACATATAGCAGTGTGAAGGCTTTTTGCGGGGCTAAGTTGGTTAAAAGCTAAAGTATTCTGCTGTTATGGCTGCTATTATCGACAACAGTAATGCTTTTAACACCGCCACTTGGGCGCGTGTCAGCCAGTTAAGTGAGGCTATCATGTTAGAACTTTTAGGAAGTTTGATTTTTGCCGTGGTCATGGTGCCTATCTTCATCGCCGTGATCCTTGGGCTGATTTGGGGATTGGGCGAAGTGTTCAATGTGCTTTCCAATATCGGTCACTCTAAAGAGAGCCGTAATCAGCAGCAACAAGCGCAGCAACAGCAGCATCGTTAACGCTGGTGGCAAAATTCTCTAAAGGACCCGATTTTCACATCGGGTTTTTTTATATCTTTATTATGCCGATCACTGTTATCCGACCTTTCTTTATATCCCAGATCAAAAACCTTTAAGTTCCTCAAAGCTCTGCCGATAAATCGAATGACAAGACTGTTTTCCACGCTATATTAACGCCTATATAACGATGCGTTCTATCAACGAGGAAACATAATATGAATACTTCTTGGGGTAAATTAATCGTCGGTTCCGTGCTGGTGGCGGGTCTGGTGACTCAGGCGCAAGCTGCGGATAAAGTCACGGTGTTTGCCGCCGCTTCGCTGACCAACGCGATGCAGGACATTGCCGCCCAGTATCAGAAAGAGAAGGGCGTTCAGGTGGTCTCTTCTTTTGCTTCTTCCTCAACGCTGGCTCGCCAGATTGAGCAGGGCGCGCCGGCAGACCTGTTTATTTCTGCTGACCAGCAGTGGATGGATTACAGCATCAGCAAGCAGCAAATTGTTGAAAATACTCGCTATACTCTGCTGGGTAACGAGCTGGTGCTGGTGGCGGCGAAAGCCAGTAAAATCGACAACGTCGAGATTGATGATAAAACCCAGTGGACCAAGCTGTTAGGGGATAGCCGCCTTGCGGTGGGCGACCCTGACCACGTTCCGGCGGGCATTTATGCCAAAGAAGCCCTGCAAAAGCTGGGTGCCTGGAGCACGCTTGAGCCGAAACTGGCGCGCGCCAGCGATGTGCGCGGCGCACTGGCTTTAGTTGAGCGTGAAGAAGCCCCGCTGGGGATTGTTTATGGCTCAGACGCTATTGCCAGTAAAAAAGTGAAAGTGGTTGGCACCTTCCCGGCATCCAGCCACAAGCCGGTCGAATACCCAATGGCCATTGTTAAAGACCACGAAAAGCCTGAAGTTCGCGCGTTTTATGACTATCTGAAAACGCCTGCGGCCTCAGCCATTTTCAAACAATATGGATTTGCGCCCAAAGAATGATGTTGAGTGAATATGAGTGGCAGGCGGTACTTTTAAGTCTGAAGGTGTCCAGTCTGGCCGTAGTGTGCAGCTTGCCGCTTGGTATTCTGATGGCGTGGGTGTTGGTCCGCTGCCGTTTTCCCGGCAAATCGCTGCTCGACAGTATTATCCATTTACCCCTGGTGCTGCCGCCGGTGGTGATTGGCTATTTGCTGCTGGTGGTGATGGGGCGGCGCGGCGTAGTGGGTGAATGGCTCTACCACTGGTTTGGCTTCAGCTTTAGCTTCAGTTGGCACGGCGCGGTTTTGGCCTCGGCGGTGGTGGCATTTCCGCTGATGGTGCGCGCTATCCGGCTGGCGCTGGAGGCGGTAGACACCAAACTGGAGCTGGCCGCTCGCACGCTCGGCGCGTCGCCGTGGCGCGTCTTCTTCACTATCACGCTGCCTCTCTCGGTGCCGGGGATCATCGTAGGCATCGTGCTGGCCTTCGCCCGGTCCCTTGGTGAATTTGGTGCAACCATCACGTTTGTCTCCAACATTCCCGGCGAAACCCGCACCATCCCACTGGCGATGTACACCCTGATTGAAACACCCGGCGCAGAAGGCGCGGCGGCGCGGCTCTGCGTGCTGGCGATTATTCTGTCGCTGGCTTCCTTGATGATTTCCGACTGGCTGGCAAAACGCAGCCGCATTCGGCTGGGGGGCTGATGTTAGAACTCGACTTCAGCCAGCAGCTAGGCGACCTGACCCTACAGGTGACGCAAAACCTGCCTGCGCAAGGCATCACGGCGATTTTCGGCCTGTCCGGCGCGGGGAAAACCTCACTGATTAACGCCATCGGCGGGCTGACAAAGCCTGAAACCGGGCGCATCGCGCTGAACAATCGACCACTGTTCGACGCCGACAAAGGTATCTGCCTGCCGCCGGAAAAACGCCGCATTGGCTATGTATTTCAGGACGCGCGCCTGTTCCCGCATTATCGGGTGCAGGGCAATTTGCAGTACGGCATGGCGGCCTCGATGCGCGGGCAGTTCGACAGCATTGTGGCGCTGCTTGGCATTGGGCCATTGCTCAACCGTTTCCCGCTGACGCTCTCCGGTGGTGAAAAACAGCGGGTGGCGATTGGCCGCGCCTTGCTCACCGCCCCTGAAATTCTGCTGATGGACGAGCCGCTGGCGGCGCTGGATTTACCGCGTAAACGCGAGCTGATGCCTTATCTGGAGAAGCTGGCGAAAGAGGTCAATATCCCGATTCTCTATGTCACCCACAGTCTGGATGAGATCTTGCGTCTGGCCGAGAAAGTGCTGGTGCTAGATAACGGCAGCGTGCTGGCGATGGGCGATTTGGAAGAGGTGTGGGCCAGCAATATCATGCGCCCGTGGTTGCCGCGCGAGGAGCAGAGCAGCGTGCTGAACGTCAGCGTGCTGGAGCACCATCCGCGCTATGACATGACCGCCTTGGCTATCGGCGATCAGCGCCTGTGGATAGGCAAAGTGGATGCCGCCGAAGGTACATCAATGCGCGTGCGGGTGAACGCCGCCGACGTCTCGCTGGTGCTGCAACCCACCGCCAACAACAGCAGTATTCGCAACATTCTGCCCGCTAAGGTGCTGGAGTGTCTGGAGATTGGTTCACAGGTGGAAGTGAAGCTGGCCATGGCCGATCATATCATCTGGGCGCGGATCACCCCGTGGGCGCGAGATGAGCTAATGATCCGCCCCGGCCAGTGGCTCTATGCGCAGATCAAGAGTGTGTCGCTGAGTCGATAACACCCGATTGCTTGCAAATTGAGCCAAAGCAGAACATCATTCATCTCAATAATTCGATTTTTTGAGGTGAAAGATGAAGGTCAAACGTCCTCCTAAGCTGCTCGCCGTGGGTGAAATCCCCGGCGACGCGCTTACCGCCACCTTTCCCCTCGTCTCTATGTTCAATGAAAAGGGCCAATATCTGCATTGGGATGCGCTAAGGCATCGCGTTCCTACGGGCATTAATCCGCAAATCTTCTGGTCACTCACCACCATGGTGCGCCGCGCCAACGGGCGATTGCTGACTCTTAATGGTTACGATTTCAACCAGTTAGCTTTCCTCAATATCACGCCGCAGATGCAGCAGACTATCTCGATGGTCGATAGGCTGGCGACCTCGGGCGGCGAGAGCGAACTGCTTGAGCCTCTTTTCGCCTCGCGCCACCTGCTCGAGGAGTTACGCGCTGAAGAGTCGATTTCATCCAGCCAGTTAGAAGGGGCGGCTACCACCAGTCGCGTCGCGCTGGAGATGATTAAAGTCAATCGCGCGCCGCGAGATGAGAGTGAAAAAATGATCATGGGGAATTTCCACATGATGGAATACGTCAATGCCCATTGTTCAGAAGATCTCAGTTTGGCGAATTTTAAGGAGCTACACGCCATTGCCGTGGGCCAGATTAATGACCAAAAATATCGCCCCGGCGAATTTCGCCATTCAGACGACGTGGTGGTGGCGGATGTTCAAAATGAGATCATTCATCATCCGCCGACCTATACCGAGGTCGAACTCAGGCTGTCGCTGTTATTCCAATGGGCCAACAAACCCCATGAGCGGCTGGAGGGGAAGAGTACCTTCACCCCTTAATCAAAGCCTGCATCCTGCATTTCATGATTGGGTTTATTCATCCGTTTAATGATGGCAATGGCCGCGCGGCGAGGGCGCTGTTCTACTGGTATATGCTGCGCTGCGGCTATTCGGCCTTCCGCCACATCTCAATCAGCAAGCTGCTGAAAAATGCCTCGACGGCCTACGCCAAGTCCTATTGTTACTCCGAGACGGATAACATGGATTTGACCTATTTCGTTGATTATCAATGCGGCATTGTCGGGCGGGCTTTGAATGAGTATGTGGATTACATTCACCATATGGTGAAGGTGCGGGCCGAGCTGAATGCGTTTTTGTATGAGTCAGAGATTGGCGCGACACTAAACGAGCGGCAGAAAAACCTGCTCAACGTGGCTTTTGCGCGACCAGAAAATATCTTTACCGTGGCGGAAGTCAGGGAGCGGCTGGGTGTGTCGGACAACACGGCTAGAAAGGATTTGACTGTCTTGGCGGAGCTGGGCTTATTGCGCACCCACAAAGACGGCAAAGAGACGGTGTACGTCTCGCCAAAAAGCCTGCCGCAGGTCAGCCAGTGGAAAAATCAGGCACGGCCCAAAGGCAGTGCCTGGTAAGTCAGGCCTAAGCTTGCAGATTAACCCAACACCTTCGTCCGGATCACTTCGGCGATGCCGGGCTGTTCGTTGTCGGCGATGACCAGACCGGCGCGTTGTTTGATGGCGTCGTCGGCATTGCCCATGGCGACGCCGAGGCCGACATTTTCCAGCATGCTCAGGTCATTGTAGTTGTCGCCGAAGGCGATGACGTCGGCCATGCTCATGCCTTGCGATTCAACCCACTCCTGCAGGCGGCGGCCTTTGCTGTTGCCCTGTTTGGCGACATCCACCTGATCGTGCCACGACCATTCGCAAGCCAAACCTAAATCATCTTCTACCTGCTTGGCGAAGGCGCGCAGGGCGTCGAGATCTTCATGGGAGGTGGCGAATTTCCACACTGAATTTGCCCGATCGGCGGCGTCGCGCAGGCTGTCGACTTTAACGATATTTGGCCGCTGGCCTTCTGGCAGGGCTTCACCCCAAACGATAGAGCGGCTGACGTGGCCGTTTAAATGCTGATACAGCATGGCATCGTCCACGTAGAGCAGGCCGTGAATACCGTGTTGCTCGAGCAGGTCCACCACTTTTTTGGCTTTGATTTTATCCAGCGGGTCGGAGGTGATGACTTTGCGCGCCTGATAATCGTACAGATAGGTGCCGTTGCAGCAGATGGCCGGGGTATCGAGCTGCAAGGCCTGATAGAACGGGTGGATCGCCACGTGGTGGCGGCCAGTGACCACAATCACTTTCACGCCCTGAGCGCGGGCTTCGGCCAGCACGGCCAGAGATTCAGGAAGAATACGTTTTTGACGGTCCAGAAGGGTGCCGTCTAAATCAAGCGCAATTACGCGATAGGTCATAGTTAGCTCGTAAGGTTTTCAGAGAATTGAAGAAATTTCACCCATGTTACACCTTAAAAACCGCCGATAAAACCTTACAGAAGAGCATAAAGGTCACCTCCACAGGCTGGGTTATCGTGGTAACCTGAGCTACGCTTGAATGACTTAACGTATGCCCGAATAAAAATTAATCCGGTGTTAATAAGGAGATGTAATGAAGCAAGTTGTCTACGTTGCCAGCCCTGAGAGCCAGCAAATTCACGTATTTCGTCTGGGCGAAAACGGCGAGCTGAGCCCGCTGCAAATCGTTGACGTGCCTGGTCAGGTTCAGCCAATGGTTATTCATCCTGATGGTCATCGTTTATATGTCGGCGTGCGCCCTGAGTTTGGCATTCTGACTTACCGCATTGACCACGAAGGCAAGCTGGAACAGGCGGGCATGGCTCCGCTGCCGGGCAGCCCGACCCACGTCGGCACGGACCTACAGGGCCGCTTCCTGTTCTCGGCTTCTTACAGCTTCAACAATGTCAGCATTCATCCCATCAATGAAGAAGGCATCGTCACCGCGCCAATTCACGTGCTGGAAGATATTCAGGCGCCGCACTCGGCCAATATCGACCCAACCAACCAGTTGCTGATGATCCCAGCGCTGAAAGAAGACCGCATTCGCCTGTTTGACTTCAGTCTGCAAGGTGCCGCGACCCCGCACCACGTCGAGGCGCTGAAAACCAAGACCGGCGCGGGCCCGCGTCACATGGCTTTCCACCCGAATCAGCACTTTGCTTACTGCATTAACGAGCTGGACAGCAGCGTCGATGTCTACCAGAAAGACGTGACCAGCGGCGAATACCACAGCGTGCAGTCGCTGAACATCATGCCGGCTGATTTCAAAGACACCCGCTGGGCGGCGGACATTCACATCACGCCAAACGGCAAATTCCTCTACGCCTGCGACCGTACCGCTAGCCTTATCTCGGTGCTCAGCGTCTCCGAAGATGGCAGCGTGCTGGAGCTGTTGGGGCATCACGCCACCCAGACTCAGCCACGCGGCTTCAACATTGACCATCAGGGCCAGTTTGTTATCACCGCGGGCCAAAAATCCGACGGCATCGAAGTGGCGAAGATTGACCAAACCAGCGGCGCGCTGACCACCCTGAAAGAGTACCCGGTGGGCAAAGGCCCAATGTGGGTGAGCATTCTTGAAGTGAGAAATTAAGCCTGCTAATGAGTCGCCATTTTTAAGGCGAATTCTGCTGGTGAAAAAATCTGCCCCGACCCTGACAAGTCGGGGTTTTTTATTACTTTTTTGTTAAAAAGACACTTCGTGCCATTGATAAGAATTATTTTCATCTCCCTCTAAACATTGTGGCCTCCTTGTCGATAACTCTCCCCGTTACCAACACCTCATGTCCCATCCTATTGCGTGTCACAGGATAGGCCGGGGCAGACAGTTTTTTATTAACAATAATAAACAGGGAGAGCAGGATGAGTTTATTTTCAGGGATCACCCGCATTTTCAATAATGCCAACATCGCTACCAAGCTGGCCGCAGGATTCACGCTGGTTCTGCTGCTCGGTTCCTCCATCGCCGCCTCAGGCATTTACCATCTCACTAGCATTAGTGAGCGAGCCGAAAAGGCCGTGCTGCTGAAGAAAGTGAATGATTTACTGGCCGAAGCCAAATACACCCGGCTTTCGTACATGGCAAATCATGAGCAGAAATTTGTCGATCAAAACCGTCAGGCGCTCGACAAGTTAGAAGTGCGACTGGCCGAAGTGGCAACCTACCACTGGGAGCCGGTCGATCAGGCGCAGGTTGACGCCATGCCGGAGAACATCCGTCGTTACCGCGAAAACTGGCAGCACACGCTAAACCCGCCAGCGGGCAGCGATCCGCAGCAAATCCGTGACAGTCTGGCCGCCGCCGGATTGGCGCTGACCTCGGCGTCGGATCAGCTTCTCAATCACGAAATGACCTACACCCAAGAAGAGGTCAGCCGCACCATCAAAGAGATGCTGATCATCATCACCATCGCTATTCTGACTGGCGCGCTGCTGTCGTGGCGTATGACGCGTCAAATCACCGTGCCACTGCGCCACACGCTGGATGTCGCCCAGCGCATCGCGGCGGGTGATTTAACCGCGCACATTCGCAGCCAGAGCAATGATGAAGTGGGGCAGTTGACCCGCGCCGTCGAAGGGATGAACCAGAACCTGCGCGGCATCATTGGTGATATTCGCAACGGCGTCACTCAAGTGACCCGCGCCTCGAGTGAAATCGCAGCGGGCAACATTGACCTCTCGGCTCGCACCGAGCAACAGGCGTCGGCGCTGGGGCAGACGGCGGCCAGCATGGAAGAGCTGACCGCGACGGTGAAGCAGAATGCCGATAACGCCAGTCAGGCCAGCAAACTGGCTTCTTCCGCCGCCGACACGGCAGGGCGCGGTGGCAAGCTGGTCAGCGACGTGGTGGGGGTGATGAAGGATATCGCCGTCAGCTCGAAGCAGATTTCTGAAATCACTTCGGTCATCAACAGCATCGCCTTCCAGACCAATATTCTGGCGCTGAATGCCGCAGTTGAAGCCGCGCGCGCCGGAGAGCAGGGACGCGGCTTTGCCGTGGTTGCCAGCGAAGTGCGCAATCTGGCACAGCGCAGCGGGCAGGCGGCGAAAGAGATTGAAACCCTGATTGGCCACTCAGTGAGCAAGGTCAACAGCGGCTCGGCGCTGGTGGGCAAGGCCGGGGACACCATGGAGGAGATTGTCCAGTCGGTGGGCCACGTGACCAGCATCATCCACGAGATTGCGTCGGCGTCGGAAGAGCAGAGTCGCGGCATCGGCCAGATTGCGCTGGCAGTGGCGGAGATGGACACCGTGACCCAGCAGAACTCGGCGCTGGTGCAGCAGTCGGCCAACGCCGCCGCGTCGCTGGACGAGCAGGCGGTGAATCTCGAAGAGACGGTGGCTATCTTCCGTCTCGGCAATGAGCCGGTCGCCCAAGCCTAATTTGTTCTGAGTTCTTGCCAATAAAAAAGCCGCTGAGCATCCACTCAGCGGCTTTTTTCGATCCTCGCGGGCTTATTTAGCCGGCGCAGTGATCACGTTATTGAACTGCCACAGACGGTTGAAGTTCACGTCATTCAGGTCACGCGCCTGCTTCTCATCTTTCGGCACGTTACCGGCGAAGGCGCGGCCAGACACGGCTGCATCGCCCCACGGGTTCGCTTGGTTGTAGCCGCTGTCGATTTGGCTATCGCGGATAACAACTTGGCTGTTTGGCGTGGTGCCCGGCACATAACCGCCGTTTTCAGCGCCTTGGTCCCATGCACGGCCCAGTTGCGCTTTTGCCGCCTGACCTTCAAAACCGCGGTCAGAAGTCAGGGTGCTGTTGGTCACCAAGAAGCCGTAAGGCACGTTAGCCGGGGTGTTTGGAGAGAAGATTGAAGCTTGCTTCACGCCACGGCTGCTCACGGTGTGGAACTCAACGCGGTCGAATACCGCGCTTGAGCGGCCAATCACGTAATCCACGTCACCTTCAATCAGGCTGTTATGCACGTAAGCACGGCTATAACGGCTGTTGTTAGGCTGGTTTTTGATGTTCGCGGTGGTCAGCATCAGGGTGTTCTGGCGGCCAATGATATGCACATTGTCCAGCACGATGTTGTCGCCGTCGGTGCGCAGAGCGACCGCCGGGTGGTCACCCGCGTCCACGGTGTCTAACAGGCTGTTGGTCACGGTCAGGTTCTGCAATTGCAGGCTGCTGCTCTGGGCCCAGACGGTGGCCGTACAGCCCGCGCCGATGGTGTCAGACTGCTGATCGCTACAATCTTTGAACATGTATTCGCTGCGGTTGCCCGGAATGAACTGGCCATTCGGGTTGACCGTTGCGCGGTACACGGCAGGGGTTGCAGAGGCTTCTAGGCCCTGCTGGATAACCACGTCGCTCGCGCTGTTGCCAGCACCGAACAGGGTGATTGGCGGTGCGCCTGCTGGGATGTAAACCGCGCCAGTGTAGGTGCCCGGCAAGATTTTAATGAACACGCGCTCGCCGTGGTTACGCACGCGCAGGGCGGCTTCAACGGCTTGCTGGATGCTGGTGTACGCTGCGCCGTCGGTACCCATCTGGGTGCCAACCACGAAGTTAGTTTTCGCGGCAGAAATATCGCTCACAGACGGGAACCAACCTTGCTGCTGAACCTGAAGAGAGCGCCCGCCGAAGGCCAGATAGTTCTTGGCGGTGAAGTTTGCCGCTTCGTCTGGGCTAAGAATTGGGTTGGCGGCTGTGCCCGGAGCAACTTGGGTTGAAACGCCTTCGTGACTGCTGCTACAAGCAGCCAGAACCAAGCTGGCTGACAAAATAGCGCAGGCGCGCGACAGGGTAGTTAATTTCACTGGGTCTGACTCCTTGATAAAAGTTACTCATATTTTCTACCCGTCAACCTTCAAACTGCCTGATGCAAGTCGAGTGATTCTGGGCAACAGCGCAATGTACCACAATTCAGCTATATAACACCGTCAGCGAAGATTTGCCTATTGTATGGAAGTGTATATTGAAGCCGAGATAGGCGCCGCTGGCGTTTTCGTCGACTTCCAGCGTGTCGACGTCTAAGGCATAAATCGTGAATTGGTAACGATGGCTCTCACCCTGCGGAGGTGCCGCGCCGCCGTAGCCCGCCTTGCCAAAGTCAGTGCGGGTTTGCACCGCGTCATGTGGCAATTCCGCTTTGCCTGAGCCCGCGCCTTGCGCCAGTTCGCTGACGTCGGCGGGGATATTCGCCACGCCCCAGTGCCACCAGCCGGAGCCGGTCGGGGCGTCTGGGTCATAACAGGTGATAGCGAAACTTTTGGTGCCTTCGGGGGCGCCGCTCCATGCCAAGTGTGGCGACAGGTTCTGTCCCTGATAACCCATGCCGTTGAACACCTGAGCTTCAGGCATTTTCTCGCCATCTTTCAGGTCATGGCTGGTCAGTGTAAAGGTCATAAGTTCCTCCCGTTTATGATGATAAAAAGCATAAAAAGGGCAATCAGCCGAGCTTGGCTTATTTCGCGCTTTCGCCACCCAGCAGTTTTAATAGCGCCTGCGCGACGCTGGCGGAAGAGGCCGGATTCTGCCCGGTGATCAGATTGCCGTCGGTCACCACGTAAGGCCGCCAGTCGGCCGCCTTGCTGTAGTCGCCGCCATTTTTCTTCAATTCATCTTCGACTAAAAACGGCACGATGTCAGTGAGGCCGACCGCGTCTTCTTCACTGTTACTGAAGCCGGTGACGCGTTTGTCTTTCACCAGCGGCAGCCCGTGCTGGTCTTTCACGTCACGTAACACGCCGGGCGCGTGGCACACGCTGGCAACGGGCTTGCCCGCCGCCCAAAAAGATTCAATCAGCTTCACCGAGTGAGCATCTTCAGCCAGATCCCACAGCGGGCCGTGGCCGCCGGGATAAAATACCGCGTCAAAATCATCGGCTTTCACCGTGGATAATTTCACCGTATTGCCCAGCGCCTGCTGGGCAGCTTTATCCTGACGAAAACGGTCGGTGGTTTCTGTCTGTGCATCCGGCTCATCGCTTTTCGGATCCAACGGCGGCTGCCCGCCCTTGGGCGACGCCAGCGTCAGTTCGGCCCCTGCATCCAAAAACTGGTAGTAGGGGGCGGTGAACTCTTCGAGCCAAAAGCCGGTTTTCTTGCCGGTATCGCCGAGCCTGTCGTGTGACGTTAATACAATCAGTAATTTCATGTTACCTCCTGTGGGTCCGGTCACGCCGTGGCCCAGCCATTGTCATTGAGTCGCTATCAGTCGTTGTCTTTCGAGACGCGAACCACCAGCTTGCCGAAGTTTTTACCTTCCAGCAGGCCGATAAACGCCTGTGGCGCGTTCTCTAAACCTTCCACCACGTCTTCGCGGAACTTCACTTTCCCGGCTTCGAACCATTCACCCATCTGCTTGGCGAACTCGGCATAACGGTGGGCGTAATCCTGCGTGATAATGAAGCCCTGCATGCGAATACGCTTTCTGAGGATAGTACTTGCCAGCAGAGAAAGGCGATCTTTGCCATCAGGCAGCTCCGACGCATTGTATTGCGACACCAGGCCACACACCGGAATACGCGCTTTGGTGTTGAGCAGCGGCAGTACCGCGTCGAACACCGCGCCACCGACGTTTTCGAAATAGACGTCAATGCCGTCCGGGCAGGCGGCTTTCAGGCGTTGAGCAAAGTCCGGCGCGCGGTGGTCGATACACTCATCAAAGCCAAAATGCTCTACCGCGTAGCGGCATTTCTCTTCGCCACCGGCGACACCTACCACTCGGCTGCCTTTAATCTTAGCAATTTGGCCGACCAGTGAACCCACCGGGCCGGTTGCTGCGGCTACCACCACGGTTTCGCCCGCCTGTGGCTGACCGATGTCCAGCAGCCCCATAAAGGCGGTGTTGCCCGGCATGCCTAGTACGCCGAGGGCCAGAGAAGGGTGCTTAAGGGCCGGGCCTTCGACCTTGCGCACTTCTTTGGCGCTGACCACCGGGCGCTCCTGCCAGCCGGTGTAGGCCAGAACCAGATCACCCACTTTGAAGTTAGGATCTTTGGATTCCACCACGCGGGATACCGCTTCGCCGGTCATCACCTCGTCGATTTGCACCGGCGGCACGTAAGAAGGCGCGTCGCTCATACGGCCGCGCATATAGGGGTCGAGAGAGAGGTAGAGGGTGTGCAGCACCAACTCGCCGTCTTTGGCGGCCGGGACGGATTTCTCTTCCAGTCGGAAGTTCTCTGGCGTTGGGGCACCTTTCGGGCGCGAGGCCAGCACAAAGCGGCGGTTTACTGCTGAATTCTGAGACATACAAACTCCTATTCTGATGATTGTTTGGTGGAAACCACTACCAAATGGCAACAGGTCATGAGGAATAAGTATAGGCAGCGAACTGAGCCTTAGGCTGAGCGGTTTATGCTTTGTCAAAATGTGCTGTCACAAAACCGTAACAAAACCTCTTCCGCTCGGGGCATTTCACGGGTATGTTTTGAGGCGATGATGTCGCGATAACTCACCGATAAATAAGCATAAAAGGAAAATAAGATGCAGAAGATTAAATTGGCACTAGGGGCGGTTTGCGTACTGCTGAGTTTGAACCAGAGCGCATTGGCGAAAGAAGCCAACCCCGCGCCGCTCTATCCGGGCGTCAATGTCGCGCAGTTGGCGCAGCAGTCGCCGGTACACTGGGTATCAGTGGCGCAGATTGAAAACAGTTTGGTGGGTCGCCCGCCGATTGCCGTGGGTTTTGATATTGATGACACCGTGCTGTTCTCCAGCCCCGGCTTCTACCGTGGGCAGAAAGAGTTCTCTCCGGGCAAAGAGGATTACCTGAAAAACCCGCAATTCTGGGAAAAGATGAACAACGGCTGGGATGATTTCAGCATGCCAAAAGAGGTGGCGAAGCTGCTGATTGATATGCACCTCAAGCGCGGCGACAGCATTTATTTCGTCACCGGGCGCAGCCAGACCAAAACCGAGACAGTGACTAAGACGCTGCAAGACGATTTCCAAATCCCACAAGACAAGGTCAACCCAGTGATCTTCGCCGGAGATAAGCCGGGCCAAAATACCAAAACCCAGTGGCTGAAAGACAAGCAGATTAAGATTTTCTATGGCGATTCCGACGGTGATATCACCGCCGCACAGGCCGTCAGCGCCCGTGGTATCCGCGTTCTGCGCGCTTCTAACTCCAGCTATAAGCCACTGCCGCAGGCTGGCGTGTTCGGTGAGGAAGTGGTGGTTAATTCGGAGTATTGATTGAGTTTTTACTCCTTCTCCTCTCAGAGGAGAAGGCTGGGATGAGGAGTGGTTTAACTCAAGGCTCAATGCGACAAACCCACACCCCGCCTAGCCTCCCCTCCTGAGAGGGGAGGAATAAAAGCAAAACCAAACCCAAAGACAAACTTACTTCACCGTCACATCGATATCGCCGAAATACTTCTTCGAAAGCTGCTGGATCACGCCTTCCTGCTTAATCTTGGCGATAGCGGCGTCTAGCTTCTGCTTATTGGCGGTGTCGCCTTTGCGCAGGCCGAAAGCGATGCCGCTGCCGAGGATTTTGTCATCGCGCACGGCGTCACCGGCGAAGGCGAAATC
>Ga0153979_1000099_pt1 | contig 15393 bp, 9 predicted proteins | sample TSGA063MetaG_FD_104690 | JGI IMG/M metagenome (GOLD analysis project Ga0153979, IMG submission 104690) | Attine ant fungus gardens microbial communities from Georgia, USA - TSGA063 MetaG | ecosystem: Host-associated > Fungi > Mycelium > Unclassified | place: USA: Georgia, Magnolia Springs State...
AGGCCCGGCGTCAGAGGGAAGACGTTAACGTACTTATCAATATCAAAATCACTGTCTTGTTGCTTAATAACGTCTTTTCCGCTGGTGGAAAGACCAGAGCCCGGTGCAATGGTACATCCGGACAGAAGAGCTGCTGATACCATCAGGGGTATCAATTTCGTTTTGATTGTAATCATCTATCTCATCGCTATCAGTAATTTGATTGATAGTGGCGAATCCGCCGCTGTGTAGCGTCATGCAAAAGTTATAAAGTGAGTCTCACATCAGGCACTGTAACTGTCAGTCATTTTAATTAACTCCCTATCCTTTTATGCCTTGCCGGTTTGAGTAAAACCGACGCTTAACATTCGTCAATAAAAAAGTTTGTTTAGCTAGCAAGTCAATGACAGTTAACAGTCAAAAGACGCTGGTAATACAGGAACAGGCCTTGCGACCTGCTCCCGATTGACGGGTAACCCCGTGAATCAATAGGCACCATCGCGTTTTAAAACCACGCCGACGGTTTTGAAAAGAATGGCGATGTCGTTCCATAACGACCAGTTTTTAACGTACCAGGAGTCAAAATAAACGCGCGTTTCGTAATCAACATCGTTACGCCCGCTGACCTGCCAGAGGCCGGTCATACCCGGTTTTGCCATGAAGTAGTAGTCAACGTCACCCGCGTAGCGCTCCAGCTCATCTTCGATAACCGGACGCGGCCCGACCAGACTCATATCTCCGCGCACCACGTTCCACAGCTGCGGCAGCTCATCCAGGCTGGTTTTGCGGATAAAGTGGCCGATACGCGTAATGCGTGGATCGTTTTTCAGCTTAAAGTCTTTATCCCATTCGGCACGGGCCACCGGATCGGTGCGCAGCACTTCTTCCAGCACTTCCTTCGAATTCACCACCATCGAGCGGAATTTAAGGCACTTGAACTTGCGCCCATTCATCCCGACCCGCTCATGACCATAGATAGGTTTACCGCCGTCGCGCGCCACCATAAAGATCAGAACGGCCAGCGCAGGCATCAGCATGGTAATAATCCCCAGCGCCCCGACCAGGTCGAACGCACGCTTAAGGATGCGGGATGTGCGCTTAGCCAGATTATTGCTGACGCGCAGGATCATCACTTCATGGCTGAAAATGTAGGCCATGTCCGTACCATAAAGGGGAACGCCGCGCAGGGAGGGGATAACCGAAACGGAACGGCAGTTGTGTTTGGCGAGATTCTTCAGCCAGAGGTCGCGATACTGACTCTGCTCGTACTCCACCGCGACGATGAACTGCGTTTCGCTGTTCACGCGTTGCCACAGCGACTCTTCATCACGAATTACGGGTACGCCAAACAGCGCGAGTGCGGGAGTGGTGTTATCAACATCGTAGAACGCGACCACGTCAAAGCCCATCACTTCCTCGCTTTGCAGCGCCAGCCAGGCTTCCTCAGCGTTCTTGCCGCTGCCGATGATGATCGACTGTTTTTTCCATAGCCCGTAGTGATTGAGTACGCGCTTAACCAGCGCACGACCAATCGGGATCAGTACCAGTGCTAATAACCAGGTCATCACCCAAATCCAGCGTGACATATCCCACTTTGAGAGGGCAGTAATGGAAAGGTCAATCACAGAGAAAATCAAAATGCTTTTGAAGATCTCTTTCAATTCAAACCAGAATGGCTTGCGATAGGTGTAGTGTCGCAGACGCACCCAAAACCAGCCAATACAAACTATTGAGAGGATGATATGTGTGGCAATTTTTAAATGGAGATCCTGTGAAGAAATATCTTCCAGCATATGGCCTGGAAACGCTTTAATCAGCAGGATAGCAATAAATAAAGAGGCATTAAATAAAATGAGATCTGAGAGAGCCAGTGACAGTTTTATCAATAACCCTTTGAAGGTGTATTCAATATCGCGCATAGTTAACTCTTAATTATTTTTCGAAAGCCTGTGCTTTATTAATTCCATCACTGGAAATGATTGCGTGTTTTTTAATCACGTCATTTATTACACAGAAAACGTATTTGGGAGTCGTGTAAAAGGTCATCTTAACTGACGTTGCAGCAGAGAATTGACATGTAAAATCAACAACAGATGACGGGTCAGAAGAGAATTGATCGGGGCTAAAACCCCTCTTCGGACACGCTACCGCCCCTGGCTTGTAGCTGCCAATGCGCTGTAACGCTCATACTTTGTTGGTTTTATCCTGTCCTCTCTGAGCGGCAGGCTAACGTGTTTCGTCTAATGTGCGTGTGTTCGCAAAAAAGAACATCGAAATGCCGTTTTGCCACATAACCACAGACATTTCCTAACACGTTGCTATACTAGTTATAAATGGCCTGTTTACAAGAGCCTCTCCCCGCCCGCACTGTCTTTTAGGATTAAGACTACCTTTGCTGCCAGACTGTCGCGCACATATCCTGTTTCCCCGGTGGTTGAAATTCAGATTTACTCCCTGTGAGACTAAGATTAATCCTGAACACTTTCTCTCCACCCGTTAAGTATCTACCAGATTGCTTTACCCACCTATACGAATAATCTTGAAAAGCGTGCGTACGCTAATTGGTAATGGCGCGACAGAGTGATTTCATTTGATGATTATCCCTGCCGTGGTTATTTATCAGAGCCAGCTTCCGCCGCTGATGGGTTTATTTGTGGTATTGATCAGGATTCACTATCATCATAAAAATTTCTTAACGCCGATTGGGTGAGTCGCTAATGTTGGAATGGATCGTCGATCCGTCTGTGTGGGCCGGGCTGGTGACGCTTATTGTGCTGGAACTGGTACTGGGCATCGATAACCTTGTTTTTATTGCCATTCTTGCTGAAAAGCTCCCCCCTGCCCTGCGCGACAAAGCGCGCATAACCGGGCTGCTGCTGGCGCTGGTGATGCGTTTGCTGCTGCTGGCATCCATTTCATGGCTTTCGTCTTTAATTACGCCGCTGTTTACCCTTGCCGGTCATCCGTTTAGTGCACGGGACCTGATTATGCTCACGGGCGGGGTTTTTCTGCTGTTCAAAGCCACCATGGAGCTGAACGAGCGTCTGGAGGGGAAGGATGCAGACGAAAATCCACAAAAGCGTGGCGCTAAATTCTGGCCGGTAGTGGCGCAGATCGTCGTACTGGATGCGGTGTTCTCGCTGGATTCGGTCATTACCGCTGTGGGCATGGTCGACAGCCTGGCCGTGATGATGGCGGCGGTGATCATTGCCATTTTCCTGATGCTGCTGGCCAGCAAGCCGCTGACGCGTTTCGTTAATGCCCACCCCACCATCGTGATTCTGTGCCTGAGCTTTCTGCTGATGATTGGCTTCAGTCTGGTGGCGGACGGCTTTGGTTATGCCATACCGAAAGGCTATCTCTACGCGGCCATTGGCTTTTCAATCATTATTGAGGCGCTCAATCAGCTGGCGCAGTTTAACCGGCGACGTTTCCTGTCGGCGGGATCCCCGCTGCGTAAGCGTACGGCGGAAGCGGTACTTCGCCTGCTGCGGGGCGACCCCGACCGCAGCGAACTGGACAGCGAAACCGCGTCTCTGGCACCCGACGCCGTTGAAAGCCAGGCCATCTTTAATAAGCAGGAGCGGATGATGATTGCCCGCGTGCTGGGGATGGGGCAGCGCACCGTCAGCAGTATCATGACCTCACGCCACGACGTGGAGCACGTCGACCTCAGCGAATCGCCGGAGAAGATAATGGCGCTGCTGGACAGTAATCAGCATACGCGGCTGGTGGTGACCGATAACAGTGACGATCCCCTGGGCGTGGTGCATGTTATCGACCTGTTGCAGCAGGCGCTGCACGGCAACAGTCTGGATATCCGCGCGCTGATACGTCAGCCGCTGGTGTTTCCGGAACAGCTTACCCTGCTGCCCGCGCTGGAGCAGTTTCGCAACGCGCGAACCCACTTCGCCTTTGTTGCGGATGAGTTCGGTTCGATAGAAGGCGTCGTGACGCTGAGCGACGTAATGGAGACCATAGCCGGGAATTTACCCAATGAGGGAGAGAATAGTGATCCCCGCTACGACATTCAGCAAAACGTCGATGGCAGCTGGACGGCAAATGGTCATATGCCGCTGGACGATTTGGTCATGTATATGGCGCTGCCGATCGATGAGAAGCGCGAGTACCATACCCTGGCAGGATTACTGATGGAGCATATGCAACGGGTGCCGCAGGCAGGAGATGAGATTCAGATCGGCGACACGCTGTTCCGTATCCTTCAGGTTGACAGCCATCGGGTGCAAAAGGTGCAGATTGTTCCGCTGGCAGTCAGCGAAGAAGATTACGAGGTATAGGCTTCGGGGAGAGGAATACGTTTCTCAGCGTCAGGATCGAGGCAACGCAACCCTTCTCAGATACGCGCTACAGGTCCAGAGAAGGGCGTAAAGCAGGGCCGGGGGATCCCTCCCTCACGGCCTCGTTTATAAATCCTTAATCAGCTTTTGCACGGATCCGCGCTTATCGCTGTTCTGATTACGATCGGCCCACTGCTGCAAACGTTTTTTCGCCTCGTCCTGTAGCTGCTGTCGCAGCACCTGATCAATCTGCAATGAGTAATTCAGCGCCGACCAGGGCCCGTAAACGCGTAGCGGCACGGGGGTTTGTTGCAGGCGCCGAACGATCTCGTCATCACCCTGCCAGCCCTGCGTCACTGTGATACCAAACGTCATATCCGCCTGCTGGTTTGCCAGGTTCACCCCCCCCTCGCCGCTGTAGTTCAGCATTGACGAGGTGCCCTTTAGCGAATCAAAGGCCAACAGGCCCTTATTGAGCGTGGCACCGGCGGTAATATGCTGCAGTGCGCTACCTGCCGGGTGGTCAGACGGCCCGCGCACGCGATCGCTGCTGCGCTCTACCGCACGCTGGATCATCTGCTGAAAATTAAGCCCCGCCATCTGCGCATCCGACAGGCTGACGTCCGCCCTGCCCTGCCAGTCGTGCCGGAACGAACGCACTGACAGGCCTGTTCCGCTGAAATTCCCGGTCAGGCTGAGGTTTCCACTCAGCGATGCCGGAAGGTCAAACGCCTGCAACAGTGGCGCCACGGGAATATCACTGAATACCGGCTGAAAGGCGATAGCCGACACGGCATTTGATACATCTATGCGCCCCGGAAGCGAGAACTCACCCTGACCAACCTTGCCGCGCAGGGTAGTGAGATTCAGGATGCCCTGCTGACTGGCCGCATTAACCTGCACCTGTGCCAGATCCATCCCGCGCCAGCGCATTTTGTCGACGGTGAGCTTAAGGCTGCCGTCCAGCGCATTTAACGGTGAATCGGCATTACTCCGCTGGGCGGGCTGGGCAATAACCGGTCCGGGAGCGGCGCGCTGGGCCTGTATGCCCTGGCTGCCGTTACTGCCGTTAAGCGTCAGCCCCAGCAGGGAATCCATATTCAGCGAGGGAGAGTGTAAATTAATATCGATCTTTGGACGTTCGGCCAGCGTGCCGCTGACGCTTCCCGTCAGCTGACTGTCGTTCGCCTGCAGCGAAAGGTTTTTCAGGCTGAACGCCTGGATGTCACCCTGCCAGCTCAGCTGCATATTTGCCTGGCCCTTCACGCCGCTGGTGGGTAAATCCGCGCCGGTGAGCTGGTAGTCAAGCTGATTAATGGTCGCTGAGAACTGCCGGGGATAGCGGCTCATATCCGTATCCGCGTTAACATGCACCAGCAGTTCGCGCTGATCGCGACTGATGCGACTGCTCAGATCCAGATGTGCCTGTTTTTGCCTGTTCTGGGAGAGCTGTAAATTCAGATCGCGGAAATTAATTTGCTCGCCATTGCTTTGCTGCCAGATCAGCAGGCTGTCCGCCATGCGCAGTTCGTCAATATCAAACTTCCATCCCCGGCTGGTTTCCGGCGGACGGCTGTCCCTGGGCGCCATCGGCGTATTCGCGGGCTGCTGGCTGTCGCTGTCGGGCGTCATACGGATAACCGCGCCTTTCAGCATCACCTGCTTAACCGACAGCTGGTGAGAGAGAAGAGGGAGAAGGTGCACGTCCAGACGCATATTTTCCGCGCTGACCACCGGCTGTGCGGCCCCAGGCGCAGTCAGGCTCATCGGCCCCGACAGAATGCTTAGCTGTGGCCAGACGTGCCAGCGCAGATCGCCATTCAGTGCCAGCCGGTAGCCGCTACGCTGTTCCACCTGGCTGGTCATATAGGTGCGAAAGTCGTTAGGATTGATCAGCACTACCAGCGCAGTCATTCCGGCTACTATCACCACCAGCAAAATGGCCAGCGTGGTAATGAATCTTTTCATGCCTTCCCCTCAGTGCCTGAGACTTAATCTTTGTCGATACGGCTGGCATCAGCGCCCTGCTGACCCTTATATTTCGCGTCCTGCCGACGGTTATAAGGTCGGGTAGCCTGTCCTGAAAGCGGTTCAAAACTCAGTGCGCCAATCAGCATACCCGGACGTAGCGCCAGAGGCAGCTTACCTGAATTATAGAACTCAAGCACGATGCGTCCCTGCCAGCCGGGATCAATGCGGTGCGCCGTCACATGTACCATCAGGCCGAGGCGCGCCAGCGAGGAGCGACCATCCAGCCAGCCGACCAGGTTATCCGGCAGGGTCACGGACTCAAGCGTAACCGCCAGCGCCAGCTCGCCGGGATGAAGATAGAAAGCCTCACCTTCCGGCAGCACGATCTCATCGCTCATAACGCGATCCAGCGCGGCACTCACCTCATCCTTCGGGCCACTCAGATCAATAAAGGCGGCGGTGTGTCCCCGAAAGGTTCGAAACTGGTTGCCCAGGCGGACATCCACGGTAGCACCGTTAATGCGTTCAACCGGTGGACGCGGCGCAATGTCAAGCTGCCCGCTGTCAAGCCAGGCTTCAATGTCGCTGTCGCATAATCTCATGGTGGCGTCTCCACTAGGTCTGAATGGGGTAAAACGGGCAGGAAGGCGGTGTAACAGGTGCGCTTCCTGCGCGCTGTGCCACCCGCGCCCTTCATCTGGGAACGGGGGCCCTTATCCTGCTATTCGAAAAACTGATTAATCTTGGCTTTCAGAATATCAATGGCGATACGGTTTTTACCGCCGCGCGGCACGATAATGTCAGCGTACTGCTTGGAAGGCTCAATAAATTGCAGGAACATCGGACGAACGGTTTTCTGGTACTGCGCCATAACCGAATCCATGGAACGACCCCGTTCGTTAACATCACGCTTCATGCGGCGCATCAGACAGATATCCAGCGGCGTATCGACGAATATAGAGAAGTTCATTTCCTGGCGCAGTCGGGCGTCAGTCAGCAGCAGTATCCCTTCAAGGATAATGACCTTCTTCGGCTTAAGCTGGACGCACTGCGCGGTACGGGTATGCTCAACGTAGCTGTAAACCGGCAAATCGATCGCCTGCCCGGCCTTAAGCATCTGCAAATGCTGCAGCAGCAGGCTGTGATCCATGGCGCTGGGGTGATCGTAGTTGGTTTTCACCCGCTCATCCATGGTCAGATGGCTCTGGTCTTTGTAGTAAGCGTCCTCAGGGATCACACCAATATTTTCATCACCGACCCGGTCGCGGACTTCGCGATAGAGCGTACTGGCAATAAGACTTTTCCCGGAGGCAGATGCGCCGGCGATACCTACGATGACGCACTGGTGCGACTTGTCAGTCATAAATTAAAGACCTGGTTACTGATTGTCAGAGACAATGGAGAGGAGGATTTCGCGCGTAATTATAGGGATTTCGGGGGGTTGATGCCAGCGAAAAGCGATATAGCGCTTTTAAGACTTTCCCGTTATGCGCCAAACAGGTTCACCGTTAGAATGACATTAGTGAGACAGGCTTCACAATTTTAGCCCGGCAATTGCGCCTGGCAGAGCACGCGTCATCAATGGATCAGTACCAGACAGCCCCCGGCTGAAAGCCCGTCTGCCCCATAACACAATAAAAAGGAAATCAGGTGTCCTGGCATATTTTGCATTTTTTGACCTATTTCGGCGACAGTATGTTGCTTATCCCGACCGCCGTGATCATGGCTATTTTGATTAACTGGAAAAACAGCGACCGTCGTGCGGTAGGGTACTGGGTGCTGGCTTTTTGCGCTGCTGGCGCGATTGTCAGCCTCTCTAAAATCGCTTTTCTCGGCTTTGGCATCGGCAGCGCACGCTATAACTTCACCGGATTCAGCGGCCACAGCGCCATGTCCGCCACGCTATGGCCGGTGATGCTCTGGCTGCTGAGCGGCCGTCTGCCCCCACTCTGGCGCGGCTTTGCCCTCGGCATTGGCTACCTTATCCCGCTGATGGTCGGCGCATCGCGCCTGATCCTCAACTACCATTCCCACAGCGAGGTCTTCGCGGGGCTGATCCTCGGCTTTACGCTAAGTAGCGCCTTCCTGATCAGCCAGCGCCATGCCCGGCTGAAGGGCTTTTCGACCGGTCAGCTTACCATTGCACTGCTGCTGCCTCTGGTGCTGCTGGGCCACGGAAAACTGGCCACCACGCAGCAGTTCCTGCAGCGCCTGTCGGTACATATTGCCGGTATCGATCATGCGTGGACGCGCGAAGAGCTGTTAAAAATGCGTCAGTAACGCGCTGTTCCACAGGGCGCAAACGGGCTATACAACAATGTGGCGCAGTATTGCCCCCGCGATGCAGGCCGCGTTATCGGGCACTGGCGTTTTTCGCCTGAGCATTAATTGCCCGAATAACGCACAGTTTTGAATTCAGGCAGGTATCCAGAAAAGGTTGTGCTAGCATGTTCTGAGCAACGCGTAGTGCGCAGACATGACCGTCTGTCCCCGCTGGAATTGTTAATGACGAATCAGACTCCTTTACAGGCTAATCCAACTGCGTTATCCCGCGGGATGCTGGCGATATCGCTTGGCGCACTCACCTTTTCCCTGGCGATATTCTGCCTGATGCTGATTAAGTTCGGTGGTCCTGTTTCGCCGCTATGGTTCCCCACGGCGCTAATGACCATCATCGTCTTCCGCCTGCCGTTAACCTCACTGCCGCTGGTCCTCTCCGCCTGCCTGGTCGGACTGACGGGGGCCAACGCAATGATGACCGGCCCCTCCCCGCAGGCCGTCACCTTTGCCCTGCTTAATCTGCTTCAGGCCGTACTGGGCGGGGCACTGCTGCGTCGTCTGAGCGATCCTAAGGCGCCGCTGGACACCTTGCTGAGCTGGGTAACAATCGTGGTGTCCGTCGGTGTGCTGGTACCGCTGCTGGGTGGGGTGGTCGCCACGCTGCTGCTCAACGTCAGCGACAGGTCGAATCTGCATTTCTTTTCTACCTGGGTTATCTCAGAAATGATCGGCATGCTGGTATTGGGGCCGGTCTGCCTGCTGTGGCGCAGTGACTATTTTCACAAAAACTTTAGCCAGCACGTGCTGCTGGAAACCCTGCTAACCCTGGTCGGAACGCTCCTGTTGAGCTATCTGGCATTACGTTATCTGCCGTGGCCGTTTACTTTTGTCATTGTCGTGCTGTTTTACAGCGCGGTACGCCTGCAGCGCTTTGAAGCTTTCGTGGTTTTCCTGGCAACGCTGGCGATGATGTCCCTGATGCTAACGCTCCACCTGCTCGATTTGCGCTCAAACAGCGGATGGTTTACCACGCGTACTCCCTGGCTGCCCTTCCTGATGGCCATCATTCCCAGCCATATTATGACGCTGGTGATGCACTCTTTTCGTGAAGAGAAGAAGCACATTGTCGAGAGCGAAACCCGCTTCCGCCACGCCATGGAGTTTTCAAAAATTGGCATGGCGCTGCTCTCACCGGAGGGACAGTGGGTACAGGTAAATAAATCGCTCTGTTCGCTGCTGGGCTACCAGGCGCACGAATTGTTGCAGCTCACCTTTCAGCAGATCACCCATCCCGACGATGTTGAGGCCGATCTTGCCCACGCCCGCGCGCTGTTAGAGGGCGCAGATGAGAGCTACAGCCTCGAAAAGCGCTATTACCATCGGAGCGGCAGGATCGTCTGGGCAAGGCTCGCCGTCTCGCTGGTGCGCGATGGCGAACGTCAGCCGCTCTATTTTATTTCGCAGATTGAAGATATCACTGAGCTGAAAAAAACCGAGGCGATCAACCGTCGCCTGATGCAGCGGATCACCCTGGCCAATGAGGCGGGCGGTATCGGCGTGTGGGACTGGAACCTGCGAACCGGCAGGATAAGCTGGGACAAACGGATGTGTGAGATTTATGAACTGCCGAAAGATGCGCAGCCGACCTATGAAAGCTGGGCTGACACCCTGCTGCCCGCCGACCGTAAAATGGCCACGGATGCGTTCAACCTGGCCACCCTGACCCCCGCGCCGCTGGATATTCACTTTCGCATCAACACCGCATCGGGTATTCGTCATATTCGCAGCCAGTCGACGATGGTGCTGGATGAAAAGGGCCAGATGGAAAGGATGCTCGGCATCAGTCAGGACATGACGACAATGCGCCTGCTGACCGATGCGCTCTACCAGGAGAAAGAGCGGATGCATATTACGCTGGATTCGATTGGCGAAGCGGTGATCAGCACCGATAAAGCGATGCGGGTAACCTTTATGAACCCGGTGGCGGAAAGTATGAGCGGCTGGACACAGGAGAACGCGGCGGGTAAGCCTGTCGGCGACATTCTACGCATAACCCGCGGTCATAGCGGCCCCGCACTGGAGATCCTGCCAGGTGGTGAACAGCCGGGCGAAATCACCCTGCCGGATATCGACAGGGAGCTGATGCTGCATAACGCGGCCGGCACGCAGTATGAAATTCACTACACCATCACGCCGCTGAAAACTCAGGAAGGGGAAAGTATTGGCAGCGTGATGGTGATTCAGGACGTGAGTGAATCACGGGAAATGATGCGCCGCCTGAGCCACAGCGCCTCACACGATATGCTGACCCGGCTGCCTAACCGCGTCAATTTCGAGATCCAGCTTCAGCGTCTGCTGCAATCGGCACGGGATAACAACCAGCAGCACGTCCTGGTGTTTATCGACCTGGACCGCTTTAAATCGGTTAATGACAGCGCAGGACACGCGGCCGGTGATGCCCTGCTGCGCGAGCTGGCAGACGTGATGGGCCAGCAATTAGCCAGCAGCGATATGCTCGCGCGGCTGGGCGGTGACGAATTTGGCGTACTGCTGGCTGATGTGACGCTGGAGGAAGCCCGCGAAAGGATTTCACACATGGTGCTGGCGGTGAACGAATACCGCTTTATGTGGCAGGGGCAGCGCTACCCAATTGGTGCCAGCGCGGGCATTACCCTGATCAACCGCAACAATGCCAACGACAGCGAGGTGATGGCGCAGGCCGATCTCGCCTGCTATAACGCCAAGCACAGCGGCCGCGGGCAGTGCTCGATGTACGGTTCCGCTTTGCTCAAGCATCTGAACCCCCTCCTCTCTTGCCGTGAAAACGAGTAGCCCGACGCGCTGGCGCGGCTCAGGCCAGACGATTTAATCGCGCGGGGTTCTTGCTCTCCACGCGGCCCTGGGCTAAAGTCCCCCCCTTTTTTCACCGCTCGCGGAGGGGACATATGTTTATCGGCTTTGATTACGGTACGGCAAACTGCTCGGTAGCCATCATGAACGAGGGCGCGCCCGAACTGCTGCCTCTTGAGCAGGGCTCGGCCTTACTGCCCTCTATGCTGTGCGCACCGACCAGAGAGGCCGTCAGTGAGTGGTTATTTCGCCACCACCAGGTGCCCACGCCGGACGCGGAGAATCAGGCGATCCTGCGTCGCGCGGTAGCTTTAAACCGTGAAGAAGATATCGACGTCACCCCCGCCAGCGTGCAGTTCGGCCTCGCCTCGCTGGCGCAGTATATGGAAGATCCCGAAGACGTCTGGTTTGTTAAATCCCCTAAGTCGTTTCTCGGCGCAAACGGACTCAAACCTCAGCAGGTCGCTTTCTTTGAAGATCTGGTGTGCGCCACCATGCTGCATATTCGCCAACAGGCTGAGCAGCAGCTCAATGCCAGCGTCAGCCAGGCGGTGATTGGGCGCCCGATCAACTTCCAGGGGCTGGGCGGCGATGAGGCCAACCGCCAGGCGCAGGGGATACTGGCGCGCGCGGCGTCCCGCGCCGGCTTTAAGGACGTTGAGTTTCAGTATGAGCCCGTAGCGGCCGGGCTGGATTTTGAAGCGACCCTCACCGCCGAAACGCGCGTGCTGGTGGTGGACATTGGCGGCGGCACTACCGACTGCTCAATGCTGTTAATGGGGCCCGAGTGGCATGACAGGGCGGAGCGTGGCAGCAGCCTGCTGGGCCACAGCGGCTGTCGCGTTGGTGGGAACGACCTGGATATCATGCTGGCATTCAAAGAGCTAATGCCACTGCTGGGATTAGGCGGCACGACCGTTAAAGGCATTAATCTTCCAGCCCTGCCCTGGTGGAATGCGGTGGCAATCAACGATGTACCGGCGCAAAGCGACTTCTACGCCACCGCCAGCCGCAGGCAGCTGCAGGATCTGATCCGCGATGCCGCAGAGCCTGAAAAGGTGAAGCGGTTATTGAAAGTCTGGCAGCAGCGGCTGGGCTATCGGCTGGTGCGCGCGGCGGAAGAGAGCAAAATCGCCCTGTCGGATCGTCAGCAGGTAGCTGCGCCGCTGCGCTTTATTGAGGCATCCCTGGAGACGCTTATCAGCGTTGATGCGCTTCAGGCGGCTATTTCTCAGCCCGTTGAGCGCATAAAGGAGCAGGTGAAACTGGCGTTATCTGCCAGCGGCACCCGCCCTGATGTGGTGTTCCTTACCGGCGGCAGCGCGCGCTCTCCGGTGCTACGCCAGGCGCTTAGTGAACTGCTGCCTGATATTCCGCTAGCCAGCGGCGATGACTTCGGCTCGGTCACTGCCGGACTGGCGCGCTGGGCGCAGGTAATGTTCCGTTAAGCCTTGTGCCGCACCGGTAAGCGCTTGCGCGTCAGCAAGGTTCCGCAAAGCCGTGTGCCGCACCGGTAAGCGCTTGCGCGTCAGCAAGGTTCCGCAAAGCCTTAAGCCTGACCGGCTGCACTGGCGTCGGAGAGCGTACGCAGATCCGCCTCGCTAAGCTTAAGCGCGGCAGCTTTTACCAGCTCGTCAAGCTGGGCCAGCGAAGTCACGCTGACAATCGGGGCCGTAATGCTGGGACGGGCAATCTGCCATGCCAGCGCGACCTGCGTTGGCGTGGCATTATTGCTTTCAGCCACCCTGTCGAGCGCTTTCAGAATGCTCAGCCCGCGCGGATTAAGGTATTTCTGCACCACGCCGTCGCCGCGCTGGCTCTTACTGGCATCTTCCGGCCTGCGGTATTTACCGCTCAGAAAGCCGCTCGCCAGGGAGTAGTAGTTAATGACGCCCAGCCCGTTTTCGCTGGCCACCTTTTCCAGCCCGCTCTCATACTCTTCACGATCGTAAAGGTTATACTCCGGCTGAAGCGTTTCATAACGCGCCAGACCCTGCTCTTCACTGACCTTCAACGCTTCGGCCAGCCGCTCAGCCTTGTAGTTAGAGGCACCCACCGCTCGCACTTTGCCCTCTTTGATCAGCGCGTCAAAGGTCGCCAGCGTTTCCTGCAGCGGCGTGTCGCTGTCGTCACGGTGAGCCTGATACAGATCGATAGTATCGGTTTGCAAACGTCTCAGGGAATCTTCAATCGCCTGCCGAATGCGGGCTGGCGCCAGCCCGGTTTTTCCTTCACCCAGATCCATACCCACCTTGGTAGCCAGCACGATTTTATCGCGCTTGCCGCTCTGCTTGAGCCAGTTGCCGATAATGGTCTCCGACTCGCCGCCCTGGTTACCGGGTGCCCAGCGCGAATACACATCAGCGGTATCGATGAAGTACAGCCCTTTCTCAACCAGCGCGTCCAGCAGCGAAAAGGAGGTTTTCTGATCGATTGTCCAGCCAAAAACGTTGCCGCCGAAGGTGAGCGTGGGAACCTGAATGCCGGTGCGGCCTAATGATCGGTGTTCTATCTGACTCATCATGTCTCTCCTGAAGTGAATGATTCTCGCGTGCTAATTAGCGTAGCAAACATTGTCACCTGCGCGTGGTACATTTGTGGCATAAGGTTTTCAGTTTATGAATACTTAAGTTATCAGGTGGCATCCGGCTTTACGTCGCTGACAATAAAGCAGAAAAAATAGCCTTAATTCATATTTCATTCATTTTTACACCCTTTAAACTGGTTAAACTCGCTGGCTTAAGGATCGCCATTCGATCCAGAGGACACCCTGTTGCTACCGGAGAGCGCTTAACAACATGAAGACCAAACGACCTTCCCGCAGGATACTGCTTATTCTGATCGTCGCAGCCTGTGCAGTGGGTGGCTACATCTGGTGGCAAAGCCAGCAGGCAGCTTCGCCGCCCAACGCAGAACAGGCCAGGCAGGCGGGAGCCAGCGGGAAAGGCGAAGGTGGCCGTCGCGGCCGCAGCGGTGCGCCCACGCCGGTGCAGGCGGCAGAAGCCGTCAGGCAAAGTGTGCCGCAGTATCTGGCAGGCCTGGGCACCGTTACCGCGGCCAATACGGTCACCCTGCGCAGCCGCGTGGATGGCACGCTGACGGCGCTGCACTTCACCGAAGGGCAGCAGGTGGAAGCCGGACAGCTGCTGGCGGAAATCGACCCACGGCCCTATCACATTGCGCTGATGCAGGCGCAGGGACAGCTGGCAAAGGACCAGGCGACGCTGGCCAACGCCCGCCGCGATCTGGCGCGCTATGAATCACTGGCCAACACTAACCTGGTTTCTCGGCAGGAGATGGACGCACAGCGCGCGCTGGTCAGCGAAACCGAGGGCACGCTAAAGGTTGATGAGGCCAGCGTCGCCAGCGCCCAGCTTAATCTCACCTACAGTCGCGTGGTGGCGCCCATCTCAGGCCGCGTTGGCCTGAAACAGGTGGATGTGGGCAATATGATCGCCAGCAGTGACGCTAGCGGGATTGTCGTGATCACCCAGACCCACCCCATCGACGTGGTGTTTAGCCTGCCGGAAAATGATATCGCTACCCTGCTTACCGCGCAGAAAAGCGGCCAGCCGATCCCGGTGGAGGCCTGGGACCGCACGAACAGCAGGCTTCTCACCTCTGGCAGCCTGCTCAGCATGGATAATCAGATCGATGCCACCACCGGCACGGTGAAGCTGAAAGCGCGCTTTAGCAACAGCGATGACATGCTGTTTCCCAACCAGTTTGTTAACGCCCGACTGAAGGTGAATACGCTGGAGGATGCCATCGTTATCCCGACCGCCGCGCTGCAGATGGGCAACGAGGGCAATTTCGTCTGGGTGGTAAACGCGGAGAATAAGGTCAGTAAAAAGCAGGTTTCGGTCGGAATGCAGGACAGCCACAGCGTGGTGGTAAAGGCCGGACTGGATGCCGGTGAACGGGTGGTCACCGACGGCATTGACCGTCTGAAAGAGGGCGCGCAGGTTGAGGTCATCGCACCGCAGTCTACCCCCGGCACCCCGACTCACAGCGC
>Ga0153979_1000103_pt1 | contig 15127 bp, 15 predicted proteins | sample TSGA063MetaG_FD_104690 | JGI IMG/M metagenome (GOLD analysis project Ga0153979, IMG submission 104690) | Attine ant fungus gardens microbial communities from Georgia, USA - TSGA063 MetaG | ecosystem: Host-associated > Fungi > Mycelium > Unclassified | place: USA: Georgia, Magnolia Springs State...
GATATAACCAGGGTGATAATACCCATTATCAATATAAGCAGATAAACAGGGGTGTTCACAGCGCTTTCCTTAGCAGTAGCCAGATAATCGTCATGCCGATGGCTTCGCTGGCAAGTACGTAATAGAGGATGATTCGGCCTGTCGGATCATTGATGATAAAGTCGAAATTTTCCGGGCTGAAATACTTCATACCACAGAAGAAAAGTATAGGTATGGCGGCAACAATTTTGGCGGAGGCACGGGCTTCTGACGTCATTGCCATTTTACGCCGTGACATGGTTCGACTATTCGTGACGATTCGGTTCAGTCGGCTGATTAGCATGCGTAATTGCGCGCCGTGCTGCATGCTGATAATAATGACGACGGCAAAAAAGTAGAACTCGCGATATTGATATTCCCGGCAGGCATCTCCCAACACTCTTTCGGGCTCTTCGCCCAGATTAAGGCGCCGGTCAATGCGCTGAAAGGTTTTACCCAGTGGGCCTCCGATGCTGCTTCCACAGCGATGCAGCGCCTGGTGAATACTGTTTCCGGCTGAGACGGAGGCATTAATCGCCGACAGGACTTCTGGGAAGTTATTCTCAAAGTAACGTCGCTGTAATGTCCTGCCAATGCTAATTTGTGCAATAACCATCACGGGCAGGCACACTATCAGTAACCCGGACAGGCTGAATCCAAACCAGTTACCATTAACAACAATTAATCCCATAAGCAGACCGAGAGCGACCAGTAAGCCCTTCGCCCCTTTCAGAGTGCGATCCCCCAGGGCAAAATGCCGCCACTCCCCCCAACGCGCCAGCAGATAATGGAGCAGCGGCAAATGGATGGCGACCTGGCGTTTTTTTAGTGCGGTATTGCGCAACCTGTTCCAGTTGAGGTGGTTTATTAACAGAATTGCGATACCGATAAGGATAATCAGATAAGCCATCACTTATTCCAGCCCGAAAATCTGTTTAAGCTCGGCACTGAGATCAAACATCGTCGCGTTGCGCATCACCGCCGATCGCATCAGCAGCCCATGATTGACAAACTCGCCGCTGATTTTGCCGTCAGCTCGCCGCTCGTGATGGGGTTTATAGCTGAAGATGTCCTGTAAAATAACGCGGTCGCCTTCAATACCCATCACCTCGCTGATGTTCATGATTTTTCGTGAACCGTCGTTAAGACGCGAAACCTGAATCACCAGGTTAATGGCCGAAACAATGTTGCGCCGGATCGATTCCATAGGAATGTTCATGCCTGCCATCATGACCATATTTTCAAGGCGCGAAATTGCGTCTCGTGGGGTGTTGGCGTGCAGCGTAGACATCGAACCATCGTGACCTGTGTTCATCGCCTGCAGCATTTCAAACGTTTCCTCACCGCGACACTCCCCCACGATAATGCGATCCGGGCGCATCCTTAACGAATTCACCAGTAAGGCGCGCATATTGACCTGGCCCGTATTCTCCAGACCCGCAAGGCGCGTCTCCATGCGCAGGACGTGTGGCTGCATTAGCCTCAGTTCAGCGGCATCTTCCATAGTAATAATGCGCTCGCTAGGATCGATGTACTTTGATAACGCATTCAGTAGCGTGGTTTTTCCTGAGCCGGTTCCTCCGGAGATAATGATATTTGCCCGACAACGGGTGGCGATTATCATAAAATTAGCCATCTGGCTGCTCATCGCGTCATAGCGAATTAAATCCGCCAGTTCTATATTGCCCTTGCTAAATTTACGAATTGAGATGGAAGTCCCATCCAGGGCAATAGGCTGAATGGCGACATTGAGACGGCTTCCATCCACCAGTCTTGCATCCACTAAAGGACGCCCCTCGTCCAGCCGCCTTCCTACTTTCTGTACCAGTCGCTTGGCAATATCAGTTAACTGCTGATTATTGATAAAGCGGGTCGGAGCCAGCTCCAGTTTGCCCTTGCGCTCGATGTAGATCTGATTTGGGCCGTTAACTAAAATATCGCTGATATCGTCATCTTCTAATAGCGCCCGCAGAGGACCCAAACCTACAATCTCATCTGCCATCAGTTCTGCCATATACTGCTGCGCCTGGTGATCGAGATAGATATTTTTACTGCTAATGACCAGCTCCAGGATGCGGTTCATTTCACCGAGTAGCAACATGCGGTCCTGCACCAGACTCTCAACCTTATTAACATCAATATTTTCCAGAACTCCCTCCCGGAGGGTTTCCTGTAGTTCCTGGCTGATATTCATTTATCTTATTGTCCTTTATGATGTAGACGACTCAAAAATGAACGCCCCTTTTCCGGTTCTTCCCCCAGAATCATCAGTGCGAGGCGATCGATCGGCTGAGAATGACGCCCGGCGAACAGGGAAAAAAGCTGCTTTTTGTAGGGGATAACGATATCGATACTTCTACCCAGCAGTGACGCAATATCTTCCTTATTGAGCATATCTTCCGTCACGGGACGACTGTCGTTAAGGCACAGGATGAGTCGGCGTGAAAGCTTCCTTGCACGGTTCATTGCCTCAATACTTTCAGTGAGCTGATTAACAATGCGAATTGAAATCATTGAGCGATCGAGAATCAGCACTATGCAGGCGGACTGTTCAATAATCTGGCGCAGCGTCTCTTTACTCGCAGTGTTGATAGCCTGCTCGAAGAGTACGAAGTTGTATTTGCTGAATATTTCCTGAGTCAGATCGGGTATGCCCGACTCTGTGGCGGTCATGAGGTCGAGATCCCTGCTATGCGTAACCACATCCTTTAACAGCTTTTTATCGGCGATTAAATCCAGATCCTGAGAGGCCGCAGTGCCCTGAATCAGCAGTGTGGACATCTGGCGAAGTTGAATCACGCGGTTGGCCAACTGCCACGTCAGGGTCGTATTACCCACCCCTCCTTTACAGCCGAGAATACTCACAGTGCTTGCGCTGCGAACCATATGGGGTATTGAGCTACTTATAATCGCCTGAGTCAGCGCTTCACGCTGTAAGGTGAAGTGAAAATAGTGAATGCCCCGATCAGCAAAGGACTGCGCCAGTGCAATCGAGTCGCTATCGCCTACCACACAGCACCATACGCTCCGGGGAATAGTGGCCAGAAGTAAGCGGATCAGCCTCTCATGATCACTTTCAGCAGCAATATCAACGATTACGCCACAGGCATTTTCTGGTATCGAGACATGGCGAGTATCACCCAGCATCTTGTCCACACTTTCTACCTGCTGAAAACCCGTCAGGCGTAGCAGCTGGGCCAATTGAGTACGCTTTTCAGACTGGGGGGAGAGGACATAAAAAGGTTTTTCCTCACCCGCGGACTTACCTTCCTTTAGCGGAAATAGCAGCATATATCGGGCTCCTCAGAAGAAATACTTTTCGGGATTAACCAGCGATGAGCTGAGGGTATTATTCAGTGCGCAGCCGGCATCGATAGCTGAGGAGAAATGCCAGTCCTGGCTGGCATAATTGCATTCCGGTAAACGCAGACGAATGCTCTCAATCTTAATTTCAATACCCTCAGCGCTTCGAGGGTGAAAACCGCCACGGTCCATCTTCAGCACAACTCTTTCCAGAGGGATGCCTTTTGACATAAGCAGGTTACGTAATATTTGTGCCGTTGGCGTAAAGGCTGTATCTGACCAGGTCAATTTAATAAGGCCATTAAACTTAGGTCCGGCGAATTCCATTACCTGACCGACAGCTATTTCACGGGCTATCTGGCTGTGACTGCTCAGGCTAAGATTGTGTTCAGTTATTTGCGGCAGATTATTGCCCGCAGCTATGGAGGATGCCGTGAATCCGAATTGCAGCAATAGCAGCAGGTAAACGCGTTTCATTTAATAAACCCTCCCTTTTCTAAAAATTCTTCAGCCATTTTTCGATTGCGATCATCCTGGATGCCATCAAAATTAAGAAAACGAGACAGCGTTGAAGTGCGCTGGAAGTCGGGTAAGGTAACCTCCCGGGTAGTGACGGGTTTAACCAGATTTACCGTAGCCACCACCACCAATTCGCCGTGTGTGCGCTCTGTTTTGGCATTGCGAAAAAGTGCGCCAAGGAGTGGTACATCACCGATAAACGGCAGACGGGCGAGTTCTTCTCGTTCGTTACTGCTGATCAATCCGCCCAGAAGGAAGCTTTCACCATCGGCAAGTTCAACGGTGGTTCTGGCCCGACGGGTTTGGAAGGTAGGAAAAGACATGCCCGCGCTGGAGGCGTAGGTGGAATCCACGCTGCTCACCTCCTCACCCAGCGTGATGCGTATGCGTTTGCTACTGCTAACCCTGGCACCCACGTTCAGTTTTATACCGAACTCTTTATAGCTTACGGAGGTGCCATTGGTGGAACTGGTTACAATGGGGACTTCGCCGCCGACCAGGAAATCCGCCGTTTCGCCGGACATAACAGAAAGGTTGGGTTCTGCCAGAATTCGGGCAACGGAGTCATTACGAATGGCATGGACCAGGCTGCTGAGCGTATCGGCACTGAATTTAATAAATCGAAAAGTACCTGGCGTGATATCAGGTTTGCTCGCGCTGATGGAGCCCCAGTCTATACCGACGTTATCAGTAAAGGTCTTGGTGATTTCTACAACCGATAATTTAACGTTGACCTGATTTGTTACCGGTAAACGTAGATTATTGATAATAGTTGGATAGACCACTTCATTGAGCCATTCAGGTGTCTCATTACCGTTGTCAGACTGCTTTTTATTTACCTCACGCTTAGCACTTAATCCTTCACCAACAATTTGGTAAACCCGGTCTTTATCTTCTTCGGTCGTTACCGTGCCGCTTAGGACATAAATTTTTCCTAACTTTTGCAGAGTGACTTTGCTGTCCGGGAAGACGTCAAGAATACGTTTTTGCACTGCCCCCAGCATGGGATCGACGATAAGCGTAATCTTAAGTAAAGGATCACCTGACTTACCCAACACATTCAGATCGGCGCGCCCATTCTCTTTTGCATAGACGATCAGGCTGTTGTCGCTAACAATTTCATAATCAGCGACTTTCGGTGAAGACAAAAAAATGGTCCCCACGCTTTCACCGACACTGACTAATTGAGAGTCACCCGGCTCCATGTAGATTTCGCCCGCATTAACGCTATGTGAGATAATGACAGCGGTTACGAGCGCAAGTATCTTGAAAAGACAACGCGAGAAAAACTGGGCTACCGTAAGAAAAATATGGTGAATTCTCAATTTTTCCCCCTTAGTTCGCGTATGGAATTAAAATTTGGCAGAATGTCGGATAACTGTGTCCTTTTATCGGAAATATGTGCCGTCCCTTTTGTCAGAGAAATTAAGATCTCACCCGATTTTTCTACCGTTCTGAGCGTTGCCATTTGTTCAGCATCGACGCGAACGATGACTTCGCCAGCGATATTATCGCTGCGATAATTGGTGTTCTCGCTATGCTCATATTTTTCTATCTTAATGATGTCGACAGAGGACATTAACGGCTGCGTGAAATAGTGGTTTACGTCTGAACTTATGACTGTATCCATCCCATCAGCGGCTGTCGGGTTTGTTACTGCTCTACTATTATTGCTATCTTTAGCACGGAGGGTAAGGGTGATTCTTTGCCCCACTTTTAATGTCTTCAGCATAAATTTATCCTGAACATTGACCTTGACCGCATAAAGCGTTTCGCCATCCCTTAAACTGTGTTGTACGAACTCAGGGCTGCCTGGAGATACTGTCATTTCAGGTGAAATAATGCTTCCTTCAGCAATGTCTTTCCGGATGAGATACCCAGTAAGATCGGCTATAACCTCTGAAGGAAATCCGTGTTCATTTTGTGCATCTTCATAAACCTCAATTTCTTTTATTTTATAATCTGAAAGTGACAATAAGTCATAAGGCCTAAGCTCTCTTGTTGCCTGAGCGAGAAACGTTACCCTTTTTACAGGTTCGGATACTGATACGGGTACAGGATCTGCCGTGGCCGCGGCTGGATCTGCAGCGGGTTTATATTGAATAAGTATACCTGCCACCCCAACGACGATAACAATTAAGGAAATAAAAAAAAGCATTCTATGGTTCATTGATAAGCTCTTTTAATAAATGGCGTGCGTAATCGGGTAAGTGAGAATAAATGCCAGTGAAATGGCGACCGCATAAGGAACACCATTGCTGATAACATTTTTACGAAACCCGATCAGGCCAGTTATTGCCACCAGCCCCCCAAAAAAGAGGGTGGTAAGTATAAATGTTACTATGGTAGCGTTAGAAAAGGACAAAGAAAGCACGGTTAACAGCTTAACGTCTCCTCCACCTATAACGTGAAAAACAAATAAAATAAACAAAATGATGAAGACGCTAAATGCAGCGGCTACATTGGGTGCTCTACCCTGCATAACGATTAGAGCGACAAGCAAAAAAACTAAAAAAATAAGACTGGTATGGCTGATGGTACGCGTTGTGATATCCTTCAGGGAAATATAAAGCAAAAGCAATGCAATCAAAATGTAAATTACTTTAATCCAATATTCCACAAAGGTACTCTTATTGATGTAGTTGTTAATACTGCTGCAAAAAAGAATCCTGCAGCAGTTGAATATGATCCGCTCGTGCTTAGATTAACGGCCGGATGATTTATTTACAGTAACGCTAGTGATAGCATCAGCTATCTTGGCGAAGGTATTTTTCAGGGCGCCCAGGAAGCCTGAGTCCTGATTACCGAGGACGAGAGCCAGAAGTGTCGCCATGGCCACCCCAATAAGTGCATATTCAATTGCGGTAACACCACGTTTGTCTTTTACCAGCTGCTTTAAGTGCAGTGAAGAAAAAACGTAAGCGCGGATAAAGATATTTGTCATGAACTTCTCCTTAATTAAATACCAGACCCTGGTAGCAGGGTGCAATGTTTTCTACCCTAAACTCCTTCGTTGAGAGCGGGTGCATTAAACAAGAGTTAATAACTGGTGTCCTTATCAAAATCATAATTACATTCATTTTAGTTCAATTTCCCTCAGAAATAAGATAACGAAAGACAACTACGGTTAACGTTGCCAGCCAGCACACTGCGATCACCGCTAAGATAGAAAAGAGTCTGTCAAGATTCCTGCGGGAATGAATACCTTTACTATTCTTATCTATAAAAGATAAGTTTTGAGATGATGATATTAATGTGCTCGTCACGGGAGTTTCAGTGTCATTTATAGTGACTAAGTTTACTGGTGAGTTATAATTTGATGTGCTTACTTTCCCTATGTATTTCACACCTCTACGAGGGATGGTTTTAATCAGAGAGCCTGGTAATCCTACGAGTTCGAAAGATTTTCTAAGTGAGTGGATTTGTCCGTAATAACTACTGTCACTCACCACGCCTCGCTGTTCATGCCAGATCTGGTTAATGATAGTCTGCTTGCTACTCTCACCCTCAAGCAAAAGTTTTAAGAAACGATAGCTATTTTCGGACAAATTGACGGTTTTCCCACTCTCGCTGACTAACAGCCCCTTCTCTGGGATAAACTGAATATTTTCATCCAACAGATAAATCATATCCTTTCCCTGGTTAAGATTTTTTGTTTTCTTACACACTCACTGTGTGGAGATGTAACGCTGATGAACTCATGGCACGCTAACAATCATTATTATATAGTGCAGGGTAAATAGACGCATCTTATTAATGCTTGAAAAGCATTAATAAGCTAACGCTTTGTGTGGCAAGCATTTTCGATCTGGTATTGAAGGGTTACTAAGAGAATGTAAGAATCTTGAGGGTTTGAATTCCTGTAATGAACGCTAAATCTTGTAGCGTATTTAAAAGCTATGCCACATAGCTCTTTATCGGCAGTATCAGAGGTTTTAAAATTACCCTCCTGTTTACAATATAAGGGTTAAACAAAAGATAAATAATTATCTTAATGCTGGTTTTAATTAACTAAAGGTAAAGTTCATCCGGTTTTAATTAACTAAAGGTAAAGTTCATCCTCATGGTGGTGTTGGATTTGTTGTGGTTCTGGAGGAGTTATTGATATTACCAGCTTACCAGGATAATTAACATAATTTATATTAATATAGTTCATGTGTCATTATTATGATCGTTTGTAAGCAAAGTTTCAACGTGACCTTATGTGGGTAATGCCTGACGGGATCCCTGGGTTTGTGTTGCATTTTAGTCTGTATTAACCTGGTCAACGTAAATTCCTGCCAGACCTGACGGGAATCGGTTACACTCCTGGCAGATAAATACCTGGAAACGCAGAATGTCAACTCTGGATAGTACCCTAAAACCCTGGAATACATTTCAGCTTGAAGCACGGGCCGCTGAGGTGAACGTGATAAGCAGCCCGGATGAATTGCTGCATTACTGGCAAGAAAGCAGGCGTCTGAGTCAACCTGCACTCCTGCTCGGAGAAGGCAGCAATGTACTTTTCCTTGAAGATTTTGTTGGTAGGGTGCTCATTAACCGTATAAAAGGGATCCACATCGCTGAGGATGCGCTCGCATGGCACCTGCATATTGGTGCAGGCGAAAACTGGCATCAGCTCGTCGTACATCTGCTGAGTTCAGGCATTCCTGGCCTTGAAAATTTGGCAATGATCCCCGGGTGCGTTGGCTCGGCCCCGATTCAAAACATCGGTGCTTATGGTGTCGAGTTAAGCCAGATTTGCGAATACGTGGATGTACTGAATTTTTCATCCGGTAAAATTGAGCGTCTATCCGCAGCAGACTGCTTGTTTGGCTATCGGGACAGCATCTTTAAGCATCAGTACCAGACGGGGTATGCAATAGTTGCCGTTGGCCTGCTGTTAGCCAAAAAATGGGTTCCTGTGCTGACCTATGGCGATCTTGTCAACCTGGAAGTTACAACGGTCCAACCCCAGCAGGTTTTTGATGAGGTTTGCAGAATGCGCAGCAGTAAACTGCCAGACCCTAAAAAAATCGGGAATGCCGGAAGCTTTTTTAAGAATCCAGTCGTCACGACTGAGACTGCTATGGCGATCAAAAGTCGCTACCCCCAGGCCCCGGTTTATTCCCTGGATGACGGTAATTTCAAACTGGCTGCGGGCTGGCTGATTGATCGTTGTGATCTAAAAGGATATCGGGTCGGTGGTGCTGCTGTGCACAGTCAGCAGGCTTTAGTATTAATTAATGAGAATAATGCCTCAGCTAATGATGTGGTCGCGTTAGCGCGCGAGGTTCGTCAGCGCGTGGGTGAAAAATTTAATGCATGGCTTGAGCCAGAGGTACGCTTTATTGCTGCTGAGGGTGAAAAAGACGCTGTCGGAGTGATTTCATGAAGGATAATACCGTACCCCTCACGCTGATAAGCATCCTGGCTGACGGAGAATTCCACTCAGGCGAGCAACTGGGTGAGCGTCTTGGGATGAGCCGTGCCGCTATCAATAAGCATATTCAGACGCTGAGGGACTGGGGGATAGACGTTTTTACCGTCACCGGCAAAGGCTATAGCCTGGCGGCTCCCATTCAGCTTCTGGATGAAAAGATTATCATGTCGCAGCTCGCTCAGGGCAGGCTGGCCGTTATCCCCGTTATTGATTCTACCAACCAGTATCTACTGGACAGGATGCCCGCTCTGCAACCGGGAGATGCCTGCGTTGCCGAATATCAGCAGGCGGGAAGAGGGCGCCGGGGAAGGCAGTGGTTTTCCCCCTTCGGGTCAAACCTTTATCTCTCTATGTACTGGTGTCTGGAACAGGGACCCGTAGCGGCAATGGGCCTGAGCCTTGTCATCGGCATTGTCACCGCCGAAGTCCTGCGCGCACTGGGTGCAAATGACGTAAGGGTAAAATGGCCAAATGATCTTTACCTTAACGACCGTAAACTTGCGGGCATTTTGGTTGAACTGACTGGTAAAACCGGGGATTCCGCCCATATCGTGATTGGCACCGGCATTAATCTTGCCATGCGAATGCCTGATACTGACGTTGTTAATCAGGGGTGGATTAACCTGGAGGAGGCTGGCGTAACCATCGATCGTAATAAACTGGCGGCCACGCTGGTAAACAAAACCAGAGAGTCACTGCAGCTCTTTGAACGAGAAGGACTTGCATCTTTTATCGATCGCTGGAGGGTACTGGATAACTTTATCGATAGGCCGGTTAAATTATTGATTGGCGAGCGGGAAATCCTGGGTATCGCCCGTGGAATTGATCAGCAGGGCGGACTGATTCTCGAGCAGGATGGCGTTAGAAAATCCTGGGTAGGGGGTGAGATCTCATTACGGCCACAGAATTAGCCAGGGAGTGGGGCATCGCCCCACTTTTCATTTCCTTAAGCTGACCAAATCGACCGCATGGTTAATGCTTTTGGTCATAATCAGGCTGGCCCGTTCACGGGTAGGCAGGATATTTTCTTTAAGGTTCATCAGGTTGATCTCTTCCCATAGCTGAGTGGCGATGCCCACGGCTTCTTCTTCTGAAAGTCTGGCATAGTTATGGAAATAGGAGTCGGGATCGGTGAAAGCGCCCTGACGAAACTTCAGGAAACGGTTGATATACCAGTTCCGCAGCAGATCTTCCGGTGCATCGACGTAAATAGAAAAATCTACAAAGTCTGAAACAAATACGTGGTGGGGATCATGCGGATAATCCATCCCGCTCTGCAACACATTCAGGCCTTCGAGAATAAGAATATCCGGCTGCTGTACAACTTTATCCCCTTCAGGGATCACGTCATAAATCAGATGGGAATAGACAGGGGCGGTAACCTGTAAAGCGCCTGACTTCAAATCTGAAACAAAATTAACCAGGCGATGCATATCATAAGATTGAGGAAACCCCTTTTTCTTCATCAGTCCCCGTTCTTTTAACACCTCATTAGGATGTAAAAAACCATCGGTAGTGATCAGCTCAACGCGTCGGTGTTCAGGCCAGCGGCTCAGCAGGGCCTGCAACACGCGAGCGGTGGTGCTTTTACCTACAGCAACACTGCCGGCAATACTGATTATGTAAGGGATCTTCTGTCCGTTAGTCCCCAAAAACTGCTCAAGAACGGCCTGACGACGCAGGTTAGAGCTGATATAAAAATTCAGAAGGCGGGAAAGGGGAAGATAGATTTCCGCTACTTCCTCAAGAGACAGGTCTTCGTTTATCCCTTTCAGCCGGGCAATCTCCGCTTCGCTCAGGGTCATCGGCACTGAATCACGCAGTGCCGCCCACTGGGCGCGGTTAAATTGCAGGTAAGGCGTGGTTAGCAACGACTCTTTTTTACTCATATGCATGCTTCTGCCAGCAAGAATTTGCCTGTCGTGAAGATGAAATATCCGATGAATTACGCTTATCGCGTCCTCATGCTCACAAACCAGGGAAAATTTCAGAAAACAATGGGCAGGAGGTTAACACCCCAGGGGCACTAACCAGAAGGTAAAAATATGCTCGCCCGACGCAAACGTAACGGCACCCACAATTTTCGAAGAAACCGCTGGCGTTTAGTGAGCTAACCTGACTTAACACAAAGTATGTATAGAGAAAGGGTAAGCGATAGGCTGCTGCCAGCACATGCTTATCCACACGCTGTCAGGCCGTACGCTTTGCTTTCCTGCTACCTATACCTGTACCTATATGTACACGCTTTCACGCTTCCACGCTGCCAGGGCGTCCCCTTTATCTGTTCACTCTCCTGTTTATTCGCTACTGTCGTATGACGAGAAACCGCATGACGAGCCTCGCGTTTGACGTGATCAGCCTCATTCACTTCTTATCAACCGGAAAAAGCGAACATTTTCCGTCCACTGCGAAATAATCTACCCGGCAAGAGGTTAAGGCCTGTAATCCCGATGGTTAAAAAAACAGCCTTGCGGTGATTCTTTGTACGGAAAACCCGATCGCAGCGCCTGATTTGCGAAGAATTGCACAAATAACAGGCATTAGAACAAATATCGCAATTTTTTTGTTGCATAGATCGGCCGGTCTTCCTAGAATGCGCGTCACTTGATGCCGGCTTAGCTCAGTTGGTAGAGCAACTGACTTGTAATCAGTAGGTCACCAGTTCGATTCCGGTAGCCGGCACCATCAAGTACCCCAGGTGGGATTCCCGAGCGGCCAAAGGGAGCAGACTGTAAATCTGCCGTCACAGACTTCGAAGGTTCGAATCCTTCTCCCACCACCATCCAATGTCTTCCCCCCTTTCGCTTTACTTGTTGATTTCTCCCGCTACGCACCATGACTTTTGCCGAAAAACTCGTTACCATCCCGACACTCTTTTGCGGATAAAAATGGCAGCGAAATGAAATTTGTCTCCTTCAACATCAACGGTTTGCGCGCACGCCCGCACCAATTAGAAGCATTGGTTGAACAGCATCAGCCAGATGTCATCGGCTTGCAGGAAACCAAAGTGCATGACGATATGTTCCCGCTCGAAGACGTTAGCAAACTGGGCTATCACGTGTTCTATCATGGGCAAAAAGGACATTATGGTGTCGCGCTGCTGACTAAAGCTGAACCAATTACCGTAAGTCGTGGTTTCCCAGGTGATGACGAAGAAGCACAGCGTCGTTTGATCATGGCGGAAATACCGAGTTCTATCGGTAATATTACCGTAATCAATGGTTATTTCCCTCAGGGTGAAAGTCGCGACCATCCGACCAAATTCCCGGCCAAAGAGAAGTTCTACCGCGATTTGCAAAACTATCTTGAGCAGCAGCTGGCCGTTGATAAACCGGTGTTAATCATGGGTGACATGAATATCAGCAGCACTGATTTTGACATCGGCATCGGTGAGGATAATCGCAAACGTTGGCTGCGTACCGGGAAGTGTTCGTTCCTGCCAGAAGAGCGGGAATGGATGGATCGCTTACTGCAGTGGGGGCTGGTTGATACCTGGCGCGATAAATTCCCAGCAACCAACGACCGTTTCTCATGGTTTGATTACCGTTCAAAAGGCTTCGATGATAACCGTGGACTGCGCATTGACTTGCTGTTAGCGAGCCAACCGTTGGCCTCGCGCTGTGTTGATAGTGGCATTGATTACGACATTCGCAGTATGGAAAAGCCGTCGGATCACGCACCGGTTTGGTCAACATTCAAGCTGTGATACAGCAGCGTGGCGTTTTTACGCCACGCGCTTTTATTTGATGATCTTCCAGATAAGCGGATTGGTGCCTATCGCTTTCTCATCACGTCCGCACTGCAGTAATACACCTTCCGCCTTTACTACCGCCCCTTCTGAATAGCTGCGGTTCTCATAGGTACAGCATTGCATGCAGTTGCTTTGCCGATTATTTTGTCCCTGTGTCCAGACTTCTGGCGGCATATCTACCACGACATCGGTATTTCCCATTCGATTATTTTCCGGCTGGCGATTAGCCAGCGCGGCAGTGCTGCATAACAGCAGTCCACTGAGCAATATCATTACATTCCGCATCACTCTGTCTCCTTGGTTTTGCGATGAGCCGTTTTAGGTTTGGCTTTCTTTTTTGGGCCAGGCGCTGTCAATCCGCGAAAGGCCTGTAACGAGGGACGCTGGCGTGCTTCACCAATCAGCCCAATCAAGGTGCTGACCAGCGGCTGCATAAACTCATCATATCGGCAGGCTTTTTCACTGATGCGTGTCAGTGTGGACTCCCATTGCGCCGTCATATCCGGACGGGCAGCCATTTCAGGCAACGCATGAATCAGCGCCCTACCAGCCTCCGTTGAATGAATATAGCGTCCCTTTTTTACCAGGAAAGTGCGGCGGAACAGTAATTCTATAATGCCTGCACGCGTAGCTTCCGTACCTAAACCATCGGTCGCACGCAGAACTTTCTTTAATTCTTTATCCTGAACAAAACGCGCTATGCCTGTCATTGCCGATAACAAGGTCGCATCGGTGAACGGACGCGGCGGCTGCGTTTGCTTTGCCAGCACTTCACCACGCTCACACAGCAGTTCATCGCCTTTGCTGACTACCGGCAGCGGCGTGCCATCGTTCTCTTCATCACGCTCTTTGCTGCCCAACAGTGCACGCCAACCTGCCTCAGCCAGAAAGCGTGCTTTGGCAATAAATTTTCCTCCGCCGATGTCGAGATCGATAACGCATTTGCGAAAGATCGCATCCGGACAAAACTGCATAAGATACTGACGCGCGATTAACCCATAAATGCTGGCTTCATTTTCCGTAAGATTCACTTTGCTGGCGCGAGCGGTGGGGATAATCGCGTGGTGAGCATCCACTTTTTTATCGTCCCAGCAGCGATTCTTCTGGTCAGGATTAAAATCAGCGGGTGGCGTTAAATTGGGCTGATGTGCCTGTATGGCGTTCAATACCGCATGACGCCCGGCAAAGTGCTCATCAGGCAGATAGCGGCTGTCAGATCGCGGATAAGTGATCAGCTTGTGAGTCTCATACAGCCGCTGGCAGCAATCTAATACGGTCTGCGCGCTGAGCCCGAAACGCTTACCTGCTTCAATTTGCAGGCCTGAAAGTGAAAACGGCAGCGGCGCAGTATCCGATTCGCGCTTATCGTTATAGCCGGTGACCAGCGCAGGTTTGCCGTTAATACGCTCCAGCACGTGATCCGCCAGCGGTCGATGTAACAATCGCCCCTCTTCATCCTGCCAGGGCTCACAGGCATCACTCGGCACCCAGCTGGCAACAAAGCGTTCGTCTTTTGGCGTGACGATGTGTGCTTTGACTTCGAAGTAATCCTTCGGGATAAAGTTCTCAATCTCTTCATCGCGACGCACCACCAGGCCCAGCACCGGCGTTTGTACACGCCCGACTGACAGCACGCCATCGTAACCGGCATTACGCCCCAGCAAGGTCCATGCGCGGGTCATATTGATGCCATACAACCAGTCGGCACGTGCGCGCGCCAATGCCGACACGCACAACGGAATAAATTCACGGTTCTCACGCAAGCGCCCGACGGCACGTTCTACTGCCGAAGGATTGAGGTCGTTAATCAGGCAACGCTGTACCGTTTGGCGTTTTTCTGGCGCGAGTTGCAGGTAATCCAGCACCTCATCCACCAGCAGTTGGCCTTCACGGTCGGGGTCTCCCGCATGCACCACAACGCTGGCTTGCTGCAGCAATCCTTCGATCACTTTCAGCTGCTTCGCTACCGAAGGACGCGGCTGTAAGCGCCACTTATCAGGAATGATCGGCAGATCGGCCAGATTCCAGCGCGCATAGCGGCTGTCGTAACTATCGGGCTGCGCCTGCTCCAACAGGTGCCCAACACACCAGGTCACAACCTGGTCATTCCCGCA
>Ga0153979_1000105_pt1 | contig 15097 bp, 10 predicted proteins | sample TSGA063MetaG_FD_104690 | JGI IMG/M metagenome (GOLD analysis project Ga0153979, IMG submission 104690) | Attine ant fungus gardens microbial communities from Georgia, USA - TSGA063 MetaG | ecosystem: Host-associated > Fungi > Mycelium > Unclassified | place: USA: Georgia, Magnolia Springs State...
ACACTTTCCCGCACTTCCTTCTGTGTAGTAAGTCCAAGATAAAAGAAAAGAAAAAGAAAAGAAAAGAAATATAAATAATAACTTAGCTGTTTTGCCAAGTCATGACAACATAATAGTTTTGAACTAAGGTAGTCAAAATTCATATATGGTGTAGATGTTAGTAATACAGATAATCTTTTTGAGACATTTATTGTTAGCAATTAGAGATTTAAGGTATCTCCAGAAGACATGATCTAGGCCAGGAGTGAAAGAAGAGAAGCACTTAGCTATAGCATTCTTGAATTCTTGCTTTGAGAAGGGACTATTTAATGATATTGCTTTGTGGTATTTTGTTGAGGAAGTTTGTGCCAATAGATCTATTTGTAGCTGAGTTGTATGAGCTGTGGAGGGCATTTCAAAGGAAAAAGAGTGTGTTGCAAGATTGTCCTTCATGTATGATGATTTCAATTGTAGGAAGAAATTTCTTTTTTACCCAACTCATTAAGTTCTATAGTTGCTTATTTGAGGATGCTATCTCATGTATTTTCTTGTCAAAGAACTTGCATTTAGCTTCTTGTATAGTTGATTTGGAGGCTTTCCAGTTTAACAGATTACTTAGTTGATGGTACCTAGTGAGACTATTAGTGTAGTTCTAGTTTCACCACTTCTTTGAATGCTTTATAATGCACTTAAGTTTGGAGTACTTTGTCCACACATTTTTGTATACTAGAGTAAGCTAATCAATGACTTTCTGTAAGGTGTCTTTATTTATAATAGCCAATATGTTGAGGTGCTTGATATTATTCTTAATCTTGCTGATGAAGTCTTTTTCGTTGTTGCTATCTTTCTGGATAGATTGAACAATGACATCAATGTTTTCTTCCTTGATTCCTATATTAATGATGAGAGGTATATTGTCACACCAGACAGCTGTTTAAGCAATAGAAGTGATATTTTTCACTATAATAACAAGAATAACCAGCTTGAGAGATAAGTTTGGCCCTCTAGAGATAACTATTAGATGCCTAGTTGTGGACTTGAGCATACCACTTGAGTAATAGAGTAATGGCTGTGACCACCACTACAGAGACCTCATAAGGATTGTCCAGAGAATTTCATAATGAATTTATAATAGAACTCCTCTCTAGAGTGCTCTTGAGAGCAGAAAGGACCTTAGAAGATTATTTCCTAACAGAATGATGTCATATCTTAGCAGCAGTTACTTATTTATAACATTTAGGTTACCATCAGATCAGAGCTGTCATTGCTGATAGCTAATTATAGCAAAAACTAGCAAGATGAGTCCTCTCAAGGGCTGCATTACAAATATAACAGAAGAAGACTGAGGCTCAAAGGTGTGATGAGGTATAGAGGAGTAGAAGAAGGACTAAAGAGGTCAAATAGAGAAGTAAAGGAGAAGAATGATAAAGACAACACACTTGAGAGTAAGATGACTCAAAATCACTACCTCTCTCTATTGACCATCAAAAGGCTTGAGAGTCATCTATTGTTTAGAGAAAATCCCTAAGAGTAGAATTAGAGAAGTAGAGAGTAGTAGCCAAGTGATTGGGAGAAGTGCTGTCTTATTATTTTACTTTTACTATCTTTGGGAATTTGGAAGTTTTCTTTGTTTCTTTTCTTTTGTTGTATCATTGCTCTGTAATCCTAATAAAATATTCTAGGGCACAGAAGGGACAAAAGAATACTTTCCTTCCTATCATCTCTTTCTATTGCTCTAAAGTATCAAGGATGTATGGAGTGGGAGCGGAGTGACCTATAGTGGAGCAGAATTACTCTGGAGTAGAAGGGAATTGACAACAAAAGTGGAAGAACAACCTTGGCCTCAGCTCATGCACTGTGCCTCGATCTGCTGTTGTGTGTATAGTTGTGTATTTCAGGAGGACTGAATTGTTGCCAGGAGTTCAGGAGAGGAGTGGTATAGATTGATAGGAGTGAGAAAAAGATGTTAAGGATGTTATAGACATTAATCTACGAACTAAGGAACTAGGATGTAACTACTGGAGTACTTATACTAAGTCCGGAATAGGAGGAGTACAAGTAACTAGTCTACATCATGATCCTATAGGAGTAGACAGCAGGAGTTTAGAAGCAAAAAATTAGTAATAATATAAAATATAAAAGAAATTATATTATTAAATGGGTATTTTCCATCATATGATATAGAGCTAAAAGACTATTGAGTGATTTTGAGATTTTCTTTTGTGTCTGCTTTATAAAAACTCTTTCAAACTTTGCTTAAAAGGATACTCAAGCCTCAACAGACTTGGGCATTTGCTTACACTGACAACTTGCTATATATTTTTGGAGTAAACTTCTGTCTCTGATCAGTTCCAACTTGACAAAATATTGCTAACTTGTTCACAAAAGCAGTTTAGTCTCAAGTGATAGAGTTTGTTGTTCCTAAACTTGGTTTGAGACCTTAAATGGTCTTCACTCTTATTGGACTTTTCTCATTTTGTTTGTTTTCTAGACTTGTCAGATTAAGAGGATGTGTTAGATATACTCTAGACAGTTCTTCAGTGATTAATTATTTAGTAAGTTATCTGATTTGATATGTAATTCCCTGTAGACTTGAAGTTAGCACTCTGTCACTTACAGTTGTCCACAGGTGATAATTAGTTGTTTATCTCTTTCAATAAAATCACTTACAGTTGTTTACAGTGTTACTGAGTTGCTAGGACCTCACAGCTGTCACTATTGCCTAGGTTCTAACAATAGTAAGCTGTTGATGGATTGACGGAATGGGGAATCCGGTCACAATGTGATACCCTAGAGGACCTGATAGCTCAATGGTAGAGCATCTGGTGCAGTTCCAGAGGAGTCTAGGTTCGAGTCCCGGTCTGGTCACTTTTCATGCTGCAGAGGTTATGGGCCCCGACAGCGCAGTGCCGCTGTGCGGATCAGCAGATGATCTGATGTGACGGATTCAGGGGGCGTGACGGAATGGGGAATCCGGTCACATTGCGATACCCTAGAGGACCTGATAGCTCAATGGTAGAGCATTTGGTGCAGTTCCAGAGGGGTCTGGGTTCGAGTCCCGGTCCGGTCACTTTTCATGCTGCAAATGGATTCCTTTCAAATCCAAGTTAGGAGCATAATTTCTTCATGAATTATAACACAAATTGAGGTCCTCAATCACTTATGACCTTTTGAGAGAGTTCTATATTCTTGAAGACTCAATCCTAGGATGTCTTGGCTACTCTTTGTATTATGAATATCAAGTAGGACTATGGCTATTATCAGCCATGGTCTGATAATAAGTAGTTAGTAAACAAGATGATGGTGCTGATGGATGAGGACATTACAATGCAGTAATGCACTGAATATTAGGAGATTCCAAATGAACATCAAACTCTTGCTATGGACAGGACTCTTTGAAGAAATCTTGGACTATTTCCTTTCTATCTTTGGACTTATACTAAATGGAACAACATTAGACTAACCTACTTATAGACTCTGACTCAACTTGTCACTCTTATAGCTTCTGTTACTAGACTGTCACCTAACTAGTTACTCTTAGTTACAAGTAGTGTTACTACATTGTAACATAGTCATAATACCTAGTTAGGATAAATACAAACCAGAAAGAGAAGGGAATGACAAGTTCTCTTTTTCTGTATTCCTTTCTGTATTTTCTTTACTTTAAGGAATCAGTACTCTTCTCTGTCTTAGGACAATCTTGAAAAGTGCTACTCGAAGTTTCGTTGACATCTATCCTCTTCAATATAACTTCACTGAAAACCTTAACCAAACCTTCTAACAAGGAGTGTAAAGATATCAAGTATTAGATATAGGCTTCAAGTTGAAACACATATTTAACTGAGGTCTAGAGTCTTAATACTTTGAGTAAAGATGTTTATATTGATGGGTATGTATCATGCTATCTTAGAAAAGTGGTCTACTATCACCAATATCCCATTGTATCTAGCTGATTCAGATAAGGGTTCTACTAAGTTGATACTGATAATCTCCTAGGAAGTTTAAGGAATTTTGTTGGAGTGTAAGTGGTTCTGTTTGGGTTGTCTATTGAGCTTATTAGTTTGGCATTTCTCATAACTCCAGACATAATACTTGATGTCTTCTAATATATATGACCACCAGTAGTTTCATGTTATTAACTCATGTGTTTTAGTATAACCCAAATGTCCTGCTAGTTTAGTGTCATGATGTTTAGTGATAATTTCTTCTCTTAGAGTAGCTGAATCTGAAATGTAGATTCTTTTCCTTTATATAAATACTTCTCCTTCTTGTTTCTAACCTTCCTCTTGTTGTTCTACTGCTCCCCTTACCTTTTCTTCTATGAACTCTTCTGCTTCTCTTATCTCTTTTCAGAATTCTCCTTTTTCTAATGTCATTTGTTGGAACTTTTTCTCCTTTAGCAATACTTGGTTGTTATTGTCATCTTTCTCTTGTATATGATTAGGTCTTTGATGCTATGCTACAAGTGAATTTGCTGCAGAAAGTAGCATTTATTACACCTTATACCAATGAATTTCTAATTAGAATTTGCTCTAGAACCCATTATTAGTCCTTAGAACATATCAAATGGTTATAAGAAACAATGAGCAGGTAGAACTAGACCTAAAGCTCATGAAAAGACCTTAGAAGATAAGCGAGATGAGCTGGTATTAGGTTGTAGAAAGAATCATTAGATAAAGACATTCTAGATCCACTTTGTATTGGATATATCTTGAAAGAGATAAAAGACTTGAGCTCTAAAGCCAGTAGTATGCCAGTAACAGACTTAGATAGATATGCCTCTAATTGCAAATAAGCATTGATGATATCAGATCAGATATATTTAGATATATAACACCTAGGACGTGACTGTTATGATCTTAAGGGATAACTCAGGTTGCAATATTCAAGGAAAGACTTGAGGATGAGAAAGAAAAGAAATAATACAATTGGTAAAGTATAAGGAATATAGGAGAGTATCTACTGTATATATACCTATGTACCTGTTAGAAGGATGGAGAGCAGCAATTACAGTGGGGACAAATGATAGCTCACTTACCGGGTTATCCAACAGATGTTAATAAATGGCCTAATGGGAAAGAGAGATCTTGAGAGAAGCAAAGCAGTTCCATGACATGGCAGTTGAGACGAAGAAGTGAGCATGCTTATGTAAGCATGGCTTGTATATTAAACTACAGTAATACACATTACAATAATTATTTAATTTAACAGTACTATGTGCTAGGAATGAGGAGGGAGCAAGGCAGACATAAGTAAAGTACATGTCCTAACAATGAGGTGCTGACTGAGCTACTATACAACTAAGAAAGTGTCAATAGAAAAAGCAGTCTATATGTAGAACACCTGGAAGTAATGAGGCCAATTGTTACAGTAACTTAGGGAATTAGGACAGTGCTTGGAGCTTACTAACACTTAATAAGTAACTAAGAAGTTCTAAATCACAAACCAATAACAGAGAGAAGAACAGTGAAGGATGAAGAAGATTCTAGAAGGAAATGGTGATGGGGACATATAAGCAATAGGACTTTGGGGGGACTTAAAGTAAGAAAGAGTCAAGGAAATCCTAAAAGTAGTAATAGCTTTCTTTTATCTTTTATTGCTTAAGTTTCAGAGATTTGTAATAACTTTAATATAGTATCCAAAGAGCAGGGAGGATAGGAAAGAACCTCTAGGCACTTATCTTCATCATCACTGCCTTTGGAATTATGAAATGCAAATCTATTAAGAGTAAGAGTTTGGAATCAGTAAGATGTCTTGAGAAGAACACAGAATATATGTTATATTCTGGAAATATAATAATTATGTAATTTATTTCTTCTAATAATTCCCCTAAAATTAATAATAGTAGGATAGCGTAGTAGACTACTCTTCTCTTATTCCAGACTTCCTATAAGTACTATATAGTTACAGTATAATTCCTCAGTCTGTAAATTAACATCAACTGGTTCTAATTCTATCCCTGTCCACTCTGTCCCTATTTTACTTCCCAAGGACCTCTTCTCTGATGACTTTCCTTTACTCCAAAATACATGACCAACCTCATGACCAGAGACTGGGATACAACATACAAGTTGAAGCCAAGGTCATTCATCAAAGTCATATTCTACTCCAACGTTGTTTTCTCTCTGTTGGAGTCTTCTCTTGGGGTTCCTCCTTCATCATTAAGTACTATCTATTCTCTGAAGTAGTACAGTACACTGTCCAGAGTATAATTCTATTTATAACTCCACTCCTCCGTTCTCTGCCATTCCGTTCTTGACAATATACCCAGAACTCAATCTAGAAAGGAATAGCAGATGCAACTTAGGCAGGCTTTGGAGAGGACAGTAGGCTGGGAAAGCTTGGCTAGGTGTATACTTGGATTGCATCATACCTATAAAGTTTGGTGTTAGGGATACAGACAAGGGGGCAACTGAGTGTAGAGAGTCCATAAGTGATCAACTAACTGTATTTTCCAGTTGAGTTGATGCTACAGTGTGCAAAGGTTGATACCTTAGGGAGGCTATGCAACAACAATCTAGAGAGATCTTACTCTTGTTTCAACAACCAATCTATTTTATGTTACCTAAAGCTGCATATAATACTTCATTTCTTTTTTTATTTAAAACCTTTATTTCAGCTATCTTTCCTTGAACCTTTAGTGTGCAATTAGGAGCTGGCACCACATCTTGTTGCTTGTCTCAGTGTATAATCTCTGTTTTTTTTATTGTCTGAGAGAGGTAGGAAATAGGTCTCCAGGAATTGTCTTTCTGTTGTTGAGACAACACTCCTCCTATAGTGTAGCCAAACATGTTGACTTTCATTCTAAATTCTTGTTCTGAGTTAGGGATTGCTAACATAGGAATGTTTATTATTTTCCTCTTCAACTTCTTGAATGCTTCTCTTTCTTTCTCTGACCACTTCCAGTTCTTTTTTTCTGTCAATTCCATCAATGGTTCGGCTATTTGGGAAAATCCTTGGATGAATTTCTAATAGAAGTTGCAAAATCCCAGAAATTATCATATTTCTCTTTTGTCTTGGGGTTCTGGCCATTTAGCTACTTCTTTTGTTTTAGTAGGGTCAGTCTCCATACTGTCTTAGGAGATAACAATTTCTAGATAGCTAATTTTTGTTTGGTAAAATTGGCATCTTGTTAGAACCTAGGCAGTGGTGACAACTATGAGGTCCTAGCAACTCAGTAACATTATGGACAACTGTAAGCAACTATATTTAAAGAGATAAACAACTAATTATCACCTGTAGACAACTGTAAGTGACAGAGTACCAACTTCAAGTCCACAGGGAATTACACATCAAATCAGGTGACCTACTAAATAATTAATCACCTAAATATTACTGAAGGACTGTCTAGAGTACATCTAACACTTCTGGGGTTGAGTGATAGTTTGTTGTTGGCTAGTATTTGTAATACTTGTTTCACTATGCTCTTATGTTTTTCTATCATTTTCAAAAATATGAGAATGTCATCTATATATACCACTATTTTTTCTTGGATGATCAGTTCATGGAATAGACTGTCTATCATAAGTTGAAATGTTACCAGGGAGTTGCATATCCCAAAGTATATTATGAGTAGTTTGAATAATCCTCAATTTGTCTAAAAGGTGGCCTTCTATTAATCTCCCTCTCTTATTTGTACATTATTATATCTCCAATGGATGTTAAGTTTAGTAAAGTATTGGGCTCCTCAGACCTTATCAATCAATTCTGAAATCAGTAGTAATGGATATTTATTTCTGATTGTCATCTCATTTAATTGTCAGTAGTTCTGAACTGGTCACAGAGAACCATCTTTTTTCTTGACAAAAAAAATGGAGTAGCACAAGGTGATTTGGATAGTCTGATTTCAAATGTTCATCTAAGAATTCATCAAGCTTCTTTTGTTCCTTGATGTTGAGTGGGTAGATTTTGTAGTCTTTGAGTGTTGCTTCTGGGGTATAGCATGGTCCCACTTGGATTAGTTTGGTAGCTTTTCAAATATCTGTTTATCAAATACTTTTGTCTTGAAGCTTTAGTATTTCTTGGGTACAATGTCTCCAAATTCTCTCTTATCTTCTTCTGCTTTCCTAATATTCAATTCTTCTCTTTGCCATGTCTCTTCTTCTATATTTATGAATAGGATTTTCTCTCCTTCTTTTATTTCTTTCTGTTTTTCTTCTGTTATTTTATCTTCCATATTCTCTTTTAGTTCTTCTACTAGATATAGTCTCCTACACTACTGGTGATATTTATCTAGGCTAATTGATAATTGTGTCCAGTTGATAGATGAGTTATGCTTTTGTAGCCAGTTGTATCCTAGGAATGGGTCATGGTTATCTATGTTTGTTACTAATAATTGAATCAGTTCCTGGTGGTCTCCAATTGTCATCTGCATCTCAATTGACTCTGTGACACTGCTGTCTCTATTAGTGGATCTGTCTGCATTGTAGCAAGTTACAGGAAATGGTAATTTGTGGGTGTTGAGATTGTTTTCTTGTATGAATTTTTGGCCTATGCATGAGGTTAAGCAACCAGAGTCAATCAATGCCTTTTTACAGAACAATTTTCCTATGTCTGTTATTGATAGTTTGACTTGGATGTCTAGTTGTTTGTTTTCTAGTATTTAAAGTATATGAGGTTCTTCCAATGTTTTTAGTACTACTAGTACTTTACCATCCATCATTTGTTTAGCTCTTGTATTTTTTCTGTTATGCATTCTTTTCTCCTCCACTGATATGACTATACCTTTAATATTTTTACTGCATCTCTCTCATCTTCCACTTTTATTCTCCTTGCTATCTATTCTGCTAAATATCCTTTCAGGAATTCATAGTTTCTGGCACCAAAATAACTCAAAAAATCATTTATTATTTCTTCTAGCAGTTGTATTTTTGAGTCTATAAAAGTAAGCAAGTCAGTGCTTACTTCTTGCTTTTCCCAAATCCTTCTTAGGTATTTTCTTTATTTCTTCTTGCTTTCTCAAATATTTCTCTTCTCCTCATCTTGGTTTAGGGCACCTTGCAGCAATATAAATCTATTTTATGACAATTATAATAGGTTTTCTTCTTTTTATCTACTATGTATATGAGACCGAACATAGGAGTGATGGCACTGACACATAGTTCAACTTTTCACATGCCTTCTCTTTTCACTCAAATTCACTCAAAAATTCTATAAAATTCAAATAAATTAGGATAAATTAAAATAAAATTGGAACAGGCAGTGAGCAAAGCGAGCTGGCTGTGGCCTTACTGTTGGAGGAAGGGAGCAGAGTGACCTGACTTACAACAGTGCAAATTAACAGTGAAGGAAGGGAGCAAAGTGACCTGATGTACAATTTGCAAGCTGACTGTGGCCTTACTGTTGTAGGAAGGGAGCAGAGCAACCTGACTTATAACAGTGCAAATTACCAGTGAAGGAAAAGAGCAGAGCAACCTGACACACAACAGTACAAACTACTAGTGAAGGAAGGAAGCACAGCAACCTGACACAACAGTACAAATTAACAGTAAAGGAAGGGAGCACAGTGACCTGACGTACAATATTGCTCACTATGATGCAGACTGTTGTTAGAAGAGAGCAAAGTGACCTGATGGACAATACTATCTACAGTTGCACAGACTATTGTAGGAAGGAAGCATAGCGGACTGATTTTAACACAAACTTAATAACACAGAATTAGTAGAGGGTTCAAGAAGGGCTGGAGGCCCAGATGAAAACCTCATATTTATTCACCTCTATTGTATTTGGGTCTTACCTCAGAACCTCTGAAACTAGCCTCATTTTGACATCTCTTCCCAAATTCTCTGTGATTAATATTCTCTTTCCTTTTTCTCTGAACTTCTCAATCACTTTCCTCCTTGACCTCTCAAAACTCAGTGCCTTCTCATACCGGTTATCTAATGAGTCTGAATTCTTTAGCTAACTAATCTCAATTAATTTTTGTGCTAATGTTGGATAGATTTCCTTTTTGAATAAGCCTACCAATGTGATTTTGTTATATCCAGAAAGTTCTCTCCAGGTGGTGAATTCTGTCTAATAATCCTTAAGCAGTCTGCTTTTTTGTTTTAACTTGGTCAACCTCTCAATTGCATGGGTTTGTGTTTGTGTAGATATAAAGAACCATACTATTTTATTAGTGAGCTTCTTCCAAGTTTCAAATGGGAATTTATTAGTCATAGTTGTTAGGTCAAGATTTTCATTATTATTTAGCTTGGTTCCTTTCTATTCCTTTTGAAAGGGTAAGAACTTTCTGATCTATGCATTGGTCCATCATTGGACTTGGTTCTCCTTTCCTTCCTTTATTTTTCCTAACACTATTTCCATCTTTTCCCATTCACTCATGTGGGAAGGCTAAATGAGTTCAAAGAGGAATATTATTGATAGTCTCTAGTACTGTTGATAGAGAATGTAGTTTTCTTTTTGAGTTTTTTGTTTGCAAAAGAGCTCCCAAAATAGTATATTTTGCTATTGACCCAAGAGCATATATATATATACTATCAAGTTTTGTAGTCTAGCAACAACAAAAGAAGAAAAATAATAAGAGTACAAACAATACTTGTCTCCATCAAAATACCACAGTAGCCAGCATAACAATTAAAGATAATTGTAACAAGTTTACTTCATGTTTGCTGTACAACATCATTATGACATTCTTATGATGAGGGGGTGATGAAAAGATGATACAATTCATTGGAAAGAGGGGCATTATGTCCAGAAACGATTGAGCTTGGGTAATAAAAAGACATGTATTTCAGTGCTACATATATAGGAGTTCCAACATCTGGTCATCATGAGCAGAAGAAATCAAGCCTCCACAGTCAACGTCCTCAGGCCTAAGTAGAATATATATATAGTGAATAGTAGGATAGTAAGACCTTAGCTTTATTCTGGTTTATATATTCTTTTTTAACTTGAACACTGAGTTTGGAGAGGGTTCATAACATAAGCACAAAGCTACCTACACATATACAACCCTATTCCATCACCATGATCTCACTTGCTGTTATCACAGTATTTCTAACTACCATTATAATCCTCTTCTTTAACTTCTTATCTGACATCTAAAAGGACCTAGGAAAAGAAGCCAAGGACACCTATGCAACTAGTGTACAGAATTTCATAGAAGAAGTTAAGAAAGACTTTACTGACAAACCAGCCAAAGAAAGAATAAAAGAACCTGATGATTTCAAAGAAAGTCCAGACAAAGTAAGAGCTTAGTGCTGAAGAATAACATTATTTTTTCAAAGCAATGATATCTTGAAGGAATGGGAGAGGATCAAAATGGCTTTAGAAAAGATCAAGGGAGGAAAGGACAACTAGAACCCAACAATAGGCAGATACTCAGATCAGGAAGTTTCTATCCTTCCAAAAAAAGTGGAAAAAGACCAAAAAAGATCTTGACATATTGATTATGACCAATAAACCTCTGTTCAAAACCGAGGAACAGATAACAGACAAGATAGTATGGTTTTTTATATTAACAGAAACTCAAACTCATGCAATCAACAAATTGACCAAATTAAAGTAAGAAAATAGGTTACTTAAAGATTTCTGGTTGGAATTTGTCATCTGGAAAGGAATTTCTGGCTATAATGAAATTGCACTAGTGGGTTTATTCAAGAAAGGAATTCATCCAGCACTAAAACTGATTAAGATTGGTCAGTTGAGAAACTCAGACTTGTTGGATGAGTGGTATGAGAAGGTATTAAGTTTTGAGAGATTGAGAAAGGAGGCTATTGAGGAGTTTGGAAGAAGGAAAAATTTGGAGAATTCAGAAGATGTGAAGAAGAAACTGGTTTTGGATGTTCTGAGGCAAGACCCTAACATGATGGAAGTGGATAAGCACAAGGAGATGAGAAGGTGTTATAACTGTGGAGAAACAAGTCATCTTGCTACAAGATGCTCCAAACCAAGAAAAGAAAGAAGAGAGAAAGTAAGGATTATTGAGGAGATAAGAGAGGATTTTTCCCTGGGCAGGGAGTAAACACCAACTTACCTGCCTTAATAGATTCAAAAGTCCAATTACCTAAAGATGCAATGAAAGACTTTCTGGATTATTTTGGTGCAAGAAAATACAAGACAAATAAAGGATACTCAGTGGAATGGATAGCAAAGAAGATACAATAGAGCAGTGATGAGGAAGAAATTGGCATACTAAAGGTGTGGGCCCATAGTTCAAGAGCAGAAGAGTGTACAAGAGAAGAGTTAAAAGAGTTAAATGGAATAACCAATGATAAAGTCCTAATGGCTTTTAAAGTATATGAGAAGTCCTTGATACTTAGGAAAATGGAAGATAAGCAGCTAAACATTTGAGTCAAACTATCAATGACAGACACTCATAAAATGTTCTGTAAACAGGCCTTAGTCGACTCAGGAAGCTCCAGCTCTTGTATAAGCCAAAAATTTGTAAAGGAAAATCACATTGACATGTGTAAGCTACCATTCCCAATCATCTGCTATAATGCCAATGACTCCACAAACAAAGATGGAAGTGTCATGGAAATTGTTGAGATGAACATGACTATTAGTGATCATCAAGAATTGATTCAACTATCAGTAAAAAACCTTGGAAATCATGACCTATTTCTAGGATATGACTAGCTACAGAAGCATAACCCAACCATTAACTAGAAGAATTCTTCAATAAGTCTTCAAAACTATTGACAATGGTGCAGAAAAATATACATTCCAAGGGAACTGAAGGGGGAAGTTGAGGAAGAAACAGAAGAGGATGTTAGGGAACTACTCAGAGGTGATCTCCCTTAAGCTAGTGGATAGTCCTAGAAGCTAGTTTGAGATTCAAGTGGGGGTATATCTATACACACTTGCTAGTATATATACTACACTAGATAGTCAGGCATACAGCACCATGGCAACCAACCTATAATTAACAGAATGTCCTAGAATAACTAATAATAGGCATTGCACTGCATGACACAGACAGAAGAGGTTAGGAACAGTGGGAATATGATACATGATCTATCACTAGGCCACTAATAGATTAGACCCTCAGAACTTACTAAGCATCACTCTAGATGTCCTCTTATAGAGGATATAATAGAAGATAGAGAGAAAGTATTATTTGTTAATCTAGAAAAGAAAGCCTGAAGGAGAAAAGAGCTAAATATCAGAAGTATGAGCACAGAAAAAGTGGAAGAAAATGTCCCCAAAGAATACAAAGACTTCAATGACTAAGTCTTTAACAAACCTATCTTTGAAAAATTACCAGATCAGTCCAAATGGGACTACACTATTGAGTTAATACCTAATGCAATGCTGAAGGACTGCAAGGTGTATTTATTAAATATCAAAGAACAAGAAAAACTTGATAAATTCCTCAAAGAACATCTGAAATCGGGACAGATCAGACCCTTCAAGTCACCATGTGCAGCTCCCTTCTTCTTTGTAAAAAAGAAAGATAGATCTCTCTAACCAGTACAAGACTATTAATAACTCAATGAAGCAACAATAAAGAACAAATATCCCTTACCACTAATCCAAGAGCTGATCAATAAAGTATAAGGAGCCAAATATTTCACTAAACTTGATATTCAATAGGGATATAACAATGTGAGGATAAGAGAAGGAGATGAGTGGAAAGTAGCTTTCTAAACCAACCGAGGTCTGTTCAAACCTCTAGTCATGTACTTTGACATATGCAACTCACCTATAACCTTTCAACTCATGATAGATACCTTATTCTGCAAGCTAATAATGTCAGGGAAAATTGTGATCTATATAGATGACATTCTAATCTTCACCCAAATAATAGATGAGCATAAAAGCATAGTAAGACAAGTCCTACAAATATTGGCTGACAACAAGCTATTGCTCCACCTAAAGAAATGCAAATTTTATCAAACCAAAGTTGAATACCTCGGAGTTGTCCTGTCATAAGACAATATAGAAGCCAATCCTACCAAAATAAAAGGAGTAATCTATTGGCCAGAACCTCAAGACAAAAGAGAAGCATGACAATTCTTAGAATTCTGCAACTTCTATTGCAGATTTATCCCCAGATTTACATAAGTTGCCAAACCACTGATGAAGTTAATGGAAAAGAAAGAGTGGAAATAGCAAGAGGAAGAGAAGAACACTTTTAATAAGCTTAAAAACAAGATGACAAACTCTCTGATACTAGCTGTTTCCCACTCCAAATGAAAAATGCAACTAGAAACTGATGCCTCGGGGTATGCTATAGGAGGAGTGTTATACAAAAAGACAACTCTTGGAGACCCACTGCTTATCTATCCAAGGCAATAAATGAGACTGAAAGGAACTACAAGATCTACAACTGAGAGCTGTTAGCAATCATGGAAGGACTTAAGCAATGGCAACAGTATCTTATAGGAAGCAATCAGTTTGAAATATAGGCTGATTATACAAACTTAGGATACTTCAAGAAACCACAAAAGCTCAATCATCGTCAAGCTCAATAGATGACAGAACTCCAAGAGTATGACTTCCAACTAATACACAAACCCAGTAGCTCTCAGAAGAAAGTAGATACATTATCTAGGAGATTAAACCATGGTCAAGGGAAGGACGACAAAGAAAATCAAATGATGTTGAAAGAAGAATAGTTCAGAAATCTTATAACTTAGGAAGGAGAATTTTGGAAGAAGATAGAAGAAGCAGAGAAGTTTACAGAAGAGGAAGTATAGGGAGCAATAAAGAGATCAGAGGAAGGTTGGAGACAAGAGGGAAAAGTAATAGTATGAAAAAAGAGAATTTACATCCCAGACTTAGCTACATTCCAAAAAGAAATTATCACCAGATACCACAACTCTGAACTAGTAGGACATCTAGGATACACCAAAACATACAAATTAATCACAAGGAATTATTAGTGATCTCAAATGTTAAGACTCTGGACTTTACAGTTGAATATGCGTTTCAACTTAAAGCCTATATCTAACACTTGATATCTTCACACTCCTCGCTAGAGGATCTGGTTAAGGTTTTCAGTGAAGTTATATTGGAGGAGAGATGTCAACGAGACTTTGAGTAGTATCCTTGAGGTTGTCCTAAGACAAGTAAGAGTACCAATTTCTCAGAGTAAGATTTTACAGAGGGAATACAGAAAGAGAGAACTTGTCATTCCTTCTCTTTCTGGGCTGTATTTATCCTAACTAGA
>Ga0153979_1000106_pt1 | contig 15052 bp, 13 predicted proteins | sample TSGA063MetaG_FD_104690 | JGI IMG/M metagenome (GOLD analysis project Ga0153979, IMG submission 104690) | Attine ant fungus gardens microbial communities from Georgia, USA - TSGA063 MetaG | ecosystem: Host-associated > Fungi > Mycelium > Unclassified | place: USA: Georgia, Magnolia Springs State...
CTCTTATAATGATGAATGGTTCTTGGACTCTGGTGCCTCTGCCCATTTCACTCCTTTTGAGTCTGACTTTGTCTCTATGACTCAAGGAAATTATGGTCACATTGAGACAGCCAATTCTAAAGCATCTCTTTCTATGGTTGCTGTGGAAACTGTCCTTATAGAACATAAAATCATTGACCCTAAAGACAGGACAACCAGAACTGCTATCTCTAAACTATGGCCAGTGTACTGTGTTCCTGGTATGACCATGCACCTCCTCTCCATTGGACAGTTATTCCAATCTGGATTGAGTATAGAAGGCATAATGGATGGTTTAACCTTTTGTGACTCATCTGGTGATGCTGTCCTCTTTGCCCTACCTAATCTTTGGGAGAGCATCCAGGTTGTGAGAACATGTATCATTAAGAACAATGTTTCTAATCCTGTGAGCCTTGTTACAAGACACCCAGATTATGAGACAATTCATTCTTAACTTGGGCACATCTCTGATGAAGCCATGAGACATATTTCAGACGATGTTGAAGGTGCTGAGAAGATCTGCTTCCCTAACAAGAAGCATGTATGCTGTGGTTGCACTTTAGGAAAGCTGCACCAGTGCAGTTTCCCTGAGAACCCTAAATGTTCTAGTGAGACTCTGGGATTGATCCATTTAGATCTTCTTGAGCTCCTTACTTTATCATACTCTAAGTATAAGTGGGTGATTACATTTCTTAATGACTATTCCTCCTATTACAGAGTTGCTTTCTTGTGCAAAAAATCAGATGCTGCAGAAGCAATTAAAGCCATTTTCCAGTTGTGGTTGAATACTACTTCCCACTCTGTTAAACGCCTGCATACTGATAATGGAAGAGAATATATGACATCAGAATTGAAATCTTTTTTACATGAACAGAGGATTTTCCATGAGACAAGTATATCACATGTACATCAGCAAAATGGTCGAGCAGAACAGTTGAATCGGACACTGCTAGAAAAGACGCAATCTATGTGACTTGAAGCATATTTACCTAATTCCTGGTGGGAGTTTGCTTTTGCAACTGCTACCTATGTCTATAACCATACTTCTATTAAACGTCTCAAATGGAAGACACCTCAGAAGATCTTCATAGGTGAAAGACCTAAAATATTGCACCTCCATGTCTTTGGTTGTGGAGCATATGTGTATCTCCCCAATGAAGTTCATGCAAATAAACTTACACCATGCTCTGAACTCATGATATTTATTGGGTATGAGGATAATAGCTATAGATTTATTTGTCACACAGGATAATGGCTATAGATTTATTTGCCACACACAAGAGAATGTTATATTCCACTCCACCCAAGCTATCTTTGATGAAAGACACTTTCCTAGATGTCCATTGTCTCACCCCAGAGAGCAAATGCCTCCTGGTAGACTAATCCCAGAAATAGAGTCGTCAGCACCTAGACCTTTTGGTGTAGATGAACCTGCCCCAACACTCTTTCCACCAACACCTGCACATCCTAGATTCTTTACTCCTCCAATCCCTCCTAATTTGCCAACTTACTTAGAGTCTTCATCTCCCTCTCCTCCACTGACACCAACTAAACAGTCCTTAGTAAAAATTGAAGAGGTTAAAGATGATGAAGATGAAGATGTTGAGATGCATTCCCCAAGCCCTTCTCCTCCTGAAGCTAGTCCCTCACAGTATACTCCACCTTAGGTTCCAACTGTAATACCTCAAAAATGAGATAGTGACCCACAGCTAGGAGAAGATGTTCTTCCTCTGAGATATGGCTTGAGGAGATCAACCCATGAGACTAGAGTCCCTCACAGAGAAGGCAATATATATGGAGAGGATCGCCATCCTATAGATGTCCTGAGGCGCCCTGAGTGGTGACAACATTCTGGTGAGGCTGATCTAGATATGGTATGCAGAATGCTTGAAAATGCTCACAGACATATTCAAGCACAGCCCAAAACTATTCCAATTGGAGAAGTATACTATCCATATAGTCAATGGGACAATACTATTGAAATAAATGGAATCCACTATGAAGTTGATTAGATAGGACAATGATCTATCATAATCAACATAGAGCAAAATAGGATAGATGCTCCACCTCCAGCAGGCGAGTCAGCTACCACAGCTATTACCAACCACATGGTACACCTTGCAAGAGAAGGGGGAGCAGAGCATATTTGCTTTCTCTTGGCACTCAGAGCAACTGAGACTTATGTTCTACCAAAAACCTTTAAAGATGTAGCTAAACTACCAGCTGACTCTAAGAAAAGGTAGCTTGAATCTTGCCTTGAGGAGCTGAAATCACTCAAAAACAGAGATGTTTATGAGATTGTGGACCTTCCTAAGAGAAGAAAAGTGGTCAAGAACCACTGGGTATTTAATATCAAGTCTGATGGTCATTATCGATCTCATCTTGTTGCCAAAGAATTTTCTCAAGTTAAAGGCATTGACTTTGATGAATTATTCTCTCTAGGTTATCTGCTATGAGACTGTGCAACTGTTTCTTGCTGTTGCTGTACTTAAGGATTTAGATATCCAAAGCGTTGACATCAAAACAGCCTACTTATATGGTGATCTGGATGAGGAAATCTATATGGAGCAGCCAGAAGGTTTCAAACTACCTGGGAAAGAAAACAAAGTCTGGTGACTTCGCAAGGCATTGTACAGCCTTAAGCAAGCTGGCTTATCCTGGTGGCACACAATGACCAAGTCAATGCTTGCCCTAGGATTTAAGAGATGTAAATCTGATGCTGGTGTATATTACTATCATGACAAAAAGACTAAATGTAAGGGAACCACTCAGAGGTGATCACCCTTCAAGCTAATGGATAGTCCCGGAAGCTAAGTTGAGATTCAAGTGAAGTATATCTACGACAGCTTGCTAGTATATATACTCTATACTAGACAATCACATGCACTGTTACATGAGCACATGGATCAGTAATCACAATGTCCTAATAATAGAATAGAAGGTGTCACACTGCATGACACAGACAGAGAGAAGACAGGAACGATGGGAATACGTACATGCACTGTCACTGGGCCACTAATAAGGCAGACCCTCAATACTGACTAAGCACCACCCTAGATGTCCCCTTACACTAAAGCGCTAGTTATAGCCATTGTCTATGTTGATGATGTTTGCTTTATGGGTACTAAAGATTCCCTACTCCTCAATGAGTTGAAGTAGAAATTTATGACTAGATGGGAATGTCGTGACCTTGGTGAAACTACAGAGTTCCTAGGCATGCACATAAGCCATGATCATAAAAATCGAAAGATATTTATTAATCAATGTGAGTATTTGGAGAAGATGCTGGTATGCTTTAATGTTGTGACTAATCCTACTCATACTCCACTGCCATCTGAGTTTAGCTTTAAACCAAATGAAAAGCAGTGTGATCCCAAATTCCACCAAAAGCACCAATAACTGGTTGGTTCTCTAATGTACTTGATGATTGGCTCTATTACAAATGGTCACTTACTATTTGTGATGGGTGCTTTGATACTTTAAATAGTTCAAAAATGCAAAGTTAGACAAGTGACAAAAGATGTTGTTAAGTCTGAGGTCTAATCCTCAGATAGGGAGTCCTTATATACAGAATTGTGATAGTCTGTGCACTAGAACAGAGCATCACATGCTACTACCTATTGTTCTACATATGGTAGTGCCTTTGTGCTAGAAATATTGATAATCTAACCATATGGAGGCTGTCCTTTGTTCTAAGAAAAGGACAGATGACTATTTATGAGTAATTAATGAAGTCTATGTGCAAACATTAAGGCCTTCATATCTCCACTAATATTAATCGCCTCAGCACCATTTTAGGCTCATTCTGAGAGGTATAAAAAAGGCTTTTCTGATGCCTAAAAGCAAAGCTTAGATCATGGTGGTTTCTGAGATATTGGTGATTTAATAAATGGTACCATAGTGGTTACCAGTTGATCTGCCTAATATCTCGGCCATTACTAATTACTTCGAGACGTGACTGGTATTGATCAAAAGGTTTTTTCAAGGGCTTATGGGTGCCATTGAGACCGTGGGAATCGTTGAAGAACTGATGGAGATATGGCCAAATGAAGTTTGTAACAGGCTCGAGACCAGATATTGGCTTCACAGTTGTCAAGTTAGCTCAACAGATGGCAAACCCTTCTAACGATTATTATCAAGTTGGGTTACACCTCTGTAGATACTTGCTTATCACTCACAGATATTAGCTTGTCTATAATGGATTAAGCAACGAATTGCTTGTAGTATACTCTGATTCTGATTGGGGCCAAGACCATGAGCATTGCAAGTCAACTACTGGCTATTTTACTATGCTAGCTCAAGAAATCACTTCCTGGTTAAGTCACAAACAAAAATCAGTAGCCCTCTTCTCTACTGAGGCCGAGTATATGGCACTCTCTGATTGTAGTCACCAACTCGTCTGGACATCAAATCTCCTGTGTGAGATTGGTTTTGATATTCCTATCCCTTACCTCTATGGTGATAACCTTGGATCACTCTTCTGGAGCACCAACCCAGTGCAAGAAAAAAGGTCCAAACATATTGACATTCAATGTTAGGGATGCAATAAAGGATGACAAAATCAAACCATACCATATTGATGGAGCTAGGAATCCTGCTAACATCTTGACTAAGAATCTTGGTCAGATACTGTTCCATCAATTCCATCCACTCCTTGGTTTGGAGGTTCTATGAGCTCTTCTTTTAATTTATATTGTTACTTAATGACTACTGCTTTGAGTAAGGGAGAGTGTTAAATTAAATAATTATTGTAACATGTATTACTGTAGTTTAATATATGAGCTATGCTTACATAAGTGGGCTTGCTTCTTCATCTCAACTGCCATGTCACAGAACCTCTCTGCTGTAAGGGCAACTGGGGCACAAGACTCCAGGAGAATTCTCAGATATATTACAGTCTGTGATTATGATATAACTCACCTCCAGAAGAATCCTCAGAGATTAGGATGAGGCTCCTAAAGGGATCTTCTACATTATATATACTAGGTTTACATTCTTTAGTGTCAGGGTCAGTGTGATCAGAGCTATACTAGTGTGTTTAAGTATTACTTTAGTAATACTTGAACAGGCTTAGGCTGCTCTGGAGTGTCACTATATAGTTTAGGGATGGAAATAGAGCTGTCCTCTTATATTTGCTTCTCTCGAGATCTCTCTTCCCTATTAGGCTGTATCAATATCTGTTGGATAACCCAGTAAGTGGGCCATTATTTGTCCCTACTATAATTGCTGCTCTTCATCCTTCTAACATTATCTTTTTTATTTTTTCAAATGTTCCTCTTTCTTCTACTCTCCACTTCTACTCTTTCTTTTCTGTCAACTCTGTTAATGGCTTGGCAACTTTGGCAAAATCCCTGATAAATCTATAAAAGTCACAAAATCCCAAGAACTGTCAAACATCTCATTTATTACTTGGTTCTGGCCAATCTGTTGATGGGGATCAAAGGGAATTGATCACAAAACAAGAGTGATAATAAATAAAAATATAAAAGATCTCCAAGATGTCTCACAATTGTGTACTAAACAAGTAGGCACTGGGGAGATGATCAAATATAAAAGAGAGCTTAAGAACAGGGGGAATAGAAGGTAAAACTCAAATAACCAAAAGAAATGATAATAAAGTTTTTTATGAATCCACTCGAGGTAGATCTCACTGTAATAGGCTCTCTAAGACACACGTTCGTCTTGTGTCGTGATACTACTGTCCTTACCTAGTCTAGTAGTCTGGCTCACTATCGATACAGTAGAACTACATAGAACTCTTGTACCATCGTGTGGGCTCTTCTTCAGCTGACTATATAACTGAAAGCTGACTCCAATAACATGTAGCAAGCTATTAACCCCTAGCATAAGCGAATGCCCAAGTCTGTTGGGGCTTGAATTCCCACTGAGGGAGAGGTTTTGTGGTTTTTAGAAAGTAAAAGAGAACACTCAGAAAGATCGAGACTCAGTCACTCAAAATAGCTGTTAAGCTCTAGAACAACAGAAAAGGTTGATGATGGGGGTATGATGCTTGAGTTCCCTTCTGTGCCCTAGAGTATTTTATTAGGATTACAAAGCAATGAGACAACAAAGAAAGTGAGACAAAGAAAACCTCTAAATTTCCAAACATAGTTAGACCAAAATGATAAGACAGCACCCTCCCCAAACACTCGGTGACCGCTCCCCACCCTTCTAATTCTACTTCTGGAATTCTCTCTCATATGGTAGATGGGTCTTGTAAGGGCGACTGGGCACAAGACTCCAGGAGAATCCTCAGTAATATTACAGATTGTGGTTATGGTACAACTCACCTCCAGGAGAATCCTCAGAGATTAGGATAAGGCTCCTGAAGGGATCCTGTACATTATATACATCCCTTAGTATCAGGATTGGCAGGATTGGAGCTAAACTAGTGTGTTTAAGTATCACTAGTAAACAGGCTAAGGTAGCTCCAGAGTATTGTCATGCCATTTAGGGGTGGAAATGAAGGTGTCCCCTTACATTCACCCCCCCTTCAAGATTGCTACGTCTCGGAGCAATGGACTCAGAATGAAAAATGTTGTCGAACTCTGTGCGTCGGACATGTCTCAGAGCTCCAGGGTGTTTGCGATGGAACTCTGCTGTGAGTTCTGGTGCGGAGACTTCAGAAGCGGACTTCCAGGAATTGTGTTTGCAGCTGTATCCCTTCTACTTAATGAGGTACTGGAATCTTCTCCAGTGCCAACGACTGTCGAGTATTTCCTCTACTTCCCACTCCGCTTCTCCGTCGATGACTATGGGCAGTGGGTGGTCCTCCGTTGTGCATTCTGTAATTGGGTTGTCCAGGGCCGGAGTAAGCTTCACTACGTTGAACACTGGATGGAGTTGCTTCATCCCATGTGGCAGTCTTAAGTGATAGGCTATAGGTCCAATCTGCTGTTCCACTACAAAGGGGCCAAGCCGTCGGTGTGAGAGTTTCTGTGAGGGGCACGTAGTGCAGATATCCGATGCGTCAAGGAAGACTTTGTTGCCAGGTTTGAACACCAGAGCCAGAGTTCTTCGACGGTTGTAGTATCTTTTCATGTCGTCCTGTGCCTTGCAGATCACGGATTTCGCTTCTTCGATTGCCATTCTCATCATTTTCGTAAACTCGTTGACTGTCTCTAAGTCAGAGTGGTTCTGTTGGGGTTCGAAGCCCATGTGAGGAATACGTCCAGTGTCGAGTAGGAACGGAGGCTGCTGGGTAGTAGAGTGGATGTGGTTGTTGTGCTGGAACTCCGCCATGGGTAAGAGATCGTACCAATCGTCCTGCTGCTTGTTTACAAATAGCTGGAGGTACTGGTCCAATTCTTGGTTGACGCATTCCATCTGCCTGTCGGTTTGGGGGTGCCAGGCTGTAGAAGACGCCAACTTTATTCCTAGGAGGCGGTAAAGCTCTCTGGTGAAACGAGCGATGAACTGAGGTCCATGGTCCAAGACTACATACTTCGAAAGACCGTGGAGTTTCCAGACTTGATGTAAGAAAAGCTGGGCTGCTCCTTCCGCTGTCACTGTCATGTGCGTCGGAATGAAGTGTGCCCGTTTCGACACCGAGTCTACCACTGTTATTACCGCGTCATGTCTGGAGGAGAGGGGGAGTTCCACAACAAAGTCCACACTAAGCATGTCCCATCGCGAGTCCGGGATCCGGAGGGGATGCAGTTCGCCTACCAGAGCCTGCCTTATCGGTTTTGTCCTAAGGCAGAGGTCACAGGTGCTCACATATTGTCTGATATACCTAGACATTTGGGGCCACCAGTAGTTCCTAGATACCAACTCCAATGTTTTTCAGTGTCCGGGATGTCCAGTGACCTTCGTATCATGGCACAGCGAGACTATCTGCCTTTGTAAGTCCGAATTCCAGGGAATGTAGATCTTGCCTCTGAACCGGAGTACTCCGTCGTCTTCCGACCATTCTGCGGAACGGACCGTCTTACTTGATGTTTGTTAGAGTTCTCTCGCTGCCTTTGCTACGGGCTCTTCCTGGTTCCCTTGGCGGATTTCTCTGAGCATGTCTCGCTCCGGTCCTTTCAGGTAAAGTCCTTCAAGGGCTTGAACTGCTATGAGCTCCAGTCGCAGAAGGACTACATCTTTGTTGTTGGAGGCTCCTTTACTATGGTCTGGTCTCCGCGATAAGGCATCTGGCTTCTCCATGGAGCATCTGGGGCGATGAATCAACTTGAAGTCAAAGCAAGCCAAGTACAGAGATCAACAGGCTTGGCGACAATTAAGTTTCTTAGCCGCCATGAAGTACTCCAGGTTCTTGTAGTCTGTCCAGATTTCTACCGGGTGCCAAGCTCTTTCCAGAAAGTGCCTCCACTCTTCCAGCGCATGGATGATAGCGAGCATTTCTTTGTCATGGATCTCATAGTTCCATTCCACCAGAGACAGGAATTTGCTATAGAAAACTACTGGGTGCCACTTTTCTTCTCCAGGTAGCTGTTGAGAGAGGATGGCCTTGGAGGCAAAATCTGAACTGTCAGCCTCGATACGGAAGGGTTCCGAGTCCTGGGGTGACGCTAGGATCGGAGCAGTGGTCACTGCCATCTTGAGATGTTTGAAGGCTTCCTGTTCCTTGGTACCCCAGTTCCAGGCGTGATCGGATCGAGTGAGGTCGAAGAGGGGTCGAGCTATGGTCAAGAAGTCTTGGATGAAGCGACGGTAGAAGTTAACAAAGCCTACGAAGGCCTGCATGTCAGTCCAGCTCTCTGGGGTGGGCCACTCGCAGACTCTAGCAACTTTAACAGGATCTATCGTAACCTTGTTCTCTGAGATGACCAGCCCGAGGTATTCAATCTGCTTCCGATGGAACTCACACTTCTCTAGATGGAGGAATAACTTGTGTTCTGTCAGTATCTCTAAGACTCTCCGGACCACTCGTTCATGCTCCTCTTCTGTCTTCGTAAAGATCAAGATGTCGTCCAAGTACACTATAACAATCCCTTCCACTATGACGGTTCTGAAGATGTTGTTCATCATAGTCTAAAAGGTAGCGGGGCTGTTGGTCATTCCGAAGAACATTACGAGGGGTTCAAAGAGGCCTCGGTTGGTGCGAAAGGCCACTTTCCACTCATCTCCAGGCTTGATGCGTACATTATTGAAACTCCAGTGGACATCCAGTTTTGTGAAGTACCAGGCTCTGCAGAGTTAGGAGACGAGTTCGGAGATGAGAGGGAGAGAATATTTATTCTTGACGGTTACAGCGTTCAGAGCACGGTAGTCTTGGACTAGACAGAGCAAACCATCTTTCTTCTTAATGAAGAACACGGGGGCTGCCATAGGGGATTTCAAAGGTCGGATCCATCCGGTACAGAGGTTCTTCTCCAGAAAGGCGTCCAACTCCGCTTGCTCCAATGGAGACAGGGGGTACACCTTTGACGACTTAGGCTCCGCTTCAGGTATTAGCTTGATTGCGTGATCCCATTTGCGGTGCTCTGGTAGTATGTCAAAGTCCTTTTTAGCAAACACGGATCAGAACTCTGCAACGTAGGCAGGCAGTGGAGTGGCAGCGGCCTGTGCTTCTGCACTGTGTCTGGCTTCTTCTGCGAGGTGCTGAGATGTTGTGGCCATGGCTCGGAGGTCGACTTGGTCGGGCTCTAGGAGGAGACGTGTGAGGAACAATCGGTCTCCGAGCTCCCAACTTGGGTGGTGCATTTGCGGAGGCTCTTCTTCAGACTCTGACTCTTCTTGGAGCAGAGGTGTAGGTCTGTCATGACAAGATCAAAGGGCTCGGAGTTCAATCCTCTTCTGGCAAGTCTGTTCCTTCTATAGGGCATGTCTTCTCTCACAGCAGAGAGGGCAGTGGGTCATTTCGACTTTTTCTTTTTCCCAGTCAATCCTGGGGTTGTAGTCCTTGAGCCAGTCGTAGCCTAGGATCAGACTCTGTTTCCCAAGTCCGGAGACAGCCAGGAGCATCCTTTCAGAGTAAGTCTTGTAGCGAAGAACTACCTCTATAACCTCGGAGATTTGTCCTGCCTCGTTAGGAAAACCATCGACATTGAAGACCGGGATGTTATGTGAGAGGGTCCGGGTGTTTATCCCTTTCGAACGGACAAAATCCCTGTCGATGAGGCTTTCAGTTGCTCCGCAGTCCAGGAGGGCTTCGATGGAGTGTAGCTCGCTTGTGTCCGTAGTTCCGATTTCCACTGGCAGGAGTAGAGAGGTCCCTCGCACGTCTAGAGCACTGATCAAAAAGAGTTTGGGCAGTCTCTTCTCCCACTTGGGTTTGCGGAGCGGAGCCGAGACGAGGGGGATAGAGAGTGGTGTGTTTACTAGTTCACTGTCAATTGTATTGGGATCCTCTATAGTCAATACAGTGAACTTATTTACTAGCGACCGGGGCGCACTTGTCGCCGGCCGTACTACACAAAATCCTCTTCCTCCAGGGGACAAGACTCTTCTATTGGAACTGCATCTTTCAACGCCAACAGATCTTTAATCAACTCCTCCTGCTGCTCCGTGGTGAGCTGACGGACGTCCAGGCGATGAGGACAATCTTGGACTACGTGGTTCGCGTTTCCGTATTGGTAGCACCCTCTCGGAGGCAAGGACCTTGCTTTCCTAGTGACGTCCACGTCCATGGGGACTCCCATAGACGGAGTGGTCGGTGGAGGTTTTGGAATGACTGGAGGGGGTGGAGCAAGAGGTAACCTTGCTGCGGACAATGGTGGGGGTCGGGTGGAAACGGTTCTGAGTGAAGCAGAAGGAGCGGAGCACGACACGGACTGGAAGGCTTTGTTTGTGAGGCGCGCCTGGTCAATCCTCCTTGCTGCTCTATACCACGCGTCAGGGTTGGTGTCAGCTGGTCATCCGTAGGGCATGGTGGCAATCTGGTTTTGGATGCCTAATCTGAGACCTCGTCGAAATTTCACCACCAGTGTCCGGGGATCTGTATAACCTATGTCAGAGACCAGGGCTTGGAAGCTGTCCAAATAGTCATCTACTGTCCAATTTCCTTGGTGGTAGGAAGTCTCTTCCAAACCATTGATCACGTCTGCTTCTACGTTTGTAGGGAAGAAGTGCAGCTGGAATTGTTGTTCAGATTCTCCCCAGGTTTGGATAGGGAAAACGCCAGTGTCTACTTCCTGATGGAATACGTTTTTGGACCACTTGGCGGCATGACCTCCCTTGAAGAACGTAAGGGCCCAGAGGATCCTTTCCTGTTCGTCCTGGAATTGCTCCGGGGCTAGGCGTATATAGAGAGAGCAAGAGTTCAGGAATGCACAACCATTGTGACATTCTCTGTTGAAGTCCGGAGGGCAGGAGAGCTTGGGGCGTGTTTGTCGCGTCGGCAGAGCGGGAGACGGAGACACCAGAGGAGATGGTACGGGTGGGGGAGGTGTGTTTGGTACAGCCGGAAGAGGAAGAGGGGGGTTAGCTACTAACTGTGTGAGTTGCTGCAGCTGTGTGGTCAGGGCTGCCAGAGTGGAGTTAATGTTACTTTCAGAGACATGTTGTCTCTCCATGAGCTCCTGCAGATGGTGTTGCAGGTATCCTAAGGTATCGGCGACACCTTGAGGGGTGTCCGGAGACAACGACATCTAAAGAGTGGAATTTTTCGGAGGGTTGGGTATGGCAGGGGAGGGCGACCTGTTGGGTGGCTGTCTACTGGGATAGTTCAAGGCTCCACTTTTAAGATCCTAATCTGCTGTAAGGGCGACTGGGCACAAGACTCCAGGAGAATCCTCAGTAATATTACAGATTGTGGTTATAGTACAACTCACCTCCAGGAGAATCCTCAGAGATTAGGATGAGGCTCCTAGAGAGATCCTATACATTATATACATCCCTTAGTGTCAGAATTGGCAGGATCGAAGCTAAACTAGTGTGTTTAAGTATCACTAGTAAACAGGCTAAGGTAGCTCTGGAGTGTTGTCATGCCGTTTAGGGGTGGAAATGAAGGTGTCCCCTTACAGGTCTCAAGCCTCTTGCCAGGCTATAGACAGAGATGGCGATCTCGAGTCATTTTGCTCTTGAGCCTGTTATCTTTATCTGGCCTTTTTTCTGTCACTCTTCTCAGCTTTTCTATCCCTCTTTCTACCTCCTCTATGCCTTCTCATTTCTCTGGGTTCCAGTTTTTTTTCACTGTCATTGCGATGTGACTCTGTGGTGACTCAATTCTCTTGATCTTGCTATAATTAGCCATCAGTGATGATGGCTTGGATCTGATCGTAACTCTTTCTGCAAATAGTGCTGCTGGCCACCGAGATATGACATCGCTTTTGTAACACTAAGCTGTCTAAGTTCACTTTTATCCTTGAGAGTACTTCTAGAAGGGAAATCCATTGGGAATCCAATACGGGGTGCCTGGGCAAATGTCTATGAGGTATATGTAGTAGTGGTCACAGCCACTACTCTGCTACTCAAGTGAGATGCTCAAGTCCACAACTGAGTATCTAGGGAACATCTTTAGGGGCCGAACTCTTCTCTTGAGCTAGTTATTCTTGTTATTTGGGTGCAAATTGTCACTTATTTTGCCTAAACAGTTGTCTGGTGTGACACTGTGATACTCCTGATTTTTGCTGGATCAACTTCCACACTATCTTTTGAAATAATAACCCCCAGGTAATAACTTATTATTCTTTAAAATTTTGAGCATGTCCATTACAATTTTTGAGTGTTCTTATAGTGTTTTGGAGAATATCAGGATATCATCCATGTAGATGACCACCTTTCCTCTACTGATAAGATCTCGGAATAGTGTATCTATCATTAGTTAGAAAGTTGCTGGTAAGTTGCATAGACCGAAATACATCACCAATGGTTCAAATAGCCCTCTATTTGTTCTAAAGGCTACTTTCCACTCATCCTCCTCTTTTATTCTCACATTGTTGTATCCCCATCAAATATCGAGTTTAGTAAAGTATATTACTGCCTTAACCTTGTCAATTAACTATTGAATGAGAGAAAGTGAGTATTTATTTTTTATTATCACTTCATTGAGTCAGCAATAGTCTTGTGCAGGACATAAGGAGCCATCTTTCTTTTTGACAAAGAAAAAGGGTACTGCACATGGTGATTTTGATGGTCATATTTATCCTGTTTTCAAGTGTTTATCTAAGAATTTGTCAAGTTCTTCTTGCTCCTTGATACTTAGTGGATACACCTTGCAGTCCTTCAATGTTGCTTCTAGGACTAATTCAATTGCATGGTCACAGGGTCATTGTGGTAGTAATTCATCAAAGGCTTTCTTATCAAAAACTGACTCCTTAAATTGCCAATATTGTTGGGGTATTCTTTTTTCAAATTCTTCTTCTACTGTTTCACTTTTTGTCTCTACTCTTCTCCATGCTTCTTCTTCCAAGTTGACAACCAAGTACTTTTCTCCCTCTTCTAACTCATCATAGTCATTCTCAATCTCTTCTGGCTCTCCTCCTCTAATAACCCTTCTACACCAGGTTTGGCATCTGTCCAGTACTAGTTGTGATGTCTTCTAGTTTATTGATGGATTGTGATGTTGAAGTCATTCATATCCCAAGAATACATTGGCTTTGCCAAGATCAGTTACTGCAAAAGAGATTCGTTCCATATGGTCTCTAATCTCCATATTCATTTTGATATAGTCCATGATATTTCCTGATTTATTCAGAGAGCCATCAGCATTGCGACACAAGATAGGAGTTAGATATTTTTGAGTCTCCAATCTGTTCTCTATAATGAATCACTGGTTAATACATGAACTGGTACAACCAGAATCAATCAAGGCTATTCAATAATAGGTCTTGGAGAAGTTGATGGTTGTTAATTGAATCTTGGTGCTGAGTTCTCTATTTCCTAACTTCCGAATCATTTCTGGTTTTTCTATCCTCTCTAGCTCTTCTAATACCTCCTTATCTGTCAACTGGTTCAGCTCCTTGACTGTCTCTGCATTGTATTCTCTTGAGTGATGAGATCATACTTTCAGGATTGATAATGCAGTTTTTTTATCTTCTTCTCATATCCTTTTTGCAACCTATTCTGTCATAAATCCTTTTGTCTTCCCAAATTTTCTGGCACCAAAATAGTTTAAGAAATTGTTTATTGAGGAGTCAGTCAAACATATCTTGGAATCTATAATAGGGGTAGGCAAGCTAGTGCTTACTCCCTGCCCTTCCCAAAACCCTCCACTTGGCTTCTGATCAACTCTCATATCTTATCAACAGTCAAGTCATCAACTGATTTCTCTAAGTCCAACTTCCTTTCAAAAAACTTTCTCTCTTTCCTTGGTTCATGTAAGGGGATGCTCTAGGATAGCTTAGGTAACCTGGTATGGGTGAGTATTATCTAGCTTGCTCTTGGATCCTTGGAGCCTGCTATTCATAGTTCCTTTCCCTCTTGTTCTCATTGCCATAGTTTGTACTACATAGCCTTATTAGGTATGGTAGTTATTAGTATCCTGATCTGTGTTCCCTTAGCGACTGGCACACAGACTGGCTAGTCTAGTATATATAGCTAGTTATATATAGTAGAATACCTTACCTCAACATTGATTGGAACTCCTGGGCTATTCACTGTTCTTTCTTAAGTTTGCCTTCACCACTCATGCCTAGTGTGATTAGGGGTTGCCTATGAGTGATCCCCTTATAGTTCAGGGCATTTTGCTATAATGTGCTCTTTGATGCCATAATTAAAGCAAATTCCTTGCTTGTGCATACTGTCAATGTCCATAGCGTTTGGGTCACGTCTATGGGTTAGGATAGTTGTTGGCATAAGAAGAGATCATTTATTTTTTTCCTCTTTCTTGATTACTTGTTTTTCTGATTGTTCGTTCCTACTCTCAAATTTTATATTTGCTTCTTGTCTTGCCCTCTCATAATCTAATGCCATTTTATACCAACTTTTCAGTGAGTTTGAATTCTTCAGTTGTCCAAGTTCTACTAATTTTTGAGCCAAATCTGAATGTAGCCTCTTCTTGAAGATTCCAACTAATGCCACCTTGTTATTGTAAGAAAGCTAAACTCCAAGCCAGAATAAAGCCAACTGCTCTTTGTTCAGCAATTGACAAAGAGAACTCGATAGAGTTCCTGTTAGATTCTCTACACTACTTATACAACTACTA
>Ga0153979_1000107_pt1 | contig 15019 bp, 10 predicted proteins | sample TSGA063MetaG_FD_104690 | JGI IMG/M metagenome (GOLD analysis project Ga0153979, IMG submission 104690) | Attine ant fungus gardens microbial communities from Georgia, USA - TSGA063 MetaG | ecosystem: Host-associated > Fungi > Mycelium > Unclassified | place: USA: Georgia, Magnolia Springs State...
AAGTATTTTATTGGTAACACACTCAACAGAGCAAATAGTCACTCATTGTTCTAAAGCCGTATTAATTAATGATGGTAGATTAGTTGATATTGGAGCACCTCGAGATGTCACTAATCATTATTTAGACTTATTATTTGGCAGAACCGTAAAAGAATCATCATCAAAAAAAGAAATAACTGATACTACGCTTAATTCAAATGAAGAAAAGTCGATAGCGCTTAGCAAAGAAGAGGATACCTTTTTCCAAAGGCCCATATCAAACAGTTTGAGTTATCGCTGGGGAGATAGGAAAGCTATTATTTTAGACTATATATTAACATCTGATGGTGTTAATTATCCGCAAACGCTCAGGTCAGGAAGCAGTGTCGAACTCTCATTTTCTGTGAAATTTGTCGAAGAAATATTTCGACCTATTATAGGATTTACAGTTAAAAATAAGGAGGGAGTTACTGTTTATGGTTCGAACTCCGAGTTATTAGAATTTGAAGATGTAATGTCTACAGGTTCTGCGGGTAGTTTGGAGATAATCAACTTAAAATTTGTGTGTAATTTAGCTCCTGGAGATTATTTCATATCTTTAGGAGTAGCTAGTAAAGCATCTGAAGATGTTGAACCTCATGACCGTAGATATGATGCGATCCATATACATGTTGAACCTGATAAAACAATGTTCGGGTTATCTAATATGAATTTAAGAATGAGCAAGTCTTTAGGGGGAGAATAAGTGTATGTGTGATCTTTTCAATACTGAAAAGTATGAGTTAAATGAAGAAATAAATGTATATTGTAATAAAAATTATAAAAGCATCAACTATAATGATGGCGATAGCATCGAGCAAAATATTTATAACATAATATCTAAAGCATCAAACTTGTCAGTTTTATCAAATGAATTACGTACTCATTGTATTGATTGGCCCACGATCTACCATCTTGGCTCAGAAAGGGCGAATATATTAAGACCATTTGAGAATAGCTTGAACGGGGCAAGTGTTTTAGAAATCGGTGCGGGCTGTGGTGCAATAACGCGATATTTAGGCGAGGCTGGAGCACAGGTACTTGCTCTGGAAGGTTCGATAAGAAGGGCAATGATCGCTCGTTCACGGACCCGTGATTTAGAGAACGTAACTGTTTTAGCAGAGAAATTCAGTGATTTTGATACTGAAAAGAAATTTGATGTAATTACACTAATTGGTGTTCTTGAATATGCGAATCTATTTACATCAAGTGAAACCCCCACTAAAACAATGCTGGAGGATGTCAGAAAACTACTTAAGCCTAATGGTAAGCTAATAATCGCAATAGAAAACCAGCTAGGTCTTAAATATTTTGCAGGTTCTCCCGAAGATCATAAATGGCAGGTTATGTATGGTATCGAAGGCCGATACACAAAGAATGATGCAGAAACCTTTGGCAAAAATGAATTGCAAGAAATTTTACAAAGCGCTCAATTCAAAAAGCAATCATTTTTCGCTCCATTCCCTGATTATAAAACTGCTAACTCAATTGTTTTTGAAGATGGTTATAATTTTCAAAATTTCAACCCAGCAGCTTTTGCAATTGAAAATACTCATAAAGATCATCAAAGACCTAATCATTTATTCTTTTCCCAAGAAAAAACTTGGAATGTAGTGTGTAAAAATAAATTAGGGCTCGACTTAGCAAACTCATTTTTGATTGTTGCAAGTATGGATGAAAGCGATGTCACTATTTTCGACACTTCAGTATTAGCTTATCATTTCAGTACATCACGGCTTACCCAATTTTGTAAGAAAACTAAATTTATTTCTAATGCTGACGGTGGAATTAAAGTATTAACGAGTCGTTTATCACCTCAGATTGAAAATAAAGTTAAAAAAGATAATTTAATTAACAGTATTAAAGTTAACGATGAATATGTATACGGCTCATCGTTAAACCAGAAAATTTCGCAAATAATCTCGAAAGACTACTGGGAGTTAGATGAATTAGTAGATATTTTGAAAAAGTATCTTGTCTTCGTGTATACATCTAAGACCACAGGTGCAACTGAATATAATCCTCAATGGTTAACTGAATCAATATGTGGTTCACTTATTGACTATATACCACAGAATATTATTGTTTCAGATTATGATTCCTCAAATTGGAAAGTGATAGACCAAGAATGGAGTTATGAAGGTCAGATTTCTGTATCGTGGTTATTATTTAGGGTTCTATTAATAACAGTTCAGTCTAATTCCCGCTTCGGATATAACGAAAAAGTAAACGATTTGACCAGAGAAGAGTTTTTCAAACTTTGTTTCAGCTCTCTTGGTTATGATATACCCCAGACAGAAATCGAAAATTGTGCAATGTTCGAAGCTGACCTTCAAAGTCAAGTTTCTGGTCGTGATAAGGATAGTTTAATAAATTGGTATTCAGCACAAACAATTCCAACTAGAAGCTTTATTGACGAAGTTGCGCATTTAAATGCAATAAATGATAAAAATCATCAGGAGATCGTGCGTCTTGTTGAGGAATCAAAAAATAAGACTGCAGAGATAATTTCCCTTAAAGAAAGTAATAAGATTCACGAAGAGAGAAGTAAAGCTTTTGAAAATGAAAATAAAAATCTAGAACAAAAAAAATCTATTTTAGAAACAGAAGTTGATATTCTTAATGCTCAAGTTCAGAATCACGCCAATGAAATACACTCTGTTAATAAAAATTACGACACTCATACCTTGCATATTAACTCGTTGATGTTGAAAATTGATCAATCTGCCGCTGATAACTTGTCCCTTATTAATGAGGTAAATCATCGCAGATTAAATGAACAACTGATGAAATCATCTATCAGTTGGAGATTAACTAAACCATTACGATATATTCGAGGAGCTATAGTAATTCCTAAGGAAAATAGATACTTTAAATGGGCAAGTCGCAAGGCGTGTACTAGTAGCTATCTTTTAACTCGTTTTAAAAATGGTGTTAAAAGGCATGGTGTTATAAAGTCAATACCTCTTGCGTTTAAGACTGCATTCAGCCTTTCATTTAATCATTATAAAAAAATTAGAAAAATTAACCTATATAAAAACCGTATCAGCGAACTTGAAGCTTTAATAATTAATGAGTCAAATTATATCGATTTATTCCATGTCCCAATGGGCTGGAATACACCATTGTTCCAAAGATTCCAGCACTTATCGCTGCAAGCTTCACGTCTCGGAGGACTGGCACTTTACGGAGGACATTTACAAGTAGACAAAGATTTATTTGTATATGACAAGGTTGATAATAACGTTATTGTCTTTGATGCTCTTGATGCAAACATCAACCAACGTATCAAAGACGCATTTAATGCGAATAAGACTGCACAGAAAGTTGTTCGCATTCAATCGATAGATACGGCTACAACAATTGAAGAAATTCTTCAATTCCAAGAGATGGGCTTTAAAGTTGTTTATGAATATATTGATGAAATTAGTGAAGAGATTGTCGGTAATCTTCCGGAATCAATTATAAATCGCCATCTATGGACTCTTGGCAATGAATCAATATATGTTGTTGCAACTGCTACAAAACTGTTCGAAGAGGTTGCAACTCACAGAAAGCACAATATGGGAATTTCTACAAATGGCGTTGATATTGAGCATTGGCGTATTGCACCAAAATCGGCACCTAAAGATCTTCAGCCAATATTAAAAACTGGACAAACTATAATCGGCTACCATGGAGCCTTGGCAAAATGGATAGATTATGATTTGTTGCATAAAATTGCTGATGTTGATGGTTTTCAATTGTTATTGATAGGATATGAGCATGACACTTCATTTAAGGAAAGTGGTCTGGCTCAGAGGAATAATGTTCACTTCCTAGGGAGTAAATCTTATTTTGATTTGCCAAATTACGCTCATTACTATGACATTGGAATACTGCCGTTTAGGAAGTATAAGTTAACTGAGTCAGTCTCACCCGTTAAACTTTTCGAGTATATGGCACTTGGTAAACCGGTTGTAACTACTGACTTAGTCGAATGCTTAAAATACGAGAGCTGTTTGATCGCTGAAGCCACCGATCATGAAACCTTTGTTGCTAATTTGAAAAAAGCAGTTCTTTTGAAAAATGATGCGACTTATCTAAAGATATTAGATAAGGAAGCAGTAAGTAATTCTTGGCATTCTAAAACAATTGAGTATTTAGAAATGGCTGGTGTCAATGTTCATGCGAAAAACGGAGAAAGGAAGTTTAAATGAATAGTACTATTTACCAGATTATTAAAAAGGTTTATTGGAAGTTGCCCTTAAGTGATAATACCAAGGAAGCCATTATTGGCAGTGTTAGACGTAAGTTGCGCGATAGAAAACAGGTTCATGTTTCATTAGATGCTGAGAATCCAGGGGCGGTTGATACAACAAAAGACGATTATATAAAACAAATCCTGAGTTCAGCTAAGGCGAGTGGTAAAGAATTCGTCGCGGAAAGCACAAGTGTATATCAACGTAAAAATGGTGATGCTAAAATCATTGCTTATTATTTAACTCAGTTCCATCCTAATCCTGAAAATGATGAATGGTGGGGGAAGGGGGTTACTGAATGGAATAATGTATGTCGTGCTAAGCCTCAATTTGTTGGACATGCACAGCCTCGATTGCCAGGGGAGCTTGGTTTCTATGACTTACGCATAAAAGAAAACATGCTAAGACAGGTAGAATTAGCAAAAAATTATGGTGTATATGGTTTTTCATTTTACTATTATTGGTTTGATGGTGCTCGGTTATTAGAGCGTCCACTAGATCTATTCTTAAATAATCCAGATATCGATTTTCCATTTTCTCTATGCTGGGCCAATGAGTCTTGGACTCGTCGCTTTGATGGGACTTGTGGCGAAATTTTGATGAAACAAAGCGATAGTGTTGAAAGCTATCAGGCCTTCATCGACAGTATTATTTCTTATATGAAAGATTCGCGTTATATCAAAGTTGATGGCAAGCCGCTTCTGACAATATATCGCCCGTCATTCATTCCTGCTTGTAAGGAAGTGCTCCAAACTTGGCGAGATAAATGCCGTAATGCAGGACTTGGAGAAATTCATATTGTAGGTGTAAAAGAGCATACTTGGGACCATGATCTTTTAGCTTTAGGTTTTGACGCCCAAAGCGAATTCCATCCTGGTACAGTATTTAAACATTGCAACGACATCACGCACAACATTAAATTTGTGCAACCTAAGTTTGAAGGTTTAGTATTAGATTATGAAGATATTGTAGTTAATAAGAAATATTTCAAATATGACTACAAGACGCTATATAGAGCGGTAATGCCAATGTGGGATAACACAGCCAGACGTGATAATAAAGGTATGATATTCCAAAACTCATCTCCCTTGCTTTACAAAACATGGTTGGAAGATGTTATCGTTGCTGGTAATAATCGTGACGACATTGAAGATAATTTGATTTTTATCAACGCATGGAATGAATGGGGTGAAGGTGCGTATCTTGAACCTGACCGTGAATACGGTTACGCATTCTTACAAGCTACACGTGATGCAGTTGAATCAGCTCGAGACCAGAAATAGGAATTTAATATGAAAATTATGTGCGTTATTGGTACCCGCCCTGAAGCAATTAAAATGGCACCAGTTGTAAATGCATTTAAAAAATCTTCAGACTTTGATGTTTGTGTACTTGCTACAGCACAGCACCGAGATCTTCTTGATCAGGCTCTGTCATTATTTGACATCAAGACTGATTATGATTTAAATATAATGCAACCAGGTCAAACATTGCCAGAGCTAACAGCTCGTCTTATGACTGGCATTGATGAAACATTGACAAATGTAAAACCTGACTTGGTAATCGCACAGGGTGATACAACAACTGTATTTGTTACAGCATTAGCATGTTTTTACCAGAAAATTCCCTTTGCGCATCTTGAGGCAGGACTTCGAACTCATGACCTCTATTCTCCGTATCCTGAAGAAGCAAATAGGATCCTAGCTGGTAATTTGGCTTCCCTTCATTTTGCTCCAACTGAAGTTTCTCGTGGTAATTTACTTCGTGAGGCTATTGATGAAGATAAAATATTTGTCACAGGTAACACAGTTATAGATGCCTTGCTGGATACAGCAGAGAAGAATTTTTCTATCGATGTTGTCGTACCAGAAAATATGCGGATGATCTTAGTAACTTCTCATCGTCGTGAAAATTTTGGCCAGCCTATTATCAATACCTGTAAAGCAATATTAGAGTTGGTCAATAAATATGATGATATTTTTGTCGTGTTCCCTGTGCACCCAAATCCTAATATCCGTAAAGTAACAGACGAATATCTTCAGGGTAATCCTCGCATAAAACTTGTATCACCTTTTGATTATGGTCCTTTTGTGTCAGCAATGAAAAAAGCTTATATTATCCTGACTGACTCTGGCGGGGTTCAGGAAGAAGCACCAGCTCTTGGTAAGCCAGTATTGGTATTGAGACGTGATACTGAAAGACCAGAGGCTGTTACAGAAGGTGTAGTTAAGCTTATTGGTACTGAGATTTCTGATATAGTAGAAAATACCTCTCGTTTACTTGATGATGAATCTGCATACAGAGAAATGGCGAAAGGTGCATCTCCTTATGGCGATGGCAAATCTAGTGATCGAATTGTCAAAATCGTGCGCACCTATTTGGACCGTAATTGAGAATGAAACTAGTATATTTATCTCCAGTTCCTTGGGATAGTATCAGTCAGCGCCCGCATTTCTTTATCCAGCATGCATTCCATGCTGGAATAAAAGAAATCTTGTGGGTAGAGCCTTATCCTGGACGTTTGCCAAATCTTCAAGATTTAGTACCAGGACGGCATGCAAAAGAGCCGTCAAGTCGACGGTCTTTTAAAAATCTATCTGTTTTACCTGTATCTTCTATCTTTCCAATAGAACCCCTGCATAACTTATTTAAACTTATTAATAGAAAAAGTTTAGCAGCTGCATTTAAGCAAATTAGTGTTTTCAAGGATGAAAACACTATTCTTGTTATAGGTAAGCCAAGCTTATTAGCTCTGAAGTTATGCAAAGAATTAGCTTGGAGAAAAAAATACTTTGACGCGATGGATAATTATCCAGCCTTTTTCAAGGGATATTCTTCTCGCAGTATGAATTCTATTGAAAAGAAGGTTGCATCTTCAGTCGATACTATTATTTGCACGAGCCATCCTTTAATCGAAAAGTTTTCAAATCATAATAATGTTGAGTTGTGCCTAAATGCCTGTACTGATGATTTTGTTAAAGGTCGTCATGATAAAAATTTAATAGCTGGGCATTCGATAACATTTGGCTATGTAGGCACAATTGCTAATTGGTTTGATTGGGCATGGGTTATTGAGCTTGCAGAACTAAATCCTACTTCTGCTATTAGAATAATAGGTCCGCTTAAAACCTTAAAACCTAGATATTTGCCTCACAATATAAGTATTGAAAAACCTGTATCGCATGATGAGGTGCCAAGTTTATTGTCGGAAATTGATATTGGTTTAATACCTTTCCGTGTTAACGATATCACCAAATACGTTGATCCGATTAAATTTTATGAGTATGCTGCATCAGGCATTCCTATTCTCTCTACCAAGTTCGGTGAAATGTTCTGGCATCATAACGAAGTTAAAGGAGAAAATGATACATGTCCTTACGAAGTACCTCGCGATACTCTGTACTTTAATGAAGGTCGACTCAATAATATTACTTGGGAGCACCGATTTAATGATTTCTTCCCTAAAATGCTAGAATAGTATTCATGCCTTGAGTGTTATCAATGAAAAATATTACTAAGTTAACTATTTCTCTAGTTGTGTATAGACCCAATTTAAAACAGTTAGAGGAAACGCTGAATAGCCTAATCGCTAGTTTAGAATATGCTAGTGTTACTTACCATATCTATATATTTGATAATACCCCTTCCCAAGAACAATCAGTTGTTGATGAGTCATATATATCCCATTATTTCGAAACTGATAACTTTACATACTCTAGAGCAGACAATAACGTTGGATTCGGTGTTGCGCATAATAGATCATTATCAGTGACTTCAGAATTCCATTTAATTATTAACCCAGACCTAGTTATTGAAAGAAAAGCTATTCTTAATGCTATCTGTTTCATGTCAGAGCATGAGCGTTGTGGTTTGATAACGCCGTTTGCTACATGGGAAAATGGTGTTGTCCAACGTTTGTGCAAACAGTATCCATCAGTCTTGGTGCTTTTATTAAGAGGATTTGCCCCCTCCTTAATTAAGAAACCTTTCAGCGTATTACTAGATGAATACGAAATGGTGGGATTGATAAACCATAATGAGGTTTATTGGAACCCCCCTATGGTTAGTGGTTGTTTTATGTTCTTTAGAACAGCTATTTGGCAGAAATGTCGAGGATTTGATAAAAGATATTTCCTATATTTCGAAGACTTTGATCTCAGCATAAGAACAAAAAAGTTCTGCGATATTGCCTACGTACCCTCTGTTAAGGTTGTGCATCATGGAGGTTATGCTGCACGAAAAGGATTAAAGCACATTTTACTCTTTTTCCGCTCTATGCTTTTATTCTTTAAAATTCATAATTGGCGATGGTTTTAGCAGCCTCCTGATATGTATTTAAAGTGAAAATTATGTTTTTATTTTAATATTTAGTATTTTTAAAGGTGGTTCCATGAGTCGTACGAGGGATAACGTTTCGTATCACTTCTTCGGAAGATTGTTATGGCTGCGATAGGTTCCTCCTCTCGAAAACTCATGTACAATGCTGGTGTTCATTTGTATAGCTCAGCGGGTTTAAACCTACTTATAACAGGGGTTTAGCTCATAAACTGGGCAATCAACTATTTCAGACAGGAGTTGCTAATGTCCAAACAACAGATCGGCGTTGTCGGTATGGCGGTAATGGGCCGTAACCTCGCGCTTAACATCGAAAGCCGTGGTTATTCCGTTTCGATTTTTAACCGTTCAGGCGACAAGACTGATGAAGTGATCGCTGAAAACCCGGGTAAAAATCTGGTTCCGCACTACAGCGTCGAAGAGTTTGTTGACTCGTTGGAAAAACCGCGTCGTATCCTGCTGATGGTGAAAGCGGGCGAAGCAACAGACAAAACCATTGCTTCATTGACTCCGCACCTTGATAAGGGCGACATCCTGATCGATGGCGGTAACACCTACTACAAAGACACTATTCGCCGTAACCGCGAACTGTCTGAGCAAGGTTTCAACTTCATCGGTACCGGCGTTTCCGGCGGTGAAGAGGGCGCTCTGAAAGGTCCATCCATCATGCCTGGTGGTCAGAAAGAAGCTTACGCGCTTGTAGCGCCAATCCTTGAGCAAATCGCCGCTCGTGCTGAAGATGGCGATGCTTGCGTTGCTTACATCGGTGCTGACGGTGCGGGCCACTACGTTAAGATGGTTCACAACGGTATCGAATACGGCGATATGCAGCTGATTGCTGAAGCTTATTCCCTGTTGAAACAGTCTCTGGGCCTGACCAACGAAGAGCTGGCTAGCACCTTCGATGAGTGGAACAAAGGCGAGTTGAGCAGCTACCTGATCGACATCACCAAAGATATCTTCACCAAGAAAGACGAAGAAGGTAAATATCTGGTTGATGTGATCTTGGACGAAGCCGCTAACAAAGGTACAGGTAAGTGGACCAGCCAGAGCTCTCTGGATCTGGGCGAACCACTGACTCTGATCACCGAATCCGTATTCGCTCGTTACCTCTCTTCTCTGAAAGATCAGCGCGTTGCGGCATCTAAAGTGTTAACCGGCCCTGCTGTTAAACCTTTCGCTGGCGAGAAAGCAGAGTTCATCGAGAAAATCCGTCGCGCTCTGTACCTGGGTAAAATCGTCTCTTACGCACAAGGCTTCTCACAGCTGAAAGCGGCATCTGACGAAAATAACTGGGATCTGAATTACGGCGAAATCGCTAAGATCTTCCGCGCTGGCTGTATCATCCGCGCTCAGTTCTTGCAGAAAATCACTGATGCTTATGCAGAGAACGCGTCAATCGCTAACCTGCTGTTGGCTCCGTACTTCAAAAATATCGCTGACGAATACCAGCAAGCGCTGCGTGACGTAGTCTCTTATGCTGTTCAGAACGGCATCCCGACTCCGACATTCTCTGCTGCAATCAACTACTACGACAGCTACCGTTCAGCTGTTCTGCCAGCAAACCTGATCCAAGCACAGCGTGACTACTTCGGTGCACATACTTACAAACGCACTGATAAAGACGGCGTATTCCATACGGAATGGCTTGATTAAATTTTATTAATCGCTGAAAAATAATATTAAATAAAAGCCATCTCATAACGAAATGGCTTTTTTGTTTTGATTAAATACCGATGAGCTATTTTTATTTAAAGTCTTGTTATACATATAATTATATGTCAAATGATAATTTTATTATTCTAAGGGACAGGAAATGAAAACTAATATTGCAGTCGTGATTCCCTGTTATAAGGTGAAAAAACATATCCTTGAGGTGATTTCTGAAATTGGAGCCGAAATAAGTATAATTTACATTATCGATGACTGCTGTCCGGAAAAAAGCGGAGAATACGTTGAGCAGAATTGTAGGGATGAGCGAGTTGTTGTTATCTATCATCCTGAAAATCGAGGTGTAGGCGGCGCTGTTATTAGTGGCTATCAAGCAGCTTTGAAAGATAATATTGATATTGTTGTAAAAATCGATGGCGACGGGCAGATGGATCCATTTCTTCTCATGGATTTTGTGACCCCAATAATTGATGGTGAGGCTGATTACACAAAAGGTAATCGTTTCTTCAATCTTGAAGAGATAAAGTCTATGCCAAAAATAAGATTATTTGGAAATGCAATTCTATCATTTATCACAAAGCTATCATCTGGATATTGGAATCTATTTGATCCTACGAATGGTTATACAGCAGCACATATATCGGTCATTAAAAATTTACCATTTAATAAAATCAGTAAGAGATATTTTTTTGAAACAGATATGCTGTTTCGGCTTAATATATTAAGGGCTGTTGTTATCGATATACCTATGGATGCGAAGTACGGAGATGAAGTAAGTAATCTTAAAATATCAAAAATAATTACTGAGTTTTCACTTAAAAATCTCAGGAATATGACAAAACGAATTTTTTATAATTATTACCTAAGGGATATGTCTTTAGCTTCAATTGAACTCCCAGTTGGAATCTTCATGATTCTATTTGGAACTGTTTTTGGTTTATATAAATGGGGGTATTCAATTAGTAATGGACTTTCGTCTACTCCAGGTACTGTAATGCTTTCAGCACTTCCAATTATGGTCGGCTTACAACTTGTATTGGCTTTTTTAGCGTATGACATCAGGAGTATACCTAATAAACCTTTTCATCGTTTGAGGAGGAAATATACGCGTGCGAGTTGTCAAAAATAAGGTCATGGGTGAGGTTTGTTCCATATTTAATAACAATTAATCCAGATGGCTGTTGAAAATGATATATATATATACTGTTTTATGCGTGATTGGCATTGCTATTGGTCAAATGCTTTTTAAAGCCAGTTCTACGCTCTTGTCCGAGGCTGGCACCTTATTCTCCTTACGAGTATTATTTCCTTTAGGATCTGCAGTTGCTTTATATGGAGTGACTACAATAGCTTGGGTTTGGATTTTACAAAATGCACAGTTGGGTAAGATTTATCCATTAATGGCACTTTCTTTTGTGTTTGTTCCTATCGGCTCATATATTTTCTTTGATGAACGGTTCAGTTTGCAGTATGTAATTGGAATTGCATTAATTATTTGTGGGATTGTTATATCCGTTATTAAATAAAGTAATTTTCTTCGTGAATTACATTTTATTTGGCGAATGCTATTTGCTTTTTAAGTTGTTAACGAATAATAATAAGGTGTTTAAGATGATAGCTTTGATGCGAAATTTATTATCGGTCTTTATAGTTGTTTTTGCTGGGTGGACGTTGACAGTTCACTCTGCGATGACATTATCTATGGGACTGAGGAGCACAATTTTTTTGGGGCTATTTGTAATCCCTCTGTTGTTAATTCTTTATGTTATTGTTTTTTATATAGATGATAAAAAAGAATTTTTCGCATCGAAAAATACTTCAGAATACACTCAGTTCAAGCCTCATTTAAAATTAACAAATGCAAAATTATTGTTGATAATAGTTACACCTTTCACTATCAATATTTCGTGGTTAGTTTTCTGGTTGATGTCGATTTTTGTTCTTTTATATTGTTTTTTTTCAAAAAGACATCAGCATTTTCAGACCGTTGATAATCCTTGTGACGATGTCAAGTTTAAACAATTATTAGCGTTTTTTTCAATTATTGCTGTTTCTATTATCTTGGCGTTATCTATATCGAAAAGCGATCTTGATGACTCATTCTATGTTGCGATCTCGGCTTTTTATTCATCACATCCTTCAACCGCCATTCTCTCGTCTGACCCTATGTTAGGTGGTTCACTACTACCGCTTATATTTCCAAGCTATCGATTCGGTTCTTTTGAGCTACTTTCAGGTGCTATAGGGTACTTATTAAATACTCCGGCGATGAGTGTTTATTACATCTATTTGCTGCCAATATGGACTGCTTTTTCTATAGTTGTTATTTTTTTATTTTCGAAGCAGTATTTATCCAGTAAATGGTGTGCCGTCGGTGTGGTTACTTTTTTATTGATTCTCCTTTTAGGAGAGATGCCTCGCTCGCCAGCAAATTTTTATTTTTTGAGATTGTTTCAAGGAAAAGCTGTATACTTATCAGTAATCGTGCCAGCAATATTTATATATACAGACCGATTTTTATCATCAAAAGGAAAACTGTCTGATCTTATAACACTTTATTGCTGCCAAATTGCAGCGATAGGTTTCACAAATTTTGGTATGCTTGCTGCACCATTAACAATGTCTACGGCGATTATAACAAGCCTCTATTTTATTAATTTCAAAGAGAACAAAAGAAAAATATTTTTGCTTTTTACTCCATTATTTATACCTTTTCCATATCTGCTTACTGTTGCTCTTGAATCGACAGGTTCTATAGTCATGACTCAGTCAGTAGAAAAACCACAAGAAATCTTTTTCTCTATATTTGGCCAAACTCAAATTTACTTGGTTTCATTTATTATTTTAATGGGAGCCATGATAGCAAAAGATAAAAAAACTTCTGCATTGCTCATTATTCCTTTTTTGATTTTCTTTGCTATATTTCTGAATCCTATTTTTTTGCCTTACTTAGCAAAATACATAACAACGCCTCCAGTGTATTGGCGTGTAATTTGGGCTTTCCCTGTACTTAGTTTCCTTGCATTATCAGTTGTAATTCTTTTTTCACCTGCAAAGTCCATTTCTATTACTTCTTTTCAGCGGTTCATTCTAATTAGTGTGCTTTTGGGGTTAGTCATTTATTCATTACCAAAAAACACGCTCCGTCATGAAAACATTGGTGATATTACATCCTTTGCTAAATGGAAGATTTCAGATAAAGAAATTTCTATTTCAAGGTATTCTATGCAAGCCTATCCGAGAAAAGGATTGTTATTAGCACCAGAGGAGATTTCTGGCGTTATTTCAAGGTTTGAAAATCATCCGCCGCTAGTTGGCACACGTTTTTTCTACTTTGATATGTTAAGAACGCAATCTGCGTCGAATGATAAACAATGGGATTATCGTAAGTTATTGTTTAATTTTGTTGCAGCCAAACCTACTGACCTTATGGTTTTAAAAAGTGCTTTGAATGCAATGGATATAACAATAATTGTTAAGCAAGCTTATGTTCAAAGTTCCGAAGAAAAGGAATTTATTGAAACGTTAGGTTATCGTCTTGTTAGAACTGAGCAGGGTTATAATATCTGGCAGCTAAGTAATTAATTAACGTTCCGAGTGGTGGATGGTGATTATCATAAAGATAATTATTCAGCCAATGATAATCCCATTCACCCCTCTATTTCTTTGTTCCTTAAAAAATTTACTTATGCCTCTGTCGCAAATTCTCAATCACCGTGCTCAGGTTCAAATCTTGATCCTGCAACAGCACTAGTAAGTGATATACCAGATCAGACGCTTCGTTGGTGAGTTCGAAACGGTCATTGACCGTGGCGGCGAGGGCGGTTTCGACGCCTTCTTCACCCACTTTTTGTGCAATACGCTTGGTGCCGCTGGCGTAGAGTTTGGCGGTGTATGAACTCTCTGGATCAGCGTTTTTGCGCGAAGCCAGCAGTTCCTCCAGTTGGAACAGGAAACCCCAGTCGGTAGCTGCGGGGTGGAAGCAGCTGTTGTTGCCTTTGTGGCAGGTCGGGCCGATAGGGTTGACCAGCGCCAGTAAGGTGTCGTTATCGCAGTCGGGATAGAGGCTGACCAGATTGAGGAAGTTGCCGGAGCTTTCGCCTTTGGTCCACAAGCGCTGCTTGGTGCGGGAATAGAAGGTCACTTTGCCAGAAGCCTGAGTTACGGTCAGGGCTTCCTGATTCATATAACCCATCATCAATACTTCGCCCGAGACCGCGTGTTGGACGATGACTGGCATCAGATTGTCGACTTTTTCCCAGTCCAACTGGGCAATCTGCTCTTCACTCAAACGCGCGTTATTTAAAGTTTCATTACTCACAAGCGGATCTCCACGCCGTTTTCGGCCAGATAGCTCTTCAGCTCGCCGATATTGATGATTTGTTTGTGGAACACGGACGCCGCCAGTGCGCCATCTACGTTGGCTTGTAAAAATGCGTCGAGGAAGTGCTGTGGCGTGCCCGCGCCGCCCGAGGCGATCAGTGGCACATGGCAAACTTCGCGGATCAGCTGCAACTGCTGCAAATCGTAGCCATTACGCACGCCGTCCTGATTCATCATGTTCAGCACGATCTCGCCCGCGCCGCGCTGCTGCACTTCTTTCACCCAATCCTGCGTCTGCCAAGTGGTGACTTTGGTGCGCGCTTCATCGCCGGTAAACTGGTGAACCTGATAGCTACCGGTCTCGGCGTCGTGCCACGTATCGATGCCGACCACTATGCACTGCACGCCAAAGCGATCTGCCAGTCGGGTGA
>Ga0153979_1000109_pt1 | contig 14760 bp, 12 predicted proteins | sample TSGA063MetaG_FD_104690 | JGI IMG/M metagenome (GOLD analysis project Ga0153979, IMG submission 104690) | Attine ant fungus gardens microbial communities from Georgia, USA - TSGA063 MetaG | ecosystem: Host-associated > Fungi > Mycelium > Unclassified | place: USA: Georgia, Magnolia Springs State...
GCGCGCCGGAATGCCGAGCAGGGCCTGAATACCAAAATTGCCTGCTGCGGCAACAAAAGTGAGGGCGGCACCGGCAAAAATCGCCGGCCGTGCCAGCGGCAAAATAACGGTGAATAACACACGCAGGCGCGTCGCCCCGCTCGCCTGCGCCGCTTCGACTAAGTCTGCCGGTAAACGCCGCAAACCGGCGCGCACGGTGAGAAACACCAGCGGCGCATTGTGCGTCCCCAGCAGTAGCACAATGCCGGTAAGGGAATAGAGCGGTTGTTCACCCGGCGCAAACCACGGCAGCCCCATCGCGGCACACAGCAGCGCCAGCGGACTGCCCGGTGCCAGCGCCTGTAGCCAGGCCAGCGCCGTGACCTGCGGCGGAATCATCAGCGGCAGAATAAAGGCAAATACCCACGCGGTTTTGCCGCGCAGGTTGCTGAGCGCCACCAGCCAGGCGGCGGCGGTGCCCAGCACCACGGAAATCAAGGTGGAACTGAGCGCGATAAACAACGTGTTGCCGCTGGCGATAAGCACGCGATCGCTGGTCAGCAGACGCGCTAACCGCGCCATGTCCGGCACGCCGGCAGGCGCGATAGCGGTCCATACCAGCCGCAGCAGTGGCGCGACCGACAGTAAACCAATCAGCATTACCATCAGCGCCAGAACCAGGCGTTCGCTGTTAACGCGTTTACCGCCGCGCGCCGCACTGCGCCATTCGTTGCTGACCACGCTCATGCTTAGCCGCCGAACAGCGCGGTGAATTGATCGCGCACCGCGGCGTCTTCTTTAATCGCTTTCGCGACGTCAGGCGACAGCAGCTTGATCTGGTCGATCGGCGTGAAGCCTGCTGGCGCCGCAACGCGATCGTCCACCGGACGGTTGCCCTGTTCGACCACGAGTTTCTGGCCCGGCTCCGACAGCATAAAGTTCACAAACGCCTTGGCGGCAGGCAGATTATGCACCGACTTCATGATGGCTACCGGCTCGGTCACATAGGAAACGCCTTCTTTCGGATAGACCAGGTCAACCGGGGAGCCTTTTTTCTTCGCCAGAATCACGTCGGCATCGGTGATGATGCCGTATTTATCCAGCCCGCTGGCGACGGCTTTCAGCGCCGGGCCGTTACCGCCCTGCGGCGCCACGCCAATCGCCGCAAGCTGCTTATAGAAGTTCCAGCCAATGGACGGCGTGTTGATGTCGGTGTGCAGCTTGTAGAGCGCCGCGCCGGAATAGAGCGGGCTAGGCACCGCAATCTGCCCCTTGTTGGCTTCAACCGCCAACGCGTTCCAGCTATCAATCGGCTGCGCGTGCTGCGTGTTATAGGCAATCACCGTGGCGATGATTTTGGTGCCAAAAAAGGTTTTATCTTTATCGTAAAACGCCGGATTGATATGGCTGAGTGGCGCGTCGCTGTAGCGGTAGAGCTGGTTTTCATTCTTGAGCGCGCCGAGGTTAATGGCATCGGCAATCAGCAGTACATCGGGCTTCGCCTGGCCGCTCATCATCTCGGTGCGCAGCACGTTCATCAATTGCGTGGTGCCGTTACGCGTCCACTCCACCTGCACATTCGGATAGGCTGCTTTGAATGCATCCATGGTCTGCTGAGCAATTTCCGGTGCCTGCGAGGTGTAAACCACCAGCTTTCCCGCTGGCGCGTCGTCGGCATGGCTGATGGCTGAAACGAGTAATCCGGCTAACATCAAAACGTTAAATGACGTACGCATAGCATTTCCCTGAGTTGATAACGATTAAGAAGGCAGAATCCAACCGTCGCGCAGCGCCACACCCAGCGTAGCGTCGACAACGGGTAAAGGTGGCCCATCCAGCAGCAACGTGATGCGGGTTTCAGGTGCCGCCAGCGGCGTGACAATCAGCTGATAATGGCCGCCGCGATAAATCACCCGCTGCACCTGGGCGGCAAACTGCGGTTCGCCAGGCTGCGCCAGGCGGAAATCCACCGCATGAAAACTGGCTTGCCCGTGCGGCTGCGGGCGCTGCTCAGGCGCGCAGCGTAACGACACGCGCAAACCGCACAGCGTGGCCTGCGCGCGGCCTGCGCCGAACGGTTCGATGTCGTGGATGGGCAGCACTTTGCCGTCATCAATAAAGCGGGCAACCATCTCATTCGCCGGTTCACGCCACAGCGTGTGCGGCGTGGCAAACTGCATCACGCGTCCGCCATCCATCACCACGATGCGGTCGGCCAGCGCCATGGCTTCATGCTGATCGTGAGTGATATAAAGCAAAGTCGCGTGGCTGTGATGGTGGAAGCGGCGGAACTCCTCTTCCATTGTGGCGCGCAGGTGCACATCAAGATTCGCCAGCGGTTCGTCGAGCAATACCAGCGTTGGCTGCGCGACCAGACAACGCGCCAGCGCCACACGCTGACGCTGACCACCGGAGAGATCGGCGGGACGACGCGTGGCAAAATCCTGCAATCCCACCAGTTCCAGTGCCTGATCGGTGCGGCGTTCGCGTTCTGCGCGCGCCACGCCATTGACCTTCAGGCTGTAGGCGACATTTTCCGCAACCGTCATATGCGGCCACAGCGCGTAGCTTTGGAACACCACGCCAAGCTGACGATCTTCCGGCGGCACGTGCACGCCCGGAGCCGCAAAGCAGCGATTGCCAACGTGGATTTCCCCGGCATCGGCGGTTTCAAATCCGGCCAGCAGGCGCAGTAACGTGGTTTTGCCGCAGCCCGACGGGCCTAATACGGCGATGAATTCTCCCTGCGCAATCTGCAGCGAGATATCTTGCAACACCGGCTGCGCCGCAAAGGATTTGCACAGCCCGCGCAGTATGATTGATGCCATGTTTCGGGCCTTTCTTAATCAGTCCGGCTAAGACCCTACGACACTGTGATGACGATTCCATGACATTGAGCCTGGTCGCCATGAATGGCGACCCTACATAAACATACGATCCCCGCCACCTCGCCGTAGGGGCGCCATTTATGGCGACCAATTCACAAATGCATCCCGATATAACGCTCATAGCGCGCGGGCTTCACCCGGGTGAGATCCACCAGCACCAACCCATCAATGCAGTGGTTAAAATCGGGGTCGCTGCCGAAATCGATAAACTGCACGCCGCCCGGTTCGCATACCTCAGAATACTGTTTGTACAGCGTGGGAATAGCGGTGCCGAGGTTGGCCAGCAGGTGTTTAAGGCGTCGCAAATCTTCGCTGTAATTATCGCCGGTGAACTGCGCCAGCACTTCCGGCAGCGATGCTGGATAGGGGCGACGCGAGGTTGCCAGCGGCAGTTCGGTAGGGAAATAGAGACGATAGAACGCCACCAGCAAATCGCGCGCCGCCAGCGGCATCCCGCCGGAGATCGATACCGGGCCGAACAGATAGCGGGTTTCGGGATATTTGGCGATATAGGCGCCAATCCCCATCCACAGATAATCAAGGCCGCGTTTCCCCCAGTAAGCGGGTTGAATAAAACTGCGGCCCAGCTCGAGACCTTGATGGATAATCGGCAGCATACGCTCGTCGTAGTGGAACAGGCTGTCGCTGTAAATGCCCTCCAGTCCGCGACGCGCCAGCTGCTCGGCGCCCGGAATAAAGCGATAGGCACCGACAATTTCCAGTTCATCGTCATCCCACAAAATCAGGTGATAATAATCATCATCGTATTTGTCGAGATCGCGACGGCGCCCGCTGCCCTCGCCGACCGCGCGGAACGCCACTTCACGTAAACGGCCCAGCTCGCGCAGCAGCGGTACCCAACTCGCGCCATTACGTCGCCACAGGTAGATCTGTTTGCCATCCGGCAGCGTGCCGAGTCGTTCGCTCTCCAGCAGCGCTTTTTTCAGCTCGGCACGATCTTCCGGGCGGGCAATCGCCGCTGCGGTCTGGAACAGGCCGCGTCGCCCCTGCCCGATGCGATACAGATGCTTACGCAGCCGCTTCGCCAGCTCTTTGCCGGGCGTATGGCCATCATGCCAATGCGCAAAGGGGATCTGCTCGCCGATATGCAGCTTGATGCGCGCGCCGCGCTGACGAAACATCTCACGTACCAGCATCAGCAACGCCAGCGGTGCGGCAATTTTCGCTGCTGCGTAAAATGCCAGGCTGTTACGCCCCACCACATGCACCGGTACAATAGGCGCGCGGGCGCGCGCGGCGAGACGCAGAAAGCTGTGATGCCAGTGACGATCGCGCACGCCTCGACTGGTAAGCCGCGAGACTTCACCTGCCGGGAAGATGATCAGTACACCCTGATTATCAAGATGCTGCTGCATGCGCGTGAACTGTTCGCGGCTGGTGCGGTTGCCCATGTTATCCACCGGCAGCATCATGTTGTTGATCGGTTCCAGCATCATCAACATGCGGTTGGCCACGATCTTCACATCGCGCCGCACCTGCGAAACGGCCGCCAGCAGGGCTAATCCATCCAGGGCGCCCAGCGGATGATTAGCGACAATCACCACCGGGCCACGCGTGGGGATTTGTTCCAGATCGCGCTCGCTCAGTTCACAACGCACATCCAGGTGCTCCAGCACTTGCTCCACCATATCCACGCCTTTGAGGTGGCGATAGCGGGCAGCAAATGCCTGGAATTCATGTTCGCGAACCGCCCATTTCAGCGCGTTTTTTTGCCAGTTCGCGGGTTGGTGACCGGGCCAGTACGTATCGAGAAGCTGATCAACTGAAAACATTATTCACCTTTTTATGCGCAGCGATTAATCGCTTCGACGTTAAAACGGCTTGTTTTCAGATTTATGACCGGGATGCACTAACCGAGGAAAAAGTCAGAAGGGGCAAACGCGGCGAGGCGTCTGCCACTCAGGCTACAACTGCAGGGGGGGCAACTGCGAAAACACGCTCAATAAGCCTTTGCTCCACAGCTGACGAATCTGTGAAAAATAGGGGTGCTGCTCGGTGATGTGATACTGCTGGTTATCGCTGAAACTGTCGGTGTGATACACCATCACATCCAGCGGCAGGCCCACGGAAATATTACTGGCGAGCGTCGAATCCATTGAGATCAGCGCACACTGCATGGCCTGGCTAAGCGGCGTTTCATAACGCAGCACGCGATCGATAATCGGTTTGCCATATTTGCTCTCGCCAATCTGGAAATAAGGCGTGTCGACGCTGGCCTCAATGAAATTACCCTGCGGATAGATCTGGAACAGACGCGGCTCCTCGCCACGAATCTGGCCGCCCAACAGCAGCGTGCCGCCAAACTCTTCGCCGTCGCGTTTGATCACCTCCCGCAGCGTTTCCCCCACCATCAGCGCAATGTCATACAGCGATCGCCCATTGAGCAAATTGGGCTGTTCGCTATCGCCGTTGTTACGTCGCAGCAGGCTGAGTACGCTCTGCGTGGTGGCCAGATTGCCTGCGCTTTGCAGCACCAGCGTACGTTCATCATCCACTTGAAAAACATGCAGTTTACGGAACGAGGAGATATGATCAACGCCCGCATTGGTGCGCGAATCGGAGACAAAAATCATCCCTGACGATAAACGCATTGCCACACAATAAGTCATAATCGTGCCTATTCAGATTGCTACTGCGCATGCACCTGCAGCACCGCAGCCACCGCCAGCATATCTTCACCGCCGCCGCCCAGCCGCATACCGCGCACCGGACATGCATCGAGATAATCCACGCCGACCGCCAGCCGCAAATGCTGACGCGTACTGCGGGTATTATTGGTGATATCAAAGCTGTGCCAACTGCCATCCAGCCAGGCTTCAACCCAGGCATGAGTGGCGACGTGCTCAACGTTTTCAGTATAGAGATAGCCGCTGACATAGCGCGCCGGAATGCCAAGGCTGCGACAGCAGGCGAGAAAAACGTGGCTGTGATCCTGGCAAACACCGCTGCCGGCAGCAAATACTTTCGCTGCGGCATCTGTTACCTGAGTGCTGCCAGGACGATACGGCATTTTCAGCAGCAGTTCGTCCATGAGCTTTTCCAGGCTGGCCAGCGGCTTCTCTGGCCGCCAGTAGCGCTGAGCAAAATCGCGAATCTCGCCGTTGGGCTGGGTTAACGGCGTTGAGCGCAGAAACACCAGCGGCGATAGCGCGCATTCCCGATCGGGTGCCCACTCGCCGTCATCGAGGATCTCCACCACCCCGCGCGCTGCGATAGCCAATTGCTGATGCGGCGTATCCAGCGTCAGCACATGCATTACATTGCCGTAGGCATCTTCTGTACGCGTGGCGGCACACGGCAGCTCCAAATCCCACGAGATAATCTGCTGATGCACCGAGTTTTGCGGCGTCAGGCGCAGATACTGGGTGCTGAGTTTTACCTGCTGCTCGTAGGCGTAGCTGGTTTTATGCTCAATGTTCAGTCTCATTTCGCCTCCAGATAGGTGTGATTAATACTCTCGGCCAGCGCGTTAAGACGCGTGAGGAAGTGATTGAGCCAGCCATCCAACCCTTCGTGCGTCAGGCTTTCCCAGGTGCTGAAACGCATCTCCGCCAGTAGCACGGTGATCAGATAACGTGGACGATCTTCGCCGCTGCTGCCGATCTGCTCCAGCTGGGTAGCGATCTCATCAATGCAGGAGTGCAGCGATCGCGGACTTTCGCTGCGCAGGATCAGCATCTCGTTCACCAGATCGGGAAACAGCTGCTGCTTAAAGATAGCGTTATAGGCTTCGCGCGCTGAGACCGCACGCAGCAGGGTATCGAGACAATAATATTCGCGTACCGAATCCGACTGCTGCTCCAGCAGCTGCTGATTCACACTCAGCAAACGCGCGGTGCCATCGCTGCGCTCCATCAGGGTGCCGATACGAATAAAACACATGGCATCGCCGCGCAGCAAAGTGCCGAACATCGCGCCGCGAAACAGGTGCGAGCGCTCTTTAACCCAATCAAAAAAGGTATCGGCATTAGCGCTGGTAATACCGCGTCGTCGCGTATTGCGCATTTCAATCCAGGTGGAATTAATGCTCTCCCACACTTCCGATGACAAACTGCCGCGCACCGCATGCGCGTTGTTCCACGCCTCCTGCCAGCAGCTGAAAATACTGCTCGGATTGCGATCGTCGAGGGCAAAGAAGTTGAACAGCTGCGCCATGGTGAAACGGCCGTTGAGGGTCTCAAACAGCTCGCGTGTGCCGGTAAGATTGAGCGGCAGCAGCAGCTCATCCCCCTGGCTGCCGCGCACCGGCATCAACGATAAGCGATTGGTGACGTCTAACACACGAGCGAGTTGTTCCGCGCGCTCCAGATAGCGCGCCATCCAATAAAGACCACTGGCGGTGCGGCTTAGCATGATGCGTCATCCTCCAAAACCCAGGTATCCTTAGTGCCACCGCCCTGCGACGAGTTCACCACCAGCGATCCTTCATTTAACGCTACGCGAGTTAACCCCCCGGGCACCAGCCGAATGTCGGCACCGCACAAGGCAAACGGTCGCAGATCGATATGGCGCGGCGCCAGGCCGTTATCAATAAAGGTTGGGCAAGTGGAGAGCGAAAGCGTGTCCTGCGCGATGTAGTTTTCCGGTCGCGCTTTGAGGCGATCGCGGAAATCACTCAGCTCCTGCTGGCTTGCCACCGGACCAATCAACATGCCGTAACCGCCGGCGCCATGTACCTCTTTCACCACCATTTTGCTGAGGTTAGCAAGCACATAGGTGAGATCCTGCGGTTTACGACACTGCCAGGTGGGCACGTTATTGAGGATCGGATCTTCATCGAGATAAAAGCGGATCATCTCCGGCACATAAGGATAGATCGATTTATCATCGGCAACGCCGGTGCCGATGGCGTTAGCCAGCACCACGTTGCCGGAGCGATACACCGACAGCAGACCGGGCACCCCGAGCATTGAATCAGGACGAAACGCCAGCGGATCGAGGAAGGCATCATCCACGCGACGGTAGATCACATCCACCTTGCACGGCCCGGCGGTGGTGCGCATCATCACCGCGCCGTCCTTCACGAACAGGTCGGCGCTTTCCACCAGCTCCACGCCCATCTGCTGCGCGAGGAAGCTGTGTTCAAAGTAGGCGCTGTTGAAGCGGCCTGGCGTCAGCACCACCACCACCGGATCGTTAACCGGCGAGCTTTCGCGCAGGGTTTGCAGCAGGTGCGAGGGGTAACGCTCTACCGGCGCGATATGCTGTTCGGCGAACAGCTCCGGATAGAGCCGCATCATCATTTTGCGGTTTTCCAGCATGTACGAGACGCCGGACGGCGTGCGCAGATTGTCCTCCAGTACGTAATAGTCGCCATCGTTATTACGCACCATATCCACGCCGACAATGTGCGCATATATGTTGCGATGCAGATCGACACCCTGCATACAGGGCTGATACTGATCGTTAACCAGCACCTGTTCGGCGGGGACAATTCCGGCTTTAAGGATGTGTTGCTGATGGTAGATATCATGCAGGAAGGCGTTAAGGGCCTGGACGCGCTGGCGGATGCCGCGGTCGAGCATTGCCCATTCTCGCGCAGGTATGATGCGCGGCACGCTGTCGAAGGGGATTAAACGCTCCGCTCCACCATCGTCACCGTATACGTTGAACGTAATGCCCACACGATGAAACAGCAGTTCCGCCTCTTCGCGCTTGCGCGCCACTGCATCGACGTCCGCCTGCTGTAACCATTCCCAGTATTGCTGATAATGAGCGCGGTGTTGGCCATCGCTTAGCAACATCTCATCATAGAAGTGCGATGCTATCTGGTAGCTTTCTTTCATGATTTACCCGGCGCTTGTCAGAGGACCTCACTCTCTCCTGCACAAACTGTGCCAGAGGCTTGCCCCGGCATGGCACACGCGCCGCGCGGACGATTACGGCTGATTTGCACCTTACTGGTGCATCAGCTGCTGCGCGATTGGCAGCCAAATCTCCGTCATCGCGCCATCGCCACCGGTGAAGGGATCGCGATGCGGCAAGGGAACATGCTGGATCTTCTCCTTCGACGCACGTAAACGCGATGGCTCATCACGCACGGTTTCCGGGGACATCCCTTCAGGATAGGCGCCCACGGTGAAAAAATCCTCAGAGGCAAATACCTGCTTATGGCCCACTCCGGCGGGGATCAGCACCGCATCGCCTTCGCGTAGCGTCACCATGCGACCGCTGTCCCCACCAAACAGCACTTCCGCCCAGCCGGCGCCGACGCCTAAGACTTCATGCGTGTTGGGGTGATAATGCGTATAGGGGAAGATCGGCGAGCGCCAGGCAGCGGGCCAGCCGTTGCGGGTAAAGGTTTTTTCAAACCAGGCCGCGCTGTCTGCCGCTTCATCTTCATCCGGCACGATACCGGGCCAGATAATCAGCGGCAGCGGATTGTTAGGCACGCCACCGGACGGCAGCGATAGCATCAAATGTTGCGGATTGCTGGACGATCCAGCGGAAAAGGTGCCGGCGGCGAAAGACATCAGTAACAGCAGGCTGGAGTTGTTGGCAGTCATACTCTTTCTCCGGTTAACCACATGGCTTAATTGTGGCTTACCTCACAGCCATTGCAATGTGCGCCCGCCGACAAAATTCACATAAAAGAATGATTTAGCTAACTAAAGCCAAATTAGTTTGCAACATATTTAACATTTCGTGCCGCCATTCTGCGGTTACCCTAAATGACAACCCTACAAGAGATCCGGCGCTGTTGTAGGGTGCGCATTTATGCGCACCTGGTCGCCATCAATGGCGACCCTACGAGAGTTCCGGCGCTGTTGTAGGGTGCGCATTTATGCGCACCTGGTCGCCATCAATGGCGACCCTACGAGGTTCCGGCGCTGTTATCGGGTGCGCATCAATGGCGACCCTACGAGGGTCCCGGGGCTGTTGTAGGGTGCGCATTAATGCGCACCTGACAAATTACAGACAAAAAAAAGCCGGTGGATTTCGCCACCGGTCGAACCCACAAATGGATTCAAAGGCACTGACAGGTTATCGCAGGCATTTAGCGTTCTGATGTCAGAACGTTAATTGCAGGATGCTCTACTCAAAGAATTGTTTAATCTTCACGCCAATCTTCTTATTAATCTGGCAGACGCGCGCTTCGGTGAGCTCGAGCACCAGCGCAATCTCTTTCAGGCTCATTTCGTGCTGGTAATAGAGGCTGAGAATCAACTGTTCGCGCTCGCTCAGCGAAGCCAGCGCGGTCTTTAGCGTGCGCTGAATGCTAATTTCCTCTTCCAGCGCACGTCCGCTTAACACACTGCTCAGCGCTTCGCCTGCCAGCAGATCGTCAAAACTCTCCATCGCGCTAGCGGATTCCAGCAGCAAATACTCCTGCACCTCTTCCGGACTGAGCTTGAGGTGTCGACGCAACTCTTCTTCGTTCGGCTCGTGGCCGAGACGGCGCGTGAGTGCGCGCACCGCATCATTGATTTTGTGCGTTTTCTGCCGCAGACGTCGCGGACGCCAGTCGTGCAGACGCAGCTGATCCAACACCGCTCCCCGCACGCGCTGTAAAGCGTAACCGGCAAAATGATCGTCAGGACGGCCATAACGACGTAGCGATTCAAGCAGCCCCATAAAGGCAATTTGTTCCAGATCGCCACGATCCATCACCGCATCCGTTTGGGCGGAGAGCTGCCGTACTACGCGCTTCACCAGCGGCTGCCACTGTTGCAGGTAGCGCGTCTCTTCAACAGGCGTCAGTTCGGTGACTTCATTGAATACGCTCATGAAATCTCCTCACGACAAAACCCGTCTGGCGACGGACTTGAACGACTGATAGCGATTTGACGGAGATTTCACGGTATCCGGAGTCGATATAATCAATACATGCTGATGGATATATTTCTCAGGCAGATTCATAGGGAAATCCGCCTGAGAAATAAAGCGACCATCATTATTTTTCTGTATTGTCCCACCGATACTCATAATAAAAAACGTCCTGAACGCCGATTAAAAATCGCGCCTTTATTAATAAAAGCGTTGTCTTATTACGTATGCCAATGCATGCGAGTTAAAAAGATAACAGCCATACTTAACGCTATTAATACGGACTCCGCATCAGCCGCTATTGATAACTAATAGCCACCGTTACCTTTAATGGCGATGAGTATACGCATCAGAATATTCTTAGCTATAAGGTTTAATGAATTAAAATATTAATCAATTAAAATCAATAAGTTGAATAAATTAATTAATAATTAACACCGTTAAAAAAACAATAAATCATTAATTTTCACCTTTTTTGTAATATTGAGAATTGTTTCTATTTTCATGAATGAAGTAATCGGCAACCTAAACCCCCACCTTAATAGCGCATACTGCTCAGCAGGTAATAGCCGGATCGGGCAGGTAGCGTGGTTAATTGAGGTGATGCACGCTGATGTGATGGAGATCCATTATTTACCAAGCATCGATAAAACAGCGTTGCTCTGAACATATCCTCTGTAATCAACCTTTATCACTGCGCGTCGTCACCTATTGCGCTATAAGGTCAACGTGCAGAACCAGCCGCCCCTTCAGCAACTGTTATAAAAAAACACCGTAAATCTGTCACTAATTCGCTTCACTGTTATGTGCTTTACTGGCAGGTAGTAATAATTAGAGGTGAACAATGGACGCGATCAAACAAATCCTGCTCGACGAAATCGCCACGCTGAACCGTGAGGGACGGCGCGATAATTTGCCGCGCTTTAGCTTTTCCTTCCTGAAAACCCATCCGGGACTCTGGGCCATTATGTACCTGTGCTACGCGCTGTGCGTGGCGCTGATCTTCTCAACCGACATGCTCGGCTGGCCCGCCTTTTGGTTTGCCACTGTGTTTGTGCTGGTGATGAGTGTATTGATGCTGATGGATATCAATCCAAAATATCGTTTCGAAGATATCGATACGCTGGATTTGCGCGTTTGCTATAACGGCGAATGGTATTACGTGCAGCCGGTTTCCCAGCAGGCGCTGGACAAAATTCTTGAGAATCCGCAGACGCCGGATCGCGTGCGCAGCGGCATCGATCGATTGATGAAGCAGAAGGGCGAAGTGGATTTCTACGACGTTTATTATCTAACCTGGGGCCACCAGCAGGCAGCCCTGGTTTAACGATGTAATCCAGCTATCAATTTGCCCAGTGTTTCTACCGCCGCCTCGGCACGTGCATCCCACGGCCAGGCGGTGTTAAAGCGAAAACAGTGGCTAAAGCCCTCGCTGCTGGAAAACAGCTGGCCGGGAGCAATACTGATCCCCTCCTGTAGCGCCAGATGATACAGCTGCGTGGTGTTAATCTGCGCGGGCAGCGTTACCCAGAGAAAATAGCCGCCCGGCGTATCGCTAATCCTTGCCGCTTCCGGCAATACCCGTCGTAGCGCCTGTTGCGCCAGCTGTTTACGTTTTGCCAGCGTCTGACGCAGCTTCTTCAAATGCGCATCGTAGCTACGCGTGCTGAGAAAATCGGCTAACGCCAGCTGCATTGGTGCACTGGTCGATAACGTGCTCATCAGCTGAATACGCTGCACGCGCTGCGCATGCCGACCAGCGGCTACCCAACCGACGCGAAATCCCGCCACCAGATTTTTCGAGAAGCTGCCGCAGTGCAGCACGTTGCCCTCACGATCAAAGGCTTTGGCCGGCAGCGGCTTATCTTGTCCCTCATACAAATCGCTATACACATCGTCTTCGATCATTGCCACGTTATAGCGCGCCAGCAGAGCCACCAGCTGCTGTTTACGCTCTGCGCTCAGGGTGAAACCGAGTGGGTTTTGCCGGTTGGTCATTAACCAGCAGGCTTTCACCGGCCAGCGCTGCAGCGCCTGCTCCAGCTCAGCCAGATCCATGCCGTGTTCAACATCACTGGCGATGGCAATGGCGTTCAGCTTGAGGCGTTCAATGGCCTGCAAAGCGCCATAAAAGGAGGGATTCTCGAGGATGACCCAATCACCGGGTTCGGTAACGGCTTGCAGGCTCAGATTGAGCGCTTCCATCGCGCCGTTGGTGATGACGATATCATCCGGCGATAGCGTAATGCCCTGTTGTGCATAGCGCTGAGCCAGAATTTTACGCAGCGCTTCATTGCCCGGCGGCAAGTTATTCAGCGCATCCGTGGGCTTCAGATTATGGGAGACTTTCACCAACGAGCGCATCAACTGGCGCTGGGGGAACAGTTCAGGATCGGGAAAAGCAGAGCCAAACGGCATGATGGCGGGATTACGCGTGGCCTGCAGCACGTCAAACACAAAGCTGTTGGTATCCGCCTGGTCGGTTTTCGCCACTTCACGGGTGGGCAGACGGGGACGACTTTCTGCGGCGCGCGGCGCCACGTAATAGCCCGATTGCGGCTTCGACACAATCCAGCCCTGGCTTTCCAGCACCTCATACGCGTGCATCACCGTCATCAGGCTCAGCCCGCTCTGCTCAGCCTGCTGGCGTAGCGACGGCAGTTTTTCACCCGGCGGCCAGATACGTGCCTCGATTTGCGTGCGAAGCTGTTCCACCAACTGCTGATATTTCGCCACCCGAACTCCCATGTAGAGGATTTGGCGGCTAGTTTCCCTCACCCTATGCCTCTCCCGCAAGCGGGAGAGGGAGGAATCGGAGAGACAACGTGCTGGCTAAGTGACGCGCTCCAGCTCTAACGCTTCTGCATAAAAATTCGGCAGTTCGCCAATGCGCTCTGGCGGGACCGGTTTGCCCAACAAATAGCCCTGCAAGGTATCGCAACCCAAGCCGGTAAGAAACGCCTGCTGATCCTGGGTTTCTACCCCTTCGGCCACCACCTTTAGATGCAGCGACTGCGCTAAGGCAACGATGGCGGAAACAATAGTGGCATCTTCAGACTGCGCCTGAAGTTCATTGACGAAAGCGCGGTCGATCTTCAGTTCACTCGCCGGTAAACGCTTGAGATACAACAAACTCGAGTAGCCGGTACCGAAATCGTCAATCGAGGCTTTGACGCCCATATTGGTGAGCTCGGTCAGAATGCGTACGCTCACTTCAGGATCGCGCATCGCCGTGGTTTCAGTCACCTCAAGCGTTAAAAGCTCCGCCGGGATTTGGTGCTTATCCAGCGCTTCGGTCACGGTTTCCACCAGATTGCTCTGCTCAAACTGGAGCGCCGACAGGTTCACCGCTACGGACCAATGCGGATGCCCCTGCAGATGCCATGTGCGCAGCTGGCGGCAGGCTTCGTTAATGACCCAGTTGCCAATGTTCACAATCATGCCGGTCTTTTCCGCCATCGGCAGGAAGGTATCCGGGGCCAGCAGGCCTCGCGTAGGATGTTGCCAGCGCAGCAGCGCTTCAAAGCCGAGGATCGGTCCGCTCGGTGCGCAGTATTTAGGTTGGTAAAACAGCCGCAGTTCCTGATTATCCAGCGCTTGCCACAGATCGTTGTTCAGCTGCAGCTGCGACTGCGCCAGGGTGTTCATCGACTGCTGGAAGAAGGTGTAACCGTTGCGGCCATTATTTTTAGTGTGATACATGGCGGCATCGGCATTAAACATCAGCTCGCGATCGTCTTTGCCATCCCCCGGATAAACGGCAATGCCAATACTCAGTGACACCACCAGCTCATAACGCGAGATGTCAAACGGGCGATCGATGGCCTTCACCAGCGTATCCGCTACCGCCGCCGCATCGTTCGGATCATCAATTTCCAGCAGCAGCACAAATTCGTCGCCGCCCATTCGCGCCAGCGTGTAGTGCCCTTTCATCTGGTCGGTCATACGCTCGGTGACGCCAATCAGCAGATTATCACCAACGTGATGGCCAAAGGCGTCATTGACTGCCTTGTAGCCATCCAGATCCATAAACATCAGCGCAAACTGTGATTTCTCGCGGTTCGCTTTATTGATGGCTTGTTCAAGGCGATCTTCCAAAAGAATA
>Ga0153979_1000114_pt1 | contig 14677 bp, 15 predicted proteins | sample TSGA063MetaG_FD_104690 | JGI IMG/M metagenome (GOLD analysis project Ga0153979, IMG submission 104690) | Attine ant fungus gardens microbial communities from Georgia, USA - TSGA063 MetaG | ecosystem: Host-associated > Fungi > Mycelium > Unclassified | place: USA: Georgia, Magnolia Springs State...
ATGACTGGGTGAATCAAACACCCATGCCTCACGAATCTTGGGATGGCTTGGATTAGACATTGAGAAGAGGTAATCTATTATAGGTTCCCAATGCTCTTTGACTTACCAATCGTTAGATCAAATCCGGGATGAAACTAGTAGAAAACGTACATGTACCGAGGCAATGCAAGAAAATTAGCGTAATACCATCGACAAGAGGGGTATTAGATGCTCTATACTTTTTTGCTGTAATGCTGAGGGAAGGCAAGGAAAAATGTTCGGAAGAGAGATTGAAGACATATTCGTGTGAGTAGTGAGCCATTGGGTCCAGGAACCGACACTACTTACTGAATTTTGGGCCAGATTATGTAGGAGGACGATAGGACTTGCATCTGAAGCGAGATTCAGAAGGGCACTGTACCCACAGATGTGTACGTTTGATCAGAAGAAGAACCGATTTCGGAGGAGAAAAAGAGCGATGTCAATCCTTTTCATGTTGAGAAGGCTGCACTGCATAATGGATAGCAGTAGGAGTAGATGCAGTGACATCTGTATATCTGTCCATCTGATCTGTCGGAAAAAAGCTATGTTTTATGATGACAGCTTCTATTACATAATATGTATCGCAATCGTCGGTGAATTGCAAGATGTGCGGTTGACACAGCTATTCACTCAGCCCAGCATCGCAATAGCTAAACCCATCAGAACCCACTTCGAGACTCGTGCTGAAGGTAACCTCCACTTCTGGGAGTGCCCAAGCAAAGCTGAGTGGTTTATCCATGCTGAGGTCCACAAAAAGAGGCTACCAGGATGCGCTACCCAACCAAGGAACGGGTGTAAACTTCACGCGACATGTTGAGGCGGAAAAAAAGCAAGAAATGTTTAGAAGAGTGGGTCACAGACTTTAACAAAGGCAACACCAGGGGACGGGACTTCCTGACTACCAGGATGAAAAAACGCAACGAATCCCGACCAACGTACGCAAAAATGGCTATCTCTTTTCGGTCATTCTATCACCCTATGCGCAAAAGCCATGGAAAATTCTAAACCACGTCCTTATCAGACCTCGAGACTAGAATTCATATACTTACAGAGTGCCCCAGGTTCACAGAAAACCGAGTGACACTACCCTCTCTGTGCTTAGGCGAGCCCATCAAGTTTCTTACATCCAATCCGTATTTGCCTTCACACCACCCTGAGAGCCCCAATGGCTCCCCAAACCAGTCAAAGACACTGGAAACGCACTCCCCACTCTCTTCGAACATAAATCCTGACGTACATCCGTGCTCAGTTAGCTATGCCCTGCTACCCACCTCGTCTCCAGCCTCGTGCTCCTCCTTATTTTTCTTTGCTTCTATTCCCTGTCTTTTGTTTCACTTGATATGTATATTTAACAGAGGCACTGAACCTCTGCAGTCAGTAGACTACTGTAGACTGTATATGGTCTATGTACACAGTGTCGTCAATTGCTGAGTGGAAAAAATTAATCAGTGAATCAACTTGTGTACAAAGATTTGTAGTCAGAATTCTATCCTCATTAGTCAGCAATAGAATGCCCTACCCATCACAGGATGTTGTTTGAGATCCCATGTCCAATGGAATACAGTGAGTCATGCAAGGACTTATTTGTCATGACTTGGCAAAATAGCTCAGTCATTATTTATATTTCTTTTCTTTTCTTTTCTTTTCTTTTCTTTTCTCATCTGGACTGACTACACAAGGAAAGAGTGTGGGAAAGTATCACATGTCATAGTCACATGTTAGGGTGATGTCACATGAATGGGTCACATGATGAGTGTGGGAAAGTAGTACACAGACCATGTAGTAGTTGTATAAATAGTATACAATAAATCAAGAACTCCATCAAGTTTGTAAGGGGCACACTTGGTGAGGTACCCAGTCACACTGCAATATAGTAGAGCAGGTGTCTTAAGCAGAAGCGATGAATAGCCCAGGAGCTTCAATCATTGTTGAGGTAAGGTATCCTACCGTACATCACTAGCTATATATACTAGACTAGCCAGTCCGTGTGCCAGTCGCTATGGCCACGTGCATCTGGACAATAATAACTACACCACCAGATATGGTTATCTAGTATCTATGATAGAGATCCGAACTAGAGGATAATAGGAACTATGTACCGCGGACTTCTCAGGATCAGTGGGAACACTAGATGATACGAACCCTACCCAATTATCTAAGTGACACTAGATGTCCCCTTACAAAGTTCTCCTTGTCAACTTGGACTAGGAGTGGATCTAAGTTATCATAGCTAAGGTCTTACAAAGTTGGCAGTTCAATTCCACTATTTGTCATTTTATTTATAGATGTTTATGTCATAGTCAAGGTAACTCATGACACTCACCTCAGTTGTTGCTGGTCACATAGATAGCTGAGGGAGTGAAAATCTAGGTAGTGGTTTATGTACTCTAAGTGAGAAAATAGAGAGTGTATCCTACAAGTGGAGTTTTATTTCAATGAGATAAGTGGCCTATTATATTGAAGCAATGATGTCACTATATGTCAACTCGTTATCACTATGTCATTTTATTTCTCTTTACTTTTACTCATTACTCGTCATATCACTATAGCTACATCTGAGTCCACATTCAATTCTACTAGTATATAACTACACTTATGTTGTTCACTAGGACCCAGTCTTTGACACTTGGTCCTAGGTATGTTATCTCATGTTCCAATCTATTCACATACTTACTTAGTCTTTGATACTCAGTCCTAGTTGACTTGAGTACAATATTATCTTCTTTATCCCAACATTCACTGTTGCTTCACTGTTATATTATAACACTCAGTCTCAGTCTGTAGTATGCAGAACTAAATTAATTGATGTACCTATTAGAACACTTAGTCTAACTACATCAGCATGATACATAAAATAGAATAATAAAAGTCTTTACCTCAGTCTGTAGTGTGCAGAACTAATGTAAGGGCAACTGGGGCACAAGACTCCAGGAGAATCCTCAGTTAATATTACAGTTAGTAATTATGATACAACTTACCTCCAGGAGAATCCTCAGAGATTAGGATGAGGCTCCTGAAGGGATGTTCTACATTATATACTAGGTTTACATTCTTTGTGTCAGGGTCAGTGTGATTGGAGCTATACTAGTGTGTTTAAGTATTACTTTAGTAATACTTGAACAGGCTTAGATCACTCCAGAGCATCATTATACAGTTTAGGGGTGGAAATAGAGCTGTCCTCTTACAACTGAGGTATAAGAAAAGCCTGTGCTAGCAGACATACTTGCTTACTAATCAATCAGAAGATAATGATGAGAGAGAAAAAGAGACGAAATAATAGTCCACAGAGAACATATTCAATATGGAGGCCTAGGCAGAAACTGCATCAGTTGCCAATGTAGCCTGTTTTGAAGGTGGCTGTCCATTTTAGCAGAAGTAAATTGAAGAGGAACTACAATGATCAAGAAAAAAAGAATGTCATGATTATAGGCAAGAAAAGCATGAAAATCTATGCCATCTACATTTTATGAATGACTATGACAAAAAAACTTATTTCATCAGGTATGTGTCTCTGGAACAGCAGTATAAATTGTGGCATCTGTTATGATTCTCATATCCATATAAACACAACTCCTATCTACTTTTCCCATAACATTTCTAGCAACCTTGATAATGCATCTTGTCATGACTTGGCAAAACATCTAAGTCATTTCTATTTTCTATTTTATTTTTATTTTTATTTTTCTTTTAGTTTCTTTATTCTAGACTTATTACTACAGGGATGGAGCATGGAAAGACATCATGCAACTCAGTCACAAAGTCACAAAGCATGACATTGGTCACACACCAGTCACACACCAGTCACAGTCACAATATGTGATGAGGTAGACACATAATGGGAATAACATGAGGACCATGGGAGGATGTTGTACAGCCATCATAGTAAAATATATAAGTAGTGTAGAAAATCAAATAGGAACTCTATTGAGTTTTCCTTGTTAACTTAGACTTGGAGTGGATTTAAGTTGTCATAGCTAAAGTCTTACACATCTGCTATGACACTGATATTGTCATGACTTGGCAAAATGGCTAAGTCAATATTTATATTTCTTTTCTTTTTCTTTTCTTTTAGTTTCTGATTATTATTTTTCTTTTTCTTTTTCATTTCTTTTATTTTCTTATCAATGGATGCATGAGAGGAAAGTGACTCATAGGGAAGCACAGGATAGAAGGAAGGGTTAGGGGTACTCTCCATGTATAAATAGTGTACAGAATCTAATAGGAACTTTATTGAGTTTTCTTTGTCAAACACTAATAAAGAGCAGTTGGCTTTATTCTGGCTTAGGAGTTGGCTCACTGACAGACATATACATAGAAGACGCTGATTCCCAGCTATCTCTGCATCACTTTCACCATGCTTAAGATTGCAGATAGGGATAGGAAGCATTAGCAAAGTGATTAAGAGTACATCAAGACATCTTTTGCACAAACTGCACATGTTCTTCTGTCATGTACTGCTATAGGTATATCAATCCTTTGCTACCAGCCATTCTCAGGTCTGCAACCCCAGCTTTAGTCCCTGCTAGTCCTCTGTTTCCTCTCAATCTCACTATTGTCTCTGTTTCTATTTTTTCCTCATACGTGTCATCTCTTTTATCTATGACAGGTTTTGACTCTGCTACTGTCCTCTACATGTTGCCCAATATGACCTTGTACACACTTATTGTAGCCTCCAGCTGTTATCCATCCATTTTCTCCAATAAATCTCTTGTTTCAGACACAATCTACATTATAATGCACTTCAACCTCAGGACCAATTACTAGCAAGGCAACTGCTACAAGCTTGAGGCTGCTGAGCCATTCTTTTGTGCTACCCCTGACTGCTGCATTTACTATATCTAAAGGTTTATTGCTCTTTGGACTCTAGTTCCAGAGTCTAAGGTATGTATGATGATATCTATTTTTGTATACATAAGTACCTTCATTGTAAGACTTTAGCTGTGACAACTTAAATCCACTCCAAGTCTGAGTTGACAAGGAGAACTCAATAGAGTTCCCATTTGATTTCCTATACTACTTATACATTTTACTATGATGGCTATGCAACATCCTCCCATGGTCCTTATGTTATTTCTATCATGTGTTTACCTCATCACATGTCATAACTGTGACTGTGACTGTGACATGACCAAATATGTAACCAATGTCATGCTTTGTGACTATGTGACTGTCACATGATACTTTCCCACACTCCACCTTAGTAATGATCTAACTAAATAAAACAAAACAAAACAAAAAGGAAAATAGAAAATGACTTAGCCATTTTACTAAGTCATGATACCATTTCCTTCTTAAGTTTCCTTATCCTGAGGATTTTCTTCACAATTCATAGTATGGATCAGCTATGTTACCCATTTTATCATCTTTATCTGTCCACTTTCTTATTCCCAAATTTCCTTGCTCAATTTCTTTTTCTTTCTTGATGGTTTCCAGCATAGTTCTTCTTTTACCTGGTCAACTCTTCTTCCATTGACTTCCTTTCCATCTATTCCAATTTCTCTCTAACCTTCCCTAATATTCCTGGTCGTATCTCTTATCTGTCCATTCAAATAATTTCTTTGCCATGAATCTTCCTGGCAATTCTCCTCTTCTAAATGTTCCTTCTTCTCTTTCCTGTTTCCTTACATCCTCCATATTCTGTCTGTATTCTTTTTCAAATTCCTCAATTGCCTCCTTGGCATTTCCTAAATTTTCTCTTCCTTTCCAAGTATCTGATTCCACCATAAATCCTTTCTACTGTACCAGGTATTTATCTTTCTCCCTGATCTTCTGCTTATTTAATATTCTTTCTACTTCCTACTCTTTTGATCCTTCAATTATTACTAGAGCTGGTTGTTTCTTCCTCTACCCTTCTACTTGCCTTACATAACATGGTATTCTACTAACATTTACTACTGGATGAATTTTTACTGTACTAGGTAGTTCTAACTTTACTGCATTTGATGACACTATCTTTTGTACCTTGTAAGGGCCTACAAACCTCTCTGTCAACTTCTTTGTTCTCCTTCCAACCATCTGATATCTCAGATCCTTAGTGCTGAGCATCACCAAGTCTCTTACTTTATATTTATTGACTTCTGATCTCCTCCTATTAGCATATTTCTTCATGTCTTCTTGTGCCTTTCCCAGTGCCACTTTTGCCTCCTCTTGTATTTCTTTTATTTTCTCTATAAACTTTTCTGCTCCTGCATATTTCCCCTTCTTTCTTCCCTCAAATCCCATCCTTGGGTCCTGCCTGTAATTTGCCTTGAAAGGTGACATCCAAGTACTTGAGTATGCTTTATTGTTATATGCAAACTCTGCTGTTTCTGTAAGGGGACATCTCTATTTCTACCCCTCAACTGCACAGCGACACTTTGGAGCAATCTAAGCCTGTTCAAGTATTACTAAAGTAATACTTAAACACACTAGTATAGCTCCAATCACATGGACCCTGACACTTAAGAATGTAAACCTAGTATATAATGTAGAACATCCCTTCAGGAGCCTCATCCTAATCTCTGAGGATTCTCCTGGAGTCTTGTGCCCCAGTCACCCTTACAGTTCCCAACCATTCTGGCCATTGTTTCTACCTATGATCGATAAACATCCTCAAGTATTGTTCTAACTCCTGATTCACCCTTTCTGTTTGTCCATCTGTTTGAGGGTAGAACACCATCGACAATTTACTTTCGATCCCCAACATCTTGTTCAACTCCTGCATAATTCCTGCCACAAACTGGGGTCTCTGATCTAAAATAATACTTTCAGGTAACCCATATAGTTTCCACACATTATCTCTAAACAACCATGCTAACCCCTCTGCCAAAGTCTTTTCTGTAGTAGAAATAAAATGTACCATCTTTGTTAACCTGTCAACTACTACTAAAATTGAGTCATACCCCTGAGCCAAAGGCAACTTGGTGATAAAGTCTGCCGAAATGTGCATTCAAGATTTTTCTGGTATTGAATTGGGCATTAATTTTCCTGCCAGTTGCTTTGTGTGATTTTTATTTTGCTGGCAAGCATCACATCTGTAAGGGGGAACAGCCTAGATCATGAGTACGGCTCCCACCTAAAGGGCTATTATAAGTATTTGTGAGATGCTATCCTACACTCTCCTTCCCTTCTCTCCTATGTCCACCTTGATGTGCCTATTGATCTATAAATAGGACAATGGTATTATTAGTTAGTGTTCATGTGACTAGTGCGCACAGACCATTGGTTCTAGTATATAAGACCGCCTGTGTAGTTAGATATAGCGTCACTCGAATATCACCTTAGCTTCTGGGACAATTACCTTAGCTTAGGGTTAAGTTGCCTCTGAGTGTCTTCAGCCCCTAACAACATCCTTCTACATATCACTTCACCTCTTTTGTCACTCCTGGCCACCAAAAGTTATGAGTGACCAACTCTACTGTCTTCCACTGCCCTCTGTGGCCTTCTACTGGTGTATCATGATGTAGCCTAATAATTTCCATTCTAAGCTTATTGTCATGACTTGGCAAAATGGCTAAGTTATTATTTAATATTTCTTTTCTTTTCTTTTCTGATTATTGTTTTTCTTTTCTTTTTCTTTTCTTTTCTTTTTCTTATCGATGGATGTGGAAGGAGAAAGTGACTTATAGGGAAGCATAGGATAAAAGGAAGGGTTAGGGTTACTCTTCATGTATAAATAGTGTACAGAATCTAACGGGAACTCTATCAAGTTCTCTTTGTCAAATACTGATAAAGGAGCAGTTGGCTTAATTCCAGCTTTGGAGTTAGCTAGTCTGATACTTATCATCCTTAGGTACATAAACCTTTCCTTTCTTGTACATTACACCATCAACTTCTCTCCACTCTTCATCTCTCAATACCTTGACTCCAGCTTGTTTCATCTCTTCTACCACTTTGACAACTTTGTTATCTTTTACTTTTGACTTTGTCACAAACTTCATTCAGTCATATCTCCACCAGTTCTTCAACGATTCCCACGGTCTTAAAGCCAGCTTAAAGCCCTTAAGAAGACCTTTCAATCGATACCAGTCATGTCTCGAAGCGATCAATAATGGCCGAGATATTAGGCAGATCAACTGGTAACCACCATAGTACCATTTATTAAATTGCCAATATCTTGGAAACCGCCACAATCTAAGCTTCGCTTTTAGGCATCAGAGAAGCCCGTTTTATACCACTCAGAATGAGCCTAAAAAGGTGCTGAGGCAATTAATATTAGTGGAGATATGAAGACCTCAATATTTGTACATGAACTTCATTAATTACCCATAGATAGTCATCTGTCCTTTTCTTAGAACAAAGGACAGCCTCCATAAGGTTAAGTTATCACATTTTCAAGCATAAAGGCACTACCATATGTAGAACAACAGGTAGTAGCATGTGATGCTCTGTCCTAGTGCACAGACCATCACAATTCTGTATTTAAGGACTCATAGTCTGAGGATTAGACCTCAGACTTAACAACATCTTTGCTGCTTGTCTAAACTTCGCTTTTTTGAGCTCTTTGAATATCAAATCAACCAATCACAAATCAGTAAGTGGCCTTTTGTGATAGACTTCCTCACTTGCTCCAATAAGTCCACTCCTTCAACCACAATTTCTACTATTTCTGTTCTTCTTACTTCCAGCCATTCCAGCTTTACCAACATCTCATTTTCATTGTCTCTTTCTACTCCTACCTCTCAGTCTGGCCTCCTACTTAAACTGTCTGCCTTTCCTATTTTACTTCCCGGAACATGCTTTAATGTAAAATCAAATCTAGATAGGTATAATGTCCATCTTGCTTGTCTTTGATTCAATTTCTGCACTTTCATAAAATACTCAAGATTTTTATTGTAAGAACTTAGTTGTGATAACTTAATCCCACTCCTTATGTGAGTTAACAAGGAGAACTTGATAAAGTTCCTGTTGGATTCTCTACACTACTTATACATTTTACTTCAGTGGCTATGCTCTGTCTTTCCATGGTCCTCATGTTACTTCTGTCATGTGACTACCTTGTCACATGTTGTAACTGTGACTCCATGTGTGATGTGACTTGTGATGCAACTATTCTGTGACTACTGTCACACCTTTGTGACTCTGTGACTGGTATGTGATGCTTTCCCACACTCCACCTTAGTAATGATCTAACTAAATAAAACAAAAGGAAAATAGAAAATGACTTAGCCATTTTGCCAAGTCATGACATTTATGATCTGTTCAGATCTTGAATTTTACTACTATTCCTTCTAGGAAGTGTCTTCACGCCTCCAAGCATCTAACTACTGCCAACATTTCCTTGTCATGTATTTCATAGTTTCTTTCTGTATCACTCAAGAATTTGGAAATAAAGGCTACCGGTGAAGAGGCTGTTTATGCTAGGGGTTTTCTTGTTTTCTTTTTAAATAGAAGTTTCCCCAACTACTGTCTAAGTAGTGGTAAAGATAAAAGTTTAAATAAAGATAAAATGTGTGATCTCCTAAGGAAAGCACCCTAGTTGACACTGTGTATCAGCACAGTGTCCCTCATGAAAATTTGTGGGGAAATGAATTTGGATGATGAAAGTTAAAAGAAGTTGTAAAGTTTAAATTCTGCCAATGTATCATGGTAGCGGTGATGTTCAAAACTTGAAACTCAATTCTGGACTACTATCTTGGCCCTGTGCCTGAATCCTGCCTGCCTGGTGTCACCCTAATGCCCTGTTTCAAAGTTGTCCTCACAGTAGCACTCTCTGGCTATGTGATCAGACTATCCTCAGTAGTACTCTTGACTATATGATCAGATATGAGATTTTGAATCCTCCCTGTATAACTTGACTCCCTAGCAATGCTAAACTCTGTCTTAGAGCTCCTATGATGTTGCCCCTGTGGCTAAGTTACTCTGTCCTGTAGTCTCTTTGGTTTGACTCAGTCTTGAGTCGAAGCAACTTAATCACTGATCTGATCACTCCAAAAATAGATTTCCACTTTGAAAACCCAAATAGAGGAAAGAGGCGACCGAGATTGCTTGCTCTCTTCCTACTAAGTGGGGATTTTTATAGGTTTAGGGAAATATAAAAACAGTATACAAAAAAAATAGAGAAAATAATAAACCCAGTCATAATCTATTATTACAACGATTGTTCCAGTAGTGATTGTAAGGGGACATTTAGGGTGATGCTTAGTAAGTTCTAAGGGTCTGAATCTATTAGTGGCCCATTAACAGATTGTGTATCACATTCCCATCATTGTTTACTTCTCCAGTCTGTGTCATGCAGTACAATGCCTTCTATCTATATTTAGGACAATTTTGATTACTGATCCATGTGCATGTGACTGCCCATGTGATTGTCTAGTATAGTATATATACTAGCAATGTGTTGTAAATTTACTTCACTTGAATCTCATACTAGCTTCTGGGACTATCCAATAGCTTAAGGAGTGATCACCTCTGAGTGGTTCTCTTACAGTAATAGGGAATCCCATGCCTCCTTGTCTTTTCTTGATTATTTCTTATTAGTTTTGCCAGGTCTGTTTTGCCCTTGCTGAGTTACTGGGTTGCCTACCACTGATCCTGCAGCGATATTCCCATCTCTTTGGCTTATCTCAGCGACTTGGGACCTGACTCTTTCCTTTCCTGCCTAAGGAGTTTCAGGAGTTGTTTTCACTACTTCCTGAGGCTCTTTGTTACTTCTTTATTTCTGATCATAGTAGATCAGTTTTGATGCGCTCCTATTCTTAGCCATCACTGATCAAGTGATGTTGCAGCTATTCTTATTTCCTGCCAGGCTGCCAGTCCTGTTTTTTTGATGGGCATCTCTTTGGACTTTTTCATATGAGGCTTTTTTTCTCTGACTAAGCTGCTTTTCTCGGCTATGATGCCATGGGGCCACAAGCTTGACTCTGCTGGTTCTCGAGTGATTGGCCTATTGGTGGTGGCGACCTTATGTTCCCAGGTATACTGCTATGTAGTTAGATAGCCAGCTTTTGGTGGTGAAGTCCTCTGTGCCTTCCCTGCTACCTAGCAGGTGATTCTATCTTAGTCCTGCTTCTTGGGGTGTAAATTCGCAAAGTTTGGTTAATTTTAGGCCTGAATATATTTCGGGCTTTACACCGGTCTCCACAACTCATTAGAGCACTTCATTGATAGCACTTCTCCTGTAGCATAATTTGAGGCATTTGCCTTTACCCTAAACTCTTTGTCTAAGTCTGGGGACACTAACACTGGTCTCGTCATAAAGATCCCTTTGAGCTCATTAAATGCTTGTTGCTGCTCCTGCCCCCACTGCCACTTTACATCTTTTCTTGTTAACATATTCATTGGTCTGGCTATTCAAGCAAAGTCTTTAATGAACCTTCTATAATAGTTTGCAAGGCCCAAAAATTTCCTGATGTCTTTTATGTTCTTTGGCTTTGGCCAACTCAATACTCTGTCTACTTTCTCCTTCTCCATCTCTATTCCATTCGGTCCTATAATGACACCTAGGAACCCTATCTTTCTCACTTTCCACATGCATTTCTCTGGCTTGATGTATAAGTCATTCTCCTCTAACCTCCTCAATATTTCTTCTACTATTTCATTGTGTCCTTCTTCTGTCTCTGTCCCTACTAATACATCATCTACAAATACTACGACTTTTCCTTTGTTAATTAGATCTCTCAGGATTCTATTCATTATTGCTTGGAACGTAGCTGGTGAGTTTGTCATCCCAAAAAAACATTACTGTTGGTTCAAAAGAGCCCACATACGTTGTAAATGCTCCCTTCTACTTATTTCCCTCTTTGATCCTCATATTATTGAACCCCTACCTGAGATCCATTTTAGTGAATACTTTCTTGCTACCCATATTGTTGATTAACTCTGTGATTAATGGTAGTGGGTAATTGTTCTTCACTATCTGGCTATTCAAGTTGCGATAGTCCATAACTATCCTCTTCTTTCTATCCTTCTTGCCTACAAAAATACTGGTAACATTTGAGGTAGTTTTGTTGGTCTAATATACCCCATTCTTAACTGGTCTTCCACAAAATTCTGGACCTCTTTCCTTTTATCTTTGAACAATGAGTAAATCCTTCCCTTTTGTGGTGCAAACGTTTCTTTGAGGTCTATGGCATGATCCCAAATTTTTCTCATTGGCATTCTTTCTGACTCTACCTTCCCAAACACTTTTCTCCACTTCAAGAATTTCTCTGGGACCATTTCTTCAATTTTCCTATGATCCTCTTCAATCTCTTCTTCTCTTCCCCAATTCTCTTTATTGTAAGGGCAACTGGAGCAGAGCACTCTAGGAGATTCCTCAGTTAAATTATACTCTATGGAATATGTTACAACCTACCTCCAGGAGATTCCTCAGAGAATTAGATGAGGCTCCTAGAGGGAATAATCTACAATATATATATTACAGTGTCCTCACATCCCTGCTTTTGGTAACTAGGGTCTGAACAATGAAATTGCATTAAGAGGCAACAGAGTGCACTTAGAACAATGGGGTGAGTTTAAATATTATGTAGTAATATTTGATCAGCTGCAGGATCACTCCGGAGGACTAATACAGGCTCTAGAGTCATGTGTGAGGGGTCCCCTTACATTTCACTAGTGAGCTTGTTATGGTATGTCAAGGTGGACACCTTAGGGACACCATGCGAGGAGGATCTAGATTGAACTCACCATCATTTTGCCTATTTTTACATTACATTACAGATAAGCTGCACTTTTACATTTTAATTTCTGTCTAATACCCCCACTTCTTCCTTCTCTTCACAAACCCTTTAGCACACGATTGAGGACTGTCACTGCCCTTTACTCTTGCTTGTCACAGTTAAAACCTCATTTGCCCCCTTTAACGTCATTGCTGTATGAATGTCTCCCTTTGTCATGAGAGCCCCAAAAGGGAAATAACTTCCTGCACATTTAAACAATTGATCCACAACCTCAAGACATATAACAGGATCAAACTATAGATAGTAAGGGAAGCTTAGGTAAACATGTCACATGACAAGGATCATGTGACCATATAACATTCTGGAAGGACTTGTGACCATGGGACTTTAGAGTACCGCCACTATAAAGTAGTATAAGTAGTAGCTCAATATAACAAAGAACTCCATTGAGTTCTTCCTGACCATCTACCTAGGGTGAAGTCTAAGTCTTCACAACTCAATGTTAACACCCTTCAGGTTCCAGTAGGCTCTGATGAGACCACCTCATCACTTTCAGGGTGGTTTAGCAGTCACTAGCTGTATGTTGTGACCTTTTGAAAGAAAATTGAAGACCAAGCACATAAGAGATATGTAATTGTGTGTAAAGTGTATATGAGTATATGTGCATGTGTACACTGATCGAGATCTCTTAAATATCTTCTAATGTGAAGTACTCGTAACAATCACGGTAACAAGAGAGATATCATTGTGCCATTCCATTACAACTACTTGTTGTTCTCTGGAATAGCACACTAAAAATTTCACACTTTGACTCTCCTTCTCCTTGGAGATGAAGCTTTGTTATTTTGAGCCCTCCAAACATATTCTTGTCACCGATAAATAAATAAGAGACTTCAGAGCCAGCATCTAAAGGAGCCATAGAAAATCAGCGTCGTACGAATATCCCAGATTTCTTTTAACGAGAATGGCAAAAACAACGAATAATCAATTGCTATCGTGATATGTTGGAACAGAAGTGGACTCAATGAGAAGCCATAATTAGCATCCTTGATTCTTCCCATCAAGTGCATTGTCTCTTTGTCTTGATAGATGAGCCCATGAATCATAGATCGTGATGTCAGCGGCCTTTAGTGGTTGTTGACGAAGAACATTGAGCCGAAGTCAAAGCACGGCGGAAACCGTGGCATGGCGTTGATCAGGATTGAAGCAGTCACCTTCATCATCGATACCACTAGGGCCAGCTCCTCGCTGAGTTCGCGCTTGTCCATGGTCTGGCTTTGAAAAGTCAGTTGGGAGTAGATGCTTCAATGGATCTCAAAGTTGTGATCGATCAGACATCTTGCCCCAGACAATAGTAATCAACATCACACCGCTCAGATCCACTGATTGACACAGAGTTGACATTCTGAGCAGCATTTTCTGCAACTTGAGACATCACGGAACCTCTCTTCTGCCACTTCGATCTGATTTGATGGATGGCGAGCGCTGAACAATGTCAGTCACAGCAGAGCTCCGTCAATCATCATAAGTTTTCACCACTATCGTGATACGAGAACGGCTTGTCCCTTTCAGCTGCGATCATGTTTCATCACAGCTGTGATGCACTGATCTTTCTAGGGTGAAACTCGATGTACATACGATCAAATAGAAGATCAATCAATACTTGACTTACCTGACAACACCAGTTGATATAAAAATGAAGCATTCTCATCAAGATGCGTACAAAATACCCCCTGCTTCCCATCTCAATGGCTGATCAATACAAACTAACTCAAGAAACCTATGCCAACGACATAAAGAGGTTATTAGATAGACGTTATGGTCAAGGCATGCTAATTCTGGATCCGTTGTTCTCAAAACATCCACTGAAGCCTTTTAAAGCTGTCATTGCTACGTTGATGGCATATGATATTATCAATCTCATTCCCCAACAGGTGGGAAATTCCTTGACTTTGTTCTCAAAAGATAGATCTCGTGGCTGCAGGACAAATATGACCAAGGATAACCTGGTTCCATGAAAAGTATCTACATATACGGGAAGAATCAACAATACACTC
>Ga0153979_1000117_pt1 | contig 14536 bp, 12 predicted proteins | sample TSGA063MetaG_FD_104690 | JGI IMG/M metagenome (GOLD analysis project Ga0153979, IMG submission 104690) | Attine ant fungus gardens microbial communities from Georgia, USA - TSGA063 MetaG | ecosystem: Host-associated > Fungi > Mycelium > Unclassified | place: USA: Georgia, Magnolia Springs State...
GAGACGCCTTCATCCATCTCCTGCCCATAGAGGTTCATGCCCGCCTCCAGACGCAGCGTGTCACGCGCGCCCAGCCCGGCGGGCTTCACGCCAGCCTCCAGCAGCCCCTGCCAGAATGCCGCTGCCTGCGCGTAAGGCAGAGCGATTTCGTAGCCCGCCTCACCGGTATAGCCGGTGGTGGCAATAAAGAGAGCGTCCGCCTGCACGGCAAAAAAGGGTTTCATCCCCGCCACGGCCTGACGTTGGGCATCAGTGAAAAGCGTCTGCGCTTTGCGCTGTGCTTCCGGTCCCTGTACGGCAATCAGAGAGAGATCGTCACGCACCGTTAGCGCTATGCCGTAAGGCTTCGCGTGTTCGGTTATCCAGGCGAGATCTTTTTCACGCGTGGCAGAGTTCACCACCAGCCGGAAGGCATCATCCGTTATAAAGTAAACAATCAGATCGTCTATCACGCCGCCGGAGGTGTTCAGCATGGCGCTGTAGAGTGCCTTACCCGGCTGGGTCAGCTTAGCGACATCGTTGGCCAGCAGATAACGAAGGAATTCCCGGCAGCGTGCGCCGCACAGATCGACGATGGTCATGTGCGAGACATCAAACATTCCCGCATCGGTTCGCACCGCGCGGTGCTCTTCAAGTTGAGAGCCGTAATGCAGCGGCATCATCCAGCCGTGAAAGTCGACCATTCGCGCACCACAGGCCTGATGCTGTTCAAACAAGGGAGTGTGCTGGGTCATAGTTTTCCTGTGCAGATGCAAGTTTTCAGGCGTCTGATCCGGGCGGATTAAGGCCGGACGCAAACGATAACCTGGCTTTGACGTTACCACCGAACCGCGCCATTAACCATAAGTAAAATGAGGTCGAATGGGTTTAACGTTCTCTCAGAGCCGGAAGGATTTTCCAGAACTTCTGACCAGAAAACTGCGCGAATGCGCACATAAACCGCAATTCATCGGTTTACAGGCAGGCTGAAAACAGGTTTTTTGCCCGATTGGGATGAATTCATGCTCCTTCTTGAACCCCATGACATTAAAAAAACTAATGCGAACAGAGCGGTAAAATTAGTTTATTTCAAATGAAGCGGCGGCACGGGAACATTCGACCCCGATGTGACACTTAATCGGATGCATACTTCTCAGGGCCGCCAGACATGGGTATTAAATCACTCCCTTCTACGGTTAATACGCTCGCGCTCCATCAGGCCGTTGAACAACAGGATGTCGCTCAGATTGAGCGACTCAGGCAGGAGGGCCACCGGCCAAACCAGCTGGATAACGCACGGCAGTCTCCTGTCGATCTGCTGGCAAGAAGACGATCCATCGATCAGCAACTGCGCGAACATCTGCACGGCGCGCTGCTGTCGTCAATGAATCCTGGGGCACCGCAAGGCTATACCAAACCCGAAGCGCTGCACGGGTCTCCGTGGGGGTTTGAGATCCTCGCCTCCGGCGAGCTGAAGGGCGGCATCAATGATGCCAAAGGCGGGACGCAATCACTCGAAGGTCGCATCTTCTTCTCAGATCGTACGCCCGAGCAGCCGTCAGACAGCGTGACCCGGAAAGACTTCCGCAGTAAAGCCCGTGTCTATGCCCGGGGCGAGGGAATGCAGAGCAGTAATGCGGCTTCACGTGCCTTTCAGCATCGAATGACGCAGGCCATCGATCGGCACCTGGCCAGCGGGGCAGCACTCACCAGCAGCGGTAATTCCCTCAGGCTACCGGTCAATGACGGCGAAACGGTGGACGAGGCGGTTGCCCGATGGTTGCAAAGTCTTCTGAACGTCTCGCGTAACCGTAATCCGGCCGCCTTCCGCGCTACGCCATTTGAAAACAGCGCCAGCCTGCTGAAATTTCCTGAATCCATTACGCTTCATTCACCGAACAGCAGCCCACAGTCATATAGCGGCGAAGCACTGAGGTCCCTGCTGATGGAGGCAGGCAACAGGCTGAGGAGCCAGCTGGAGCAGGGTAAAACGCCGCTATTAGCGCTGATCAATAAGGGGAACGTTGTGCCGATGGTGTTCGGCTTCGGCAAAATTGAGGGGCTTGAGACGCACGCCATCAGCGGCACGCTGAGTAAAAACATCAAAAACTACAGCTACCAGAATGAAAATCATCCGCTCAGCGGATCCGCTAAAGGGGGGAAATTAAAAGAGATCGAGCTGCGCAGTCTGGAAGACTTGGCAACGCTGAGTCTGGCCTCTCTGGCGAAAGATGTCCCCCTGCCCGGCCAGACGTTAATCAGGATTAATCCCGCCGCCCGGGATAAAGCTGCACAAAACACCCGGGCGCGCTATCTCGATGCACAACAGCTGAGCAGATTTCAGCACAGGCTTACGGCGCTGCTGAAGGATGAGGGTATCAGGATAGAAAACGCAACGCTGCCAGAGCTACAACAGATCAATGAAGCAGTACGCGGCAACGATCTTGCCGCGTGGATTTAGCGCAGCCACTCCGGCAGATCGTTAAGCCCCATTGCCTGCTTCAGCAAACGGGGTTTTACGCCGGGCAGGTTATCCGCCAGGCTTAACCCGATATCACGCAGCAGCTTCTTCGCCGGATTATTGCCGTCAAAAAGTTCGCGAAACCCCTGCATGCCGGCAAGCATCATCGCCGCGCTGTGTTTGCGACTGCGCTCGTAGCGGCGCAAATAGAGGTGCTGCCCGATATCTTTCCCCTGCTGATGCAGACGCTTAACCTCCCCGATAAGCTCCGCCGCATCCATAAAGCCGAGATTGACGCCCTGCCCGGCCAGCGGATGGATGGTATGGGCCGCATCACCGACCAGCGCCAGGCGGTGCGCCGCGAAATTACGCGCGTAGCGCCCCATCAGCGGAAAGGTTTTGCGCTCACTCTCTAGCGTGCACAGGCCCAGCCGCAGATCGAAGGCGACCGAAAGCTGTTGATTAAACACGGCTTCCGGCATGGATTGCAGACGGGTGGCCTCCTGCGGACTGACCGACCAGACAATCGAACAGAGCGTGGGGTCGCTGAGCGGCAGAAAGGCCAGAATACCTTCGCCGTGAAACACCTGTCGGGCAACGCTGCCATGCGGCTGTTCGGTACGGATATTGGCGACCAGCGCATGATGCTCGTAGTCCCAGAACGCCAGCGGAATATCCGCTTTATTACGCAGCCAGGAGTTCGCTCCGTCTGCCGCCACCAGCAGTCTCGCGCTCATCATCGTGCCGTCGGCCAGGGTGACAAAGGCCTCATTGTCACCAAATGCCACCTGCTGAAGTTCCGCTGGCGAAACGATCGTGACGTCGTTTAGCTCGCTGGCTTTTTGCCACAGGGCCTGATGAATAACCCGGTTTTCACCAATGTGCCCAAGGTGGGGCAGCCCCTGATGGACATCATCAAATTCAATACGACCAAAGCTGTCGCGGTCCCAGACTTCCATGCCGTGATAGGGGCTGGCCCCTGCCGCCAGGATGGCAGACCAGACGTCCAGATGCTGAAGCAGGCGCTCGCTGGCGGCGTTAATCGCCGACACCCTGAGGGCGGGCTGCGCATCTGCCGCCTGAGCGACGGGTGCCTCACGCTCCAGCACGGCAATGCTTAATCCGCTGCCGTGCAGGCCACAGGCGACGGCAAGACCGACCATTCCGCCACCGGCGACGATAACATCATACGTTTGCATAACAGCTTTCTCCTTAACGCTTAACCCAGCCCAACGTGCGCTCGGCCAGCAAATTTCGCATCAGCGGGACAGAATCCATCGCCAGTAAACCCAGATTACGCCCTGCCACCAGTGGCGTATAACGGTTAGCAAACAGCCTGACCAGCGCATCGGTAATACCGATGGTCGCTCTGGCATCCGGCTGACGGCGCTGCTGATACTGTTGCAGCGTGGCATAGCTTCCGACATCCTGGCCGGTGCGCCAGGCGGCGGCAACCGTCTCCGCCAGCGACATAACGTCGCGCAGGCCTAAATTAAATCCCTGTCCGGCAATAGGGTGCAGAGTCTGCGCCGCATTACCCACCAGAGCCAGCCGGTGTGAGGTGTGCTGAGAAGCGGCCTGAAGCCGCAGCGGGTAGCTGTGACGCTGGCCAACCTGGGTAAAGCGGCCCAGCCGCCAGCCAAAAGCGCGCTGCAATTCAGACAGAAAACGCGTGTCGCTCCAGGCGTCAACCTGCGGCTTATCCGCCAGCGGATGACACCAGACCAGCGAGCTGCGTCCCGCCGACATCGGCAGGAGCGCCAGCGGGCCATGCTCGGTGAAACGCTCCCAGGCCCTTCCCTGATGGGGCTGCTCCGTAGAGACGTTAGCGATTACGGCGACCTGCTGATAATCCTGCTGCTGCCACTGTATGCCGCAGGCCGCGGCGACGGAAGAGTGCGATCCGTCTGCCGCGACCAGCAGCCGGGCCTCCAGACTTTCGCCGTTATCCAGCGTCACGCTGATGCTTGTCTGCGAGCGTGAAATGGCGGCCACTTTGGCCGGACAGCAAAGGCGAACGCCGGGGGCCTTTTGCAGCAGGGTAAACAGCCGCTGCCCAACCTCATGCAGTTCGACCACCTGCCCCAGCGCCCCGATGTCATAATCGGCCGCATCCAGCGACACAAAGGCCGCATGGCCGCGATCGCTGACGTGAACGTGAGTGATCGCCGTGGCGCAGGGTTTCAGCACGGGCCACAAATTAATGGCTGCCAGCTGCTGGCAGGTGCCATCCGCGACGGCGATGGCGCGGCCATCATAGCCGGGATGCGCACGTGCCCCCGGTTCGCTGGCCTCGACCAGCGTGACCGCCACGTTTCCCTGAGTGAGAGACGAAATGGCCAGCGCCAGGGTTGCGCCAGCCATGCCTCCGCCCGCAATAATAATGCTCATTGTGCTTTCGCTGCCGCCATCAGGGCCTCAATCTCGTCTGCTTCTTTCACCACGCCTGCGGTAAGGTTTTCATTCCCCTCTGCGGTGATAATAACATCATCCTCAATGCGGATGCCGATGCCGCGATATTCCGCTGGCACGTCGGCGTCGGGCGCGATATAGAGCCCAGGCTCAATGGTAATCACCATGCCGGGCTCAAGTACGCGGTCACGATCGGTCCCGTAGAACCCGACGTCATGGACGTCCAGTCCCAGCCAGTGGCTCAGGCCGTGCATAAAGAATTGTCGATGTGCCTGCTCTTCAATCAGGGTGTCGAGGTCTCCTTCCAACACGCCAAGCCGGACCAGCCCGCTCACCATAATACGTACAACCTGTGCATTGACTTCGCGGATGCTGGTACCGGGGCGAAACAGCCTCAGCGCCGTATTAAGTGATGCCAGCACAATGTCGTAAATGGCACGCTGCGGCGCTGAGAACTTACCATTCACCGGGAAGGTGCGGGTAATATCTCCGGCATAGCCCTGATATTCACAGCCAGCATCGATCAGCACCAAATCGCCATCGCGCATACGGCTCTCATTTTCGGTGTAGTGCAGAATACAGCCGTTTTCACCTGCCCCCACAATCGTGTTGTAGGAGGGATAGCGCGCACCGTGACGATTGAATTCGTGATGGATTTCTCCCTCCAGCTGATACTCAAACATGCCTGGCCGACAGGCCTGCATCGCACGGGTATGCGCCAGGGCGCTGATACGTCCGGCCTCACGCAGCAGCGCCTGCTCTTCGGGGGACTTAATCAGGCGCATTTCATGGACCCAGGGGCGCCAGTCCGTAAGCGTTGCCGGGGCAAAAAGGTTCTGCCGCGCACCGTTACGCAACGTTTCCAGTGCGGCAAACAGCAGGCTGTCGGCGGTGGGGTAAAGCCCCTGCGCATGGTAGACCACATCCAGCCCGTTTAGCAGCTGGGGCAGCTGCTCGCTGATAGCGTCCCAGGGGAGCGCACGGTCAACGGACAACGCTGCCGGTGCCGCATCCTGACCCAGACGGCGACCGAACCAGATTTCCGCCGTGAGATCGCGTACGCGATTGAACAGCACGCTGTGACTATGGTTTTCGGCGCTTTTAATCAGCACCAGTACCGCTTCCGGTTCGTTAAAGCCGGTGAAGTACCAAAAATCACTGTTCTGACGGTAAGGATACTCGCTGTCATTACTGCGGGTCGCCTCCGGCGCAGCGAAAATTAGTGCCGCGCTGGCGGGTGCCATTTTAGCCAGCAGTGCCTGCCGGCGACGAACGAACTCTTGCTGTATCATTAGCTCTCCTGGGGGCAATCCTGATGGGTCACCGTGCGCTAAATCATTGCGCGTCATACCGCTGCACGTTGTTGCGTAACCCGCTTGCACTCTGCACTCACTGGATCAGCCCTTTAGTGCAGAGTCGGTTTTTTTACTTCCACGGCGGTCGGAACCACGTGAGTGAAGGTGTCATGGCAGAGCAGAGCGGCAACGCGAACGTATTCGATCACCTCCTCCAGCGACTGCTCCAGCTCTTCCTGATCTTCGTCTTCATCGTAGCCCAGCTGGGCGATAGTGCGCAGGTCGTCAATCGCTTCGCCCGTTTCCCCGGTGACTTTGTCCAGCTTAGGCTGAGAAACGCCCAGCCCCAACAGGAAATGATTGACCCAGCCAGCCAGCGCATCGGCGCGGTCAAAGACGGTGATATCATCGTCCTCAGGCAGGTAAAGCTGAAACAGAAAGCCCTCCTCCTCCAGCGCGTCAACAATGCCCTGGTGCAGCTGCTGAAGCGGCAGAGCAAGCGACTGAGAGAAAGCCATTCCTTCATTGGTCAGATCATGCACCAGCGCTTTCCAGCTGGTGTCATTGTTACCCCCGCAGATCATTCCGCTGATCAGACCGTGCATTTCAGCAGGCGTCATTCCCACACCCTGCTGCGTCAGTACTGAGGCCAGCTGGTCATAGCCCGGCATTGTGTTTGTTAGTGGCATACGTTTTGATCGTCGTTGGCTGGATGAGTTCGTGGTATGCTACCACCAGGTGCCTCAACGATTCCAGAAAGGGGTTGTTTCTTCTGTTAGGGGTAGTTATAGTGGCGCCCCTCTCAACCCATTGAGTGGTATAGAGATTGGCGGCGCAGTAATCATTCAGGATGGTGGCATGTCTGCACAACCCGTAGATTTACAAATTTTTGGCCGTTCTTTACGAGTAAATTGTCCGCCTGAACAGCAAGATGCGCTGAATCTGGCTGCCGAAGACCTCAATCAGCGGTTGCAAGATTTAAAAGTTCGCACTAGAGTCACAAATACCGAGCAGCTGGTTTTTATTGCCGCGTTAAATGTTTGTCATGAGCTGGCGCAGGAAAAAGGGAAAACCCGCGACTATGCCAGCAACATGGAGCAACGTATCCGTATGTTGCAGCAGACCATTGAACAGGCACTGCTTGAGCAGGGTCGCATTACAGAACGTAGCGGTCCAAAGTTCGAATAACACCTCATCGTTTACTGTGATACAGTGACGGTGAAGTAAAAAATTCTCTGAGATGTTTGCAAGCGGGCCAGTCCCCTGAGCCGATATTTAATACCAACAGAGTGTGACGCTCTGTAACCTGTGTGCAAGCTCGGTCCGTCCGAGAAGCCTGATGGTTGCGACGGCATACTCACCTTGAACCAAGGGTTCAAGGGTTACAGCCTGCGGCGGCATCTCGGAGATACCCTGTTTTACCCCGTTTCGCGTTTGAACGGGCGACGTTTTCATCCCCCGGCTACATAAGGCCTTTTCTGCTAAGGCATCTTTAGCGATAAACTAAAACCTGATCGTTTATCCTTCCTGCTTAGTCGTGCGTATTACTGCCCCGTTTGTTGCTTACCCCGGTTGCGCAATATGTGAAAACTATTCAGATCCGGCGTGCCGGTCAGTGACGGGAGTAGTCTTATCTGTTCCCGGCAATGACGGGAGTAGCCTTGTCTGTTCCCGGCATCAGCGACTTGTGGGCCGCCCCCTTGATGAGCTGCATCCTGTTATCGCAAGCAAAAGCAGCTTTCATTCAGATTAGAATTTCAGAAACTGCCTCGCATTATTTCCAGGTCGCTAATGATAAGGATCCTCGGTAGAGAAGAAAAATCGATCAGCCGTGGCTCTACCTGCCAGAATCAAAGGCAATGCAAAGATCCTTTGCCTCCAGACCAGCCGATGATGTACTGAGAGGACTGTTATCCTGACCGGGGTCGTTGTTTTGCTATTCCTGTGGCAGAATCCTGATGGATTAGGGTTTAACCAGTGCCAGTGATGTGAAGTCATTTCTGCCATCGGCCCGTAAATAATCCGCTTTCGCCCCCCCACTCAGCAGGGTGATGTTTATGAATATAAGGCTTTCCACTCGCCAGGAGATCCGCACGCGCGTTCGACATCTGCGGCGTAGCCTGACAACAGAGCAGCAGCTCAATGCAGCTCATCAGGCCGCTACCCGCGCGATAAATTTTGCGCCGGTAAAGCAGGCCAATAAGGTCGCACTTTTCCTCTCTTTTGACGGAGAACTCAGCACACAACCGCTGACAGCCGAACTGAGGCGGCGCGGTAAACAGGTTTATCTTCCGGTTCTGCATCCATTTTCGGCAGGCCAGCTGCTGTTTATTCGCTATGAGCCCAGCACGCCGCTCACGCCTAATCGCCTGGGTATTCCCGAGCCGCCGCTGGATATTCGCAATCTGGCCACGCTGAGCGAACTGGATGTGCTGATGGTGCCGCTGGTGGCATTTGATGCCCTGGGGCAAAGGCTGGGTATGGGTGGCGGCTTTTACGACCGGACGCTGCAGAACTGGCAGCAGCATGGGTTGTTACCGGTAGGGCTGGCTCACGATTGTCAGCAGGTGGAGGCGCTACCTGCAGCAGATTGGGACGTGCCGCTGCCGGTAATCATTACGCCTTCAAGGATTTGGCAGTGGAATGCGCCGCTTGAAGTGGATCAGGTCAATACACCAACCCGGTGAGTGACCCTGGATATACCGATCAACGCTGAGGCTCCGTGCTGTCGTCCGTGGGTTATATTCGATGCGCTTAATGCTCAGGGCTGTGGCCAACGGATGGTGCCCGCCTGCTCCTTTTACATTGCGCTGATCGAGCGCGACAGGAAATCCTTCGCCATATTGCAAAGCGAGTCGAGGGCAGCAGGGGTGCTGCCCTCGGGGAAAGCGGACGGACAAGTCAATTATCAGTAAAGCAGACGGGCACGGATGGTGCCGGGGATCGCCTTCATCAGCTGAAGTGCGGTATTCGCAACGTCCTGAGAGGCGTCGATATCAATCACCACATAGCCCATCTGCGGTGTGGTTTGCAGATACTGAGCGGCGATGTTGATGCCCTGTCCGGCAAAAATATTGTTAATTGCCGTTAAAATGCCTGGACGGTTTTCATGAATATGCAGCAAACGACTCTGCTCGCCGTGCATCGGCAGTGACACTTCCGGGAAGTTAACCGCTGAGAGCGTTGAACCGTTGTCAGAGTATTTTGCCAGCTTGCCCGCGACTTCAACACCGATATTTTCCTGCGCTTCCTGCGTTGAGCCGCCAATATGCGGCGTCAGGATCACGTTATCAAATTCGCAAAGCGGGGAATTGAACGGATCGCTGTTAGTCGCAGGCTCTTCAGGAAAGACGTCAATCGCTGCCCCGGCCAGGTGCTTGTCGGCCAGCACCTTACACAGTGCAGGAATATCTACCACCGTTCCGCGAGAGGCATTGATCAGCAGCGAGCCTGGCTTCATCATCGCCAGCTCCTCTGGCCCCATCATATTCTGCGTCGACGCCGTTTCCGGCACGTGCAGACTGACCACGTCGCTCATATTCAGCAGTTCGGACAGGTAACGCACCTGCGTGGCATTACCCAACGGCAGCTTGTTTTCAATGTCGTAGAAATAGACGTGCATTCCCAGGCTTTCCGCCAGCACGCCAAGCTGCATACCAATATGACCGTAGCCAATGATACCCAGCTTCTTGCCGCGCGCCTCATAGGAACCCGCCGCCAGCTTATTCCATACGCCCCGGTGGGCTTTGGCATTGGCCATAGGTACGCCGCGAAGCATCAGCAGCAATTCACCGATAACCAGTTCAGCAACGGATCGGGTATTGGAGAAAGGCGCGTTAAAAACCGGGATCCCACGCTTCGCTGCCGCATTCAGGTCAACCTGATTGGTTCCAATGCAGAAACAGCCCACCGCCACCAGCCTTTCGGCCGCAGCAAAGATCTCTTCGCTAAGATGTGTGCGTGAACGGATACCGATAAAGTGCGCATCACGAACGGAGGCTTTCAGCGACTCACTGTCCAGCGCGCCCTTATGAAATTCGATGTTGGTATAGCCTGACGCGCGCAGATTATCGATCGCGCTCTGGTGTACGCCTTCCACCAGCAGGAACTTAATCTTATCTTTCTCCAGTGATACTTTTGCCATTTCCCGACCCTATTTATCAGACTTCAGAAGGGGCTGACCTCGCGATATTTATCAGATATAAGGCAGCCTTCTGTCAAAGTATCAAAATCTACGCCTGCGGCAATACAAACGATTGCCCGCCTGACAGCACGGCAGCGACGCAACAGGGAGCAATCTGGCAGATAATCACGGCGTTAAGCCTCTCACCAGTGCGATCGGCCGACCTGTGGAGGTTATGTAACATAAGTCACTATATTTCCAGGTCTGAAAGAAAAGATGTTTTTTGACTAAAATTATCCCGCGCCCGAAGGCGCAGGTCAGATCATCCCTTAAGGGTTTTTACGCCCTCAGGCGTGCCGATTAAGGCGATATCGGCACCGCGCGCAGCAAACAGCCCTACGGTGACGACGCCGGGAAGAGCATTTATTGCCTTTTCCAGCGCGACGGCATCCATAATCTTAAGATTATGCACATCCAGAATATCATTACCGTTATCAGTCAGAACATGCTGACGGTATTCCGGCAGCCCACCCAGCTTGACCAGTTCACGCGCCACATAGCTGCGCGCCATAGGGATAACCTCAACCGGCAGTGGGAAATGACCCAATATGTCTACCTGTTTGGAGCTGTCAGCGATGCAGATAAATTTTTCGGCTACGGCGGCAATAATTTTTTCACGGGTAAGCGCAGCACCGCCGCCTTTAATCATCTGGAGCGAAGCATTAATTTCATCTGCGCCGTCGACGTACACCGCCAGGGAGTCAACCTCGTTCATATCGAAAACCGGTATCCCCAGGGCTTTTAATAACGCGGTAGAGGCATCGGAGCTGGATACGGCCCCTTCAATCTGGTGCCGGACAGACCCGAGCGCCTCGATAAAATGAGCGGCGGTAGATCCCGTCCCTACGCCAACAATGGTTCCCGGCTGGACGTATTTCAGTGCGGCCCAGCCGACCGCCTTTTTCAGTTCATCCTGCGTCATAATATGTTTAGAATCCGTACTGATACTGTGTGCGCGTAGTATAAAACAACACCCGCAGAAAATAGCGCATTTGTTGTCACTCTGGAAGACAGCCCACAAACAGACGGAAGGTTAAGCACGTTATTGCGCAGGGAAAGCGAGAAAAAGTGTGGCATAGTGCTGAATCCTCACCTGAAAGAGAGTCAAACGAACAATGAAACGCCCGGATTATCGTACGCTTCAGGCGCTGGATGCAGTTATTCGCGAGCGCGGTTTTGAGCGTGCGGCACAAAAGCTTTGTATTACCCAGTCCGCTGTTTCCCAGCGTATTAAGCAGCTGGAAAATATGTTTGGTCAACCGCTGCTGGTTCGCACCGTGCCACCGCGCCCCACCGAACAGGGACAGAAGCTGCTGGCGCTGCTTCATCAGGTTGAGCTACTGGAAAAGGAGTGGCTGGGCGATGAAAATGGCGGCACTACCCCGCTTCTGCTGTCGCTGGCGGTCAACGCCGACAGCCTGGCAACCTGGCTTTTACCTGCATTAAAAACGGTATTAACCGACTCTCCGGTTCGCCTGAATTTACAGGTGGAAGATGAGAGCCGTACTCAGGAAAGGCTGCGTCGTGGTGAAGTGGTCGGCGCGGTCAGTATTCAGCCACAACCCCTGCCCAGCTGCCTGATTGACCAGCTTGGCGCGCTCGATTATCTGTTCGTGGGCTCTAAAGACTTCGCTGCCCGTTATTTCCCTAACGGCGTGACGCGATCGGCCCTGCTCAAAGCCCCGGCCGTGGCTTTTGACCACCTGGATGATATGCATCAGGCATTTTTACAGCAGAATTTTGATTTATCGCCGGGTAGCGTCCCCTGCCATATCGTGAACTCCTCTGAGGCCTTCGTTCAGCTTGCCCGTCAGGGAACCACCTGCTGCATGATCCCGCATCTGCAAATTGAGCGTGAGCTGGCAGAGGGGGAGCTGATTGACCTGACGCCCGGTCTGTTTCAACGTCGGATGCTTTACTGGCACCGTTTCGCACCGGAAAGCCGCCTGATGCGCAAGGTAACGGACGCGCTGATATCACACGGTCATCGGGTATTGCGTCAGAGCGCATAACGAAAAGCCGCGCCGATGCGCCCCCACAGGGGAGGCGTCGGCGCGGCTGAGATAACTGCGGGGGGTATCGCGCTCAGCAGCCTTCAGGGCGCGCGCTGAAGTTCAAATACCACGTCAACCTGATCGTCAAAGTGAATCGTCTGCTGTTCGTAGGTCTGCTCTGCCGAAGTCATGGGTGCAGCACTGGTGGCTTTTAACATGCGGGCCATTGGCATTGGCTGGTAGTTAGCAACATGGTAGCGGATGCTGTAAACCGGCCCGAGCTTAGCGTTAAAGCCCTGCGCCAGCGCACCAGCCTGCTGGGTGGCGTTTTCAATCGCCGCCTGACGCGCTTTCTCACGGTAGGTTTCCGGATTCGCCACGCCCAGATCTACGGAGCGGATCTCAGTCAGGCCCGCTTTTAGCGCACCGTCCAGCAGTGAATTGAGCTTATCCAGCTGACGTAACGTGACCTGGACCTGACGTACGGCGCGATACCCTTTCAATACCGATTTACCGTCTTTCAGATAATCATACTCTGGCTGGGTACGCAGGTTAGCGGCGCTGATATCCTTCTTATCAATGCCTTTCTTCTGCAGGAAATCAAAATACTGCGCAACACGTTCGTCAGCCTGCTTTTTAGCGTCTGCGGCATCTTTTGACGAGACGTTCACTTCAATGGCCAGCGTGGCAATATCGGGGGTGGCGTCAATGCTGGACTGGCCAGAGGTAACAACGTGCGGGCCATTTGGCAGTTCATCTGCCAGTGCAGCAAGGGGAATAGTACCTAATCCAATAATGGCGGCCAGCGCCAATTTAGTAAGCTTCACCAGGTTCCTCCGTGGGGGCTATTCAGTCAGCCTGCCGGTTACCGTCAGGCTGCGGCAAATTATGCGGATAACATCAACAGCCTTATTTTAGCTGCTTTTTGTTGACCTGACTTTGACGTCAGTTCCTGCACTAAGTTCATGACAGATCGGAATAGCAGAGACTGCCCCCAGGGTGAGAGCGCCTGGCTAACCGCTGCCTGACGCCTGTTGTGCCAGCCTGAGCGCAATAAGCCACATCACCAGCCCGACAAGGAGGTTAATGATGCGCTGCGCTCGGGGCGTGTTCAGCCGCGGTGAGAGCCAGCTTGCCAGCAGCGCCAGCCCAAAAAACCAGAGGGTTGAAGCCGTAATCGATCCCAGAGCGAACCAGCCGCGCGCGGCGGGCGGCAGCTGGCCTCCCAGGCTGCCTAACATCACAAAGGTGTCGATATAGACATGGGGGTTTAGCCATGTGACGGCGATCATCGTACTGATGATGCGCCAGCGCCCCTGTTTTGCGGGCATAGCCTGAGCAGAGTTAATGGTCCCGCTCAGGGCGCTGCGCAGAGCGCCCCAGCCATACCACAGCAGGAAAAGTACGCCGCCCCACGTCACCAGGCTGAGCAGCAGAGTTGATTGTGACAGGAGCGCGCTGCCACCAAATACGCCACCACAGATCAGAATAATATCGCTGAGCGTACAAAGCCCGGCAACCATCAGTGGATAATGACGACGTACGCCCTGCTGTAATACAAAGGCATTTTGTGGCCCCAGCGGCAGGATTAAAGCCGCGCCAAGCGCCATACCCTGGAAGAAGAGCGCGATCATACGTTACACCTCAGCAGTAAAAAGTGAGGCGAGTGTATCTGCCGGGGATTAGTAGTTAAAATTTAAAATTCTAATTGTTTATTAGCCTGGCTAATAATCAGAGGAAAAGTAAAGGCGGAAAGTGCTGAACAACCGCCGGGCCGTTATTCAGGTTTCCGCCTTTATAATGACGGGTTATTACGCCCTGGAAGGGCTACCGACTGGCGCAGAAGGATCAGCCTCAGGCGCTTTAGCCTGATGCAGGTGAACATCCATCTGCGGATAAGGAATACCAATGCCGTTCGCATCCAGCGTCCGCTTAAAGTTCTTCATCAGATCCCAGTAAACGTTTTGCAGGTCGCCCGCACTGCTCCAGCAGCGCACCACAAAGTTAAGCGAGGAGGCGGCCAGTTCGTTCAGGCCAATCTGCACGCCCATGTCCTGCAGAACGCGGCTGTCGGCCTCAACGACTTCACGCAGCAGCGCAATGACTTTATCCACATCCGCGTCGTAGGCCACACCAATGATGAATTCGTTGCGGCGGTTAGGTTCGCGAGAGTAGTTAACAATATTGCCGGCAATAATTTTGCCGTTTGGCA
>Ga0153979_1000121_pt1 | contig 14353 bp, 18 predicted proteins | sample TSGA063MetaG_FD_104690 | JGI IMG/M metagenome (GOLD analysis project Ga0153979, IMG submission 104690) | Attine ant fungus gardens microbial communities from Georgia, USA - TSGA063 MetaG | ecosystem: Host-associated > Fungi > Mycelium > Unclassified | place: USA: Georgia, Magnolia Springs State...
AACTGGCTGGATGATGCAGGGTTTGAAAAAGGTATATCGCTGAAGGTGCGCGTGATGCCCGGTTGCCTGGTACTGACTGCCGAAGAACCGTTACCCCCACCGCCACCAGAGCCGGAGATTATGTTGACGCTGAGGAAGGTCTGTAAACTCCCGCTCCGCAAGCAGCAGCAGATCACTGATTTTATTGAGATGATCATGATGACGAAGCCCGCTATCGGAAAGTGGTAGTGACGGGTTGAGCAGCAAGAAGATCCCGACCGTAGGCCGGGATCATTTACTTGAGATATATTAAATTGTTAGTTCATCTACTAATTTGGATATTTGATCTCGCAACTGCTCTTCATCTAATTCATAGTCCTCTCTATCAGGTTCAGGATTATATATATCAGCTAAGCAAAATATACTTGATAAGCATTCGCTTAATTTGTCTTCATCTTTCAAGGTAAGGCCTGAATCCCGTTCGATTCTCCATAACTCACTATAAGCCTCGGTAAAAACCGTGCCATTAAGTCTCCCTCGAACAAATGACTTAGCAAACTCCAGTACAACAAAGCTCATCGTAACACCCCATTTTTAATATAATTTTCATACTGTGGCGTATCTGGTGTTAATTTTAACCCAGTGACAAAACCACCTGATTTATCTAGGACAACAGAATTATTAGTATTTGAGTTGAAATAATCCCTTGAATCTTTAACAAAACCGTAAGTTCCCTTCTCTGCTGTAGCAATATCTTCCATATGATTTTCAATTGCTGCGCTACACTATTTCAGTGTTGCTGGATTTTTCTTCGTTGCCTCTATACCAAAATCAATAGCATGTTTGAATTTCTTATTCAGTTGTTTTTGAGATATCTCTGTTAATGCATTTTTAACGGGACTCGCTGTTTCTTTTATAACAAGCCTTCCTAATTTACCTAATAAGGCCAAAGCTCGTTCTGCCGGTAATGATGATAATATGGCTAACGCATAATCCCCAGTATTTTCGGCCTGAAGCAATGCCATTACGGTATCTGACCCAGGATTTTTTCCAGAATGGTTTTAATAACATCTTCTGGTAGATCACCTTTGCGGTAATGAGCCCTGATAGCCTGTTTTTCCTGATCAGTCAGTGATCCATCAGTTGAAAGCTGCTCTTCTAATGTTCCAGCTCCTTCAAAATATTTCGCACCCTGGCTACCAAATATGTCTCCAAGGCTATTCAGCGCATTATTCTCCGCCGCATTCTTCCCTGCCTGCGCACCCGCAACGACATAGGCCGAGCTATCTCCGGTTAAGCCACCAGCAAGGCCAGCTGCGAGAGTTGAAAGTGAAGAGATAGTTTGTCTCTGCTCTTCGTTGAGATCTGCTCGCTTAACGCCCGGATACATTTCTTGCGCAATGAATTCGCCGATGGCGGCACCCGATGCGCCTGACAATCCGCTGTTACCCTACATCTGAGCAACCACGGCGCGAGAACCGCGTGGGCAATCAGATTGGCTTCTTGATTGGCTAGTCTTGTTCTCTAAAGATATTAAAGAGCAGGATGATATTTAGCTAAGAAGACTGTAGAACCCATATGAACCATTTTATAGTCGCCATAATTGTCTGGGCTAGTTAAAAAAGACTGAGCCTCACACTGGAAAATCACTCAAGTTCCCCATGATTCTATATTGTCTGATGCCAACCGCCGAAGAACCGTTCCCCCGCCGCAGTCAGAGCCGGAGACAATGTAGACGCTGCGTAAGGTCTGTAAGCTTTCAGGCCGTAAGCAACAGCAGATCCTTGAGCTTATTGAGGTGATCACGGCTAGAAAACTGGCGGTGGGGAAGTAGATTTGACGGCTGTCTGACAGATAAAAAGATCTCGGCGATTTGGCCGGGATCTTTTTATCTAAATTAGTCCTAATGACTCTGGTAATTCCTTCACGAATTTGCTTTTATACTCGGTATATTCTGCTGATATGACTAAGAAGTCCCTGACAATATCTTGCCTGTCCTCTGCGGCTAGTAGCTGTAATTCTCCCGCTATGTGCTCCATCATCTCGACAGCAATATCCGCATCCAACTGTTCTTCGCTTGTAAACTCAAGGAATATAGCAAGATCAGCTATGATTTTTATTAGTTTGATGTTGTTATTCTTTGACAACTTTCACCTCTATATTCTTGATTCCTAACTCATCAAACATCTTCTGCGTACCGCCACAATTTGCCTTATTATAACGCTCGTTTTCAGCTTTAACGTGCTCACTGGCCTTCTGCTCCAGCGTCTTGCCTTCAGACTGTGCATGCGCAATTTCACTCAGATAGTTATACTCAACCGCCAACAGCTCCCGTTCCTGTGGCATTTAAGGAGTTGCCTGCTATGCCCCCCCTAGGCCCGCGGCCAAGAGACTGAGTGCACGAATGTTACTCTTCTCATTGTTACTCAGGCGAATACCCATTGTCGCCAACTCATGACGCATACCCCGGCAGTCTTCTGATGACAGATTCTTAAATGCTGCGTCTATGGCGGCATCGAACGCTTTATCCTTCGCATTCAGGTCACTGATCAATTTTTCTGCTTGTACCTTCTTATCACCTTCCAGATAAGGCAGGGTTCATCAGCTTACTGATTTTTTTTACAGGCTTTACGCTCTTTTAGCCTCGCTTTTATCCATAGTCCTAATCCAAGCGTTAAGCCGATCCCTCTCCCTTTTTTTAAGCGAGAGCAGAATAGTTTCTTTCCAGTTAAATTCAAAATAACCGATTTTAAAAAAAACCAGTGATGACCCCAAAATACTGCGACAAAACAAATACAGAAAAACACAAGAAAGCAACGAGAGATGAGAGTGACAAGCTCATATACTTTATTTTTTTCATCTTTAGTGTCCCTCGCACTTATCTCCACCGCAGTGTATTTAGCATGCATGCTCTCTATCACCTGCTTGTCAAGCACATAGGTGGCGCTGACTGCGTAACACCCCATAATACTTGGGTGTTTTGCAAAGCACACAGTCTGTTCCCCCTTCCTTTCTGCACCAAACTGACCGGCATACTGAGCGCAGTACCCACCATAAAGCTATAAAGTAAAATCCCAGCTGCTTAGCCTGGATAAGTACGCTATCGATTAGAAAATTTATAATGTTCAGACAGTTGGTACCCTTCTGGAATTTCTGGCCAGTTATAACCATCACTCCGACCGATCGTCTCAATATCATCATATATATCATTGAAAAAATTTCGCAAATTCATTGAATAGATCCTAGACATAATCAATGCAGCCTGGACAGCAACCATATCTTTCCCAGTTAATGCTTTTTTTAACACTAGTGTCATTTCTGTCAACTTCTCTAGTTCTCTATATAACTCTTCATCTAGGTCTAACGAATAATCAATAGAAAGCTCGCCTTCTGTAATGTTGCAAATTTCTGCCACATCAGACAGCGCATCTTTAACTAAATTTAATTTATTAATCTTAGTCAATTTTCAGTTTCCTCCCTTCCCCTGCCTTGTTTTTATCAAAATTAACAGAACCATCCAAGTTAAGAGCAGCCTTGAAATTACCATTTTTGTCAAAGACTTCAAAATGATTCTTATGACTACCATCAAGATATAGTTGATCGCCTTTCTTTATCAAATATCCAGTTTTATTTTGAGCTTGATAAATACTTTGTCCTTGATATTGCTTCGAGGTTTTCCGTGCAACATCTTTTATATCATTACAAAAACCGAGATTTTACAAAGAATCAGCGAATTGCTTAAGGGGTTACTGGGATTTGACACCACTAAGAAAGTAATTATCAACTCAAGTTATTCATATTTTATAAATTGAGGACTCTCTATGAATTCAAAAAAAACAACAAATAATTCTTGGCATCAAGTGGATGTCAATATTATTCCTAATTTATAGGAATTAAACAAATCGCCTAAGATATTCTCAATCCTCTATTGCCAATAATACTGCCTTAAATTTCAGCCAAATTAATACCCCCCCGTTCATTGCTGCTAATCTTAACAAAACTTTGAGCGGGGCTACGAGTATTCTAACGGATAGTTGAATGATAAGAAAAAATCCGAAGACATTGAACTGCGCCTTTATTAGTCAGTACTTAACTTTAGTATACAGTTCACTTGCAATTAATTAGAGTCTACTAGGTTTCTTTTATATAAGAAGTAAACTTATTACTTCCTCGCGGCTCTTCAATTGATAATCTGCCACATTCCGGACACTTATATACATCTGCTCTAAATTTATTATATTCGCTAAAGAAGGCTTCCGAATCAAAACCATCTCCGTTCTCATCCCATCTACCAAATAGATTCATTATTTCTCCTTGAGGTATAAAATCATATAAAAACCCCTCTTCCATTGTGTGTACAGTCATAATGTGTCCACACTTACATTCCAACTTTGACATTACTTTGCTCCTGAAACCGGTCTATAAAAACGGTGAGAACTGCCTTTAAATCATTGAGAATAAATAAGTTCCCCACTAAAGTGAACTGGGCTAAATGCTAAATTTATTAGTGGAATCTTACCAGTATCAATTATAGCTTCCGCATTTTCGTTAGATAATTTCCCACCTGGGACCCACATTCTATTCGCCCCAACCTCGTTACCAGAAGGGATGCGAAGATTAAACTCATAAAAATTAAGGATGTCTATACGCAGAAGATTTTTAGTCGCCAGGGCTCAGTGATCTAAACCTAATGATTGCTCCAACAGTGCAGAGTTGCCATTCGCGTACTTCACAAAATATCGGCTTCAGTTTTTGCTAACACGAAGGACGTGCCATCGATTTGTGCAATGCCGTATCAATTAAAGCTATCTTCAGTCATAAATTTCGTCACCCTTCATCAAACATCGCCAAAGGGTCAGAAATATATTCCGGGGTTATATAAGTTAAAGGTTCAGGTCTTTGTTCCTTTGATGTGCATATTGCGGGAGCGTTGAGCGACACCAGCCATGTTCAAGTGTTTAAGCGTGGTAATGGGCGTTATATGTATCGGCTGATAAAAAGACCCCGGCGACTTGGCCGTGATCCATAACTTAACTTTGTTTTTGATAACGTTCATCCTGTTGAATGAGGGGTTCCATTTCCTCTTCCCACATACGTTTCTGATAGGAATGCCATTCCGTTGCTTCTGTTAGACTATGTATGCAATCCCTAATTTCTTTTATGGCTAAATTAAAATCAGCATTACTCAGTTCAGTAAAACTAATCTGATCAAGTACTAAGACTTCCATTATTTTTTCATGGATATCTGGGCAGTTACTCTGCAATGCTCCATCGAACAATGCCTCTAATGCATTAGAGGCTTTCCTATTCAAAGTAACATGTAAATCTTTTCCCTCTGTATAACCGATAAAAAAAGTTGCCCCCATGGCACTTACCTCATGATGATTATTTTTCTTGCTGTGATTTAGGTAATGTCTTGATGTAGTCGGTAAATATTTTATGATTACTTGGTGACAATAGGCTGAAGTCAACAGGAACAATATCGGATTTTTTAAGTGATCCAATATTTGTTGCTTACCATCAGGCAACTTTTCAGGTGACTTAGAAACGGTCATGTTCTTCTCAAAAAACCTATTGATCCCATCAAGATCTTTCTGAGATAAATTGTTTGTTGTATACATCAAATCAACCGTTTTACCTGCGTTATAACCACTATTTATAATAAAATCAGCTGTTTTCCCACCAGTATCAGGCGCTCTTTCTAGTGTCCGTAATACATCTTCAAGCGTTGCAGCTGCCGCCGCTTCTGCGGGATTTAACTTCCCATTACCAGTAACATCTGGTGTATTTAAACGTTGCTGCCCCTCTAAAGAAGTCGAATTTATTATTACCTCATAAATTCCACCTACATTCCTAATTGTGCCGCTTCCTTTAGGCTTTTGCTCGCCGTCTCAGCCACAATCTTCTCAGTCAGCGCTGTACCTACTTTCGCAACACCGACTCCCCCCGCAACAGCACCAACCAGATCAGACACTAGATTACCGGCTTCAATACCTGAGTTATACGCACCACTTGCGCCAGCTTTCTGATATTCAGCCTCAATTAGGTTGATGCGATCAATGTAGCTTTGCTTAACTGCATCCGACATCGTGCTAAAAATGTCATCACTCGCTATCAGTTGCTTGATTGCATCAAAGGTTGCAGCGGGATCACTGATGGTTTTCGATAAACTCTCGACTGAGTCGTAAAGCCCTTGGGGAACCCCCACCACCATACCTGCACTGTAGGGCGCATCTTGCCCTAGACTGGTGGCATCCCATTTAGCCCCCACTTGCAATTGGCAAGACACTCTACCTTTACAGGCATCAAACTCTTTATCCCTATCTGAGCGCTGTTGATTGCTCAGATAGTTATTCTCAACAACAACTTCGTCCGACATGAACCTACTCAGCGAGCTACATTTCCCCCTTCTTAATCAGTCAGTTAGAACCTCTTTTCACCTGTGCATTCTCATATCCAGTCGACGAACAGGTATTTATGACGGAATTAGGCAACCGGATCACCGCCCTGCGTAAGGACGCCGGACTGACTCAGGTACAACTGGCGCAGGCGCTTAACGTTTCTCAGCAGGCGGTACAGTCATGGGAAACGGGCAGAAGACGTATTCAGATCTCGATACTTCCCGCTGTGGCGAAGATCCTTTCGGTTTCTCTTGAGGGATTACTGGGGGAAGAGACGCTGATATCACCGCGCAAGCGTGGCCCAGCCTCACGACTGGAACAGCAGTTCCAGGTGATTAGCCAGTTACCGAAGAGTAAGCAGAAGTTTGTGTCGGAGATGCTGGATGCCGTGATCGCTAAGGCGCAGCAGGCAGGAACGGACGGCTAAAAAAAGATTTCTAACGCAGGTTGAAGGTGCCTCACCACCCACAGCCTGCTCACCACCACCAACTAAGCAGGAGTTGATCATGATTGAACGCGATTCTACGTCAGAAGTCGCCCCCCCCAAGCACGCCAGAGTATTGTGGGTTATCGCCCTAACCACGGGCAACCCGATCCATACCCGCAGATCATCCTCAAGGGCCGCTGGCTCGGGCAACTCGGTTTTACTACGGGGCAGAAGCTGGAGGTGATCACACAGCCGGGACAGCTGATCATCCGGCTGGCGACTGAAGCGTAATTAGCTGACGTATAACGTAAAACCCCGCCAACAAGGGCGGGGTCTATTACATCACGAAGGGATTTGAGCCAGTAATTCATTTACCCTAGCCGTATGTTCGGGATGTAACCGGAGATATTTTTCACAAGCCAGTTTCACATAATTAAAACCAACTGATTCAGGGACAATAATTTCTCCCCCCCAAACACCAAACATAATCCCTTCAAAATGACATTCAGGATCAGGGTCTTCTAAATCGGGAAAGGAGCAATATGTTTCATTTACCCCACAGCCTATTTTATTTATAATAAACGGTAGGGACCATAAAAATTTACTCTGTAAATTCATTGAGTTGAAAAAGTCCTTCACAACCCACTCTGAATCATTATCGTAATCTATTCGTTCAAAAATATACTCATTCATCATTTAGTTACCGGGAAAAAATTAATAACTGCATTAGTTTTTTTATCTAAATACACTTGGAATTTCACACCACCTGCTGTTGATGTGTACTCTCTAGCACCTGAAGCTATAGCAGATTTATAACCACTAGATGCAGCTTGCTGTCCAAGATCCAATATCTTTTGATCAGAGAAAACCTTCGGATCATAAACTGTTTTAGTGAACACTTTTGCCTTATAGCCGACAATATTTCCCGCTCGATCATATGCTGGAATTTGATATGAGATTTCAGTAATGCCATTTGCTGAACCAGGTGTTTGCCCCACAATTTTAGCACCATTTGTGGATACAGCTTGATTGAAAGCATCTGCATTATGCGTGCCACTAATACCTGATTTCTGTGTAATACCATCAAACGTCGCGAGATGGTTTTTCTGATTAATATTAAAGTTAATCCCTTCAGGATAAGTTGTTCCTTTTACAGCTGGAACACTCTCTCCCTTCATCCCATATACTGCACCACCAATCGCCGCAGCTGTATGGACTGCAGCCATTCCCGTAACGAGTCCGGCTGCTACATTCTCTGGGATCCCCTTACTGACCAGGATCTGAATATTTCTTTCTTTTTCAGCTTGGGCATCCGCCGTCGCATACTTCCACAGCAGACCATCAACCTGATCTGCTCCCTCTTTGTAAACGCTGGCCATTGTGCCGATGTACTGACCATCAAGCTGGGCATCATAGCTTTTACCCATTACCGCCAGCTCTTGACGCATACCCCGGCAGTCTGCTGATGACAGATTCTTACATGCTGCATCTATGGCGGCATCGAACGCTTTATCCTTCGCATTCAGGTCACTGATCAGTTTTTCAGCTTGTACCTTCTTATCACCTTCCAGATAAGGCAGCGCTCATTTCGCATCCTGACGTTGCTTATCATCCGGGGCACCCAGCGCATTATTCTCAACCGCCACCTTACCGCCAACAGCTCCCGTTCCTGCGGCATTTAAGGAGTTGCCTGCTACGCCACCCGCTAGGCCTGCGGCCAAAGTACTGAGTGCACTGATGTTACTCTTCTCATCGTTACTCAGGCTTTCAACACTTCTGCCCGGATAGATCTCTGCCATAATGGCACGAGCTGCAAGTTCACCACCCGCAGCACCTGCTGCGCCGCCTGAGACTGAACCGCCTTGTAGATACGCGATAACGGCCCCAGCTAACGCATGGCCCGCAATATTAGCCGTCGGATCACCTTCGGTAGCTTTTTTCACTGCCAGTGAAAGATAGGGTGCTAACTCACCAGCCAGTGCTTGGCTCATAATCGCCGCGCGGACGACACCTCCGCACTTTGCTGTTTCGAGTCTTAGTGGTTGCTGTCATGACTCTGATTACTGGTCTGCGCCTACTCCGACTTGGACGACTGGCTGCCATAGGGGATAGTAATATTGCCGGACTACATCGTCATCACCACCCAGAACACCCGCGAGCGGTGGGGCTGCGCCGAAGGCTTAAGCATCCTCAACTTCAATGAACCAGTGGATCAAGGCATTTCCGGGGGCGCTGAACGACACCGGCGATGTGCCGGTGATCAAGCGCGGCAACGGGCATTTTGGGTAGTGTAACGTAACCCCTGATAAAGCGATCCCGGCTACTCAGGCCGGGATTTCTTTATCTCAACTGTTCAGGAGTCAAAGCTAGAAGGGCTAGTGTTTTCCCTTCATCATCACAAAACTCTACTTCATAAGCTTCATCCGGTTGGTGGTATACATCGATGACAACACCTTTCATTCCTTTGCGTAAATTTTTATCCAGTATATCTACATCAAGTATTACAACATCAAATTGTGAGTAACTCATATGTTGCCCTATTTGTTTACATAGATCGTTGTCAGTCGGGGAATCGACGAACCAGCATCATATATCCATCCGGTTCTGACTATTGCTGTCTGCCCATTAGGGCCAGTAATTGGCATATCAATAGCCATCCGCTGCCCATACTTATCAGAAGACAGCATCTGTACTGGATTATTTTTAATACCGTCTTGAACCTTTGTGACAAGATCCGCCACATTGGATTGGTTGTATCCTAGTGCGGACTCAAAGACCTTAGCTTTGTTTCCACCAACAGGATGATCTACGTTTAATGCATAGGATGTTAGCTTATTAGTGTCGATAATAGCCTTATCAACATTAACCATTTTTCCCGAACTAGAAGTCTGAACAACAGCTTCTGCATGTGTATAGTTTTTCCAGTTTTCAGTTGGGCCAGCTAATTTCTCTGGTACAGATGGCACACTTTTTCCGGAGTCAGCTTTTCCTGTTGATGATGGTATAAGGTCATCTAAATGTTGGCCTGCTGAGGCGGTGCCAGTTGATTTCCCTCCCGACAAGCTTTTCGCCGGTATCAAAGCACCAGATAATACCCCTGCAACATTCTCCAGCGCCTTTTGATCGCCATTGGCCGCCTTAATAGCCGTGGATTTGATCCCTTCCCACGCATCGCCATTCATGATGCCGTCCAGCACTTTCGCCGCCGCCGCATCCTTCTTAGCGATATCACTTTTCGCCTGGCTACAGTAACTGTCCCCGGTGGCACAGGTAGCCAGCGCAGCTATCAAATCGAACGCCGTATCGCCGCCCAGCATCGCCAGATCGCCGGTTTCAGCGGCTAAATTAACCAGACCATTTGCAAGCTGGGAAGCGGTGTTTTCACCCAGCTTGTCCCTGATCTGTTCTTTCCACCACTCTTTGCTTTCCTGAAGTGACTCGCGGCCTTTATCCCCGGCCAAAGAGTTATTCTCAACCGCCACCTTTCCACCAACAGCTCCCGTTCCTGCTGCATTTAAGGAGTTGCCTGCTACGCCACCCGCTAGGCCTGCGGCCAAAGTACTGAGTGCACTGATGTTACTCTTCTCATCGTTACTCAGGCGATTACCCATTGTCGCCAGCTCATGACGCATACCCCGGCAATCTTCTGATGACAGATTCTTACATGCTGCGTCTATGGCGGCATTGAACGCTTTATCCTTCGCATTCAGGTCACAGATCAGTTTTTCAGCTTGTACATTCCTATCGCCTTCCAGATAAGGCAGCGCCTATTTCGCATCCTGACGTTGCTTATCATCCGAAGCAATCAACTCATTATTCTAAGCAGCAACTCACTCTTACATGAATCCCTGTACTTAACCCACTTTCCCATTACAATTAGCTACTTATAACCATTTTCATCTATGTATTTTGATGTCCGGACGGCGAAGACCCAACGGCGGCAGACCCAACCCCAGCACGCAAATGACGACTAAGGGTAAATGGCTGGAACAGCTGGGATTTAGTACCAGCCAGCAGGTGAGTATTACGGCTGAGAACGGGTGTCTGGTGATCAGGGCTGAGTCTGGCAGCTAAGGCTACAAAGTAAAATCCCGGCGACTTGTCCGGGATCTTTTATTATGGGCCAACCCAAGTTAGCTTCGATTTTAAATCATCAGGCACCATACTAAATAATTTTTTAATATAGATACAATGTTGATTGTAATTCGGCGAGATATCCTCATTACATTTTTCAAAGTAATATTTTGCTTGATTATTTAAAAACCATATATCGTGTTCTTTAAAATCCTTATCCAGGATAGTAACAGCCAAGTTATGAACAAGCTCCGCTTCCAGATAACAAGACATATTCAGACTTTTTTCTTTTTTTTCCAACCGCTGTAAGTTTCGTATGTAGGGCAGTGCAAGCCCTAACATTTTTACGTATATTTCATTTTTATACATTTATCTACCCTCATGATTAATATACATAAAACCCATCATTTTCTTGTTGGCATAGAAGTAGAACCAGCCGGAGCATTTTTAGTCTGAGTCCATGAACCGTTTTGTATAAGTTTTTCTATATACGAAGCATCTCCTGTTTTTTGGTATATTTCCTGAGCTGCAACCATTCTGTGATTACCTTCAGATATATAATAATTTCCTTTACTATCAACATATCCAGCAATACGCCCTTCAGGTGCTGTAAATTTATAATTGCCACTCAGCATATCATTTTTAAGCTGATCTACTTGCTGTGGATTTCGTAATCCTACCTGCATACTCTTTATTCCAAATGGTATCCCATCCTGAGATAAATTGGTTACTGTAGATTTTGCTAATTGTACTAAATCCTTGCCGAGCATGCCCAAAGAAGCTACCGCAGCTTGATTCTCTGGATCTGATATAAACGTTACAAATTTCGTCCAGGCTGGACTATTAACATCTATTTTTTTCAGATCTTGTGCATTCCAGTATTGAGCATAGATTTTAGCTTGCTCATCAGTCATCACGTCCACACCAGGCAGATTTCCTATCCATTCTGGACGCTGTGCCATTTCCGAACCCATCTCAATGATCGGTTTGTCAATGTTCTGGCAAAGCAAAGGATTCTCAGCACATTTAGGATCGAGCGTTGCACTTTGCTCATCACTGACTTTCTTCCACTTATCAACCACAGCCGAACAATCACCACCGGAAGCTTTGCAAATCTGCATTTCTTTATCAAAAGCGAGTCCTTGATCGGCGCTCAGATAGTTATTCTCAACCGCCACCTTACCGCCAACAGCTCCCGTTCCTGCGGCATTTAAGGAGTTGCCTGCTACGCCACCCGCCAGGCCTGCGGCCAAGGTACTGAGTGCACTGATGTTACTCTTCTCATCGTTACTCAGGCTTTCAACACTTCGGCCCGGATACATCTCTGCCATAATAGCACGAGCAGCAAGTTCGCCACCCGCAGCACCTGCTGCGCCGCCTGAGACTGAACCGCCTTGTAGATAGGCGATAACGGCTCCAGCAAGCGCATGGCCCGCAATATTGGCCGTCGGATCACCTTCGGTAGCTTTTTTCACCGCCAGTGAAAGATAAGGTGCTAATCCACCAGCCAGTGCCTGGTTCATATCCCCACCAGCCAATCCTGCTAGTGCACTGGAGATAGCCGTGCCAGCTGTCCAGAATGGGCTGCCGATACCATATTTTGTCTGGGCTGCCATGTACGCCGGATCTTTCTCCAGCATAGCTTGCTGGCCGCTTGGCGTCGCTTGGTTGAAAGCAGCAATATCAGCATCTGACATACGGCTGAGCACATCTTGCTTAGCATTGAGCTGTGCCTGCATTCCAATGTTCTGCATGGTCTGCACGCCAATATCACTAACGGCCTGCACAAATGCCTGATCCCGCTCAACTTTATCCTTGTCGAAGATTTTGTCGATGTGGCCATTAGCATTTTCTGTATCGCGGCTCAGCTCGGTGACGTCCTGAGTTTGTTGTCCAGCGTCACGTACGCTAATGGTGCCATCTGCGACTGCCGATCGTGTCGTGCCGGAGGAGCTTCCAGAAGTGCCGGATATTGCAGGTAGTGCACCACCTACAGATTTAGATTTGCCGTTATCATCTGTGTGGGAGTAGCCACCACTGATCCCCACGCTGCTCGCTTTATAATCGGCATGGTTTTGGATATCGCTCCAGCCCAATGAACCCGTTGAAAGCGAGTTATTCGCAGCATCAGCCGTAGAAGCAATGACTGCTCCATTTAGCTGGGTATGATCGCCCACATAAATGTCATAGCCTTTATCACCAGCAAACAAACCACTTTGATCCCCCACGCTGGCATATTCGCTGCTGGTTTTTGACTTATTGATACTCAATGACCCAGAGCCAGTCATGCTACCGAAAGTGAAACTGGCCCCACCGCTGATACTTTGTTGCTGACTCTTATAATCGTCGGTGTCTTGCAGACTCGTGATCGTTAAATCACGCCCTGCGTTGGCAGTGATTTGATTGCCTAACGCCTGCGCACCCGATAGAACAGTGTCGCGCCCACTGCTTAAGTTCAGCCCATCTTTCGCATTTACACGAGTATTAACGTATTCAGTCGTCTCGCCGTCTGACGAGGCCTTAGATAAGTATCCACTTGCCTGTGCACCTATCCCGGTATCTTTACCTATGGATACATGCACACCGCCACTCCAGCCACTGGAGTCGTCTTTGGTGGTCTGTTTACTGTTGTTACTGGCAGCCTGAAGAGTTAAGTCATTTTGCGCAGCCAGCGTTACGTTGTTGCCTGTAATACCACTGCCGGTCACGGTGATATCGCCGCTTTGGCCGTTATTACCTGTAGAAACAATTGCCACATTTTTCCCAGCACTCAATGAACTGCCGGTAACCTGATTCTCTGTAGACTCTGAGGTTGATGTGCTCTTGCTTGCCCCGATATTGAGCTGAACCTGAATAAAGTTGGCTCCGGTCTGGCCGTTTAATAATGCAGATGCTTGTTCCGGGGCACCAGTCATGGACGAGACCCAGCCTTGCTCAACTGCCTGCACGCCATACAACGCTTTCATACGGTCATCGCTGGTCTGCGAAGCTTGTTTAGCGATGCCATTAAGTGCCAACAACCCATCCGTCACCGGACTCGAAAGCGATAACGTCAGCCCGCTCTGTTTCTGCTCGTAAACTTGTTTACGGGTCAACATGTCATTGCCCGGATCGATGGTGACCGAGCCGCCAACCACGTTCAGGTTATCTTTAGCGATAACGTCTGAGCCGCCGATGTGCGCATTCCCTCCAGCAATCAGATTTACATTACCGCCGGTACTGCCCACGGTGCTGCCGCTCTGGCTCTGAGTTGTGCCGTCCTGATTGATTTGCTGACGCGAAGATTTGCTGCCAATGGTGACGCCAAGACCGCCGCCGCTGAACATCCCGCTGGTTTTTTTCTCATTCAGACGGTAGCTAGACTGCTCTTCGGTCACGGCAGCGATATCGAGATCTTTTCCTGCCTTTAAGGTGACATTGCCATCACCCGCCACTGATGAGCCTCTGACAGCCAGATCTTGCCCAGCCACAA
>Ga0153979_1000125_pt1 | contig 14161 bp, 13 predicted proteins | sample TSGA063MetaG_FD_104690 | JGI IMG/M metagenome (GOLD analysis project Ga0153979, IMG submission 104690) | Attine ant fungus gardens microbial communities from Georgia, USA - TSGA063 MetaG | ecosystem: Host-associated > Fungi > Mycelium > Unclassified | place: USA: Georgia, Magnolia Springs State...
TTCATCGATCAGGTTCGTGCTGTTAACGTCGAATCTGTGCGTGAATTGGCGGCATCTGGCGTCATGCTGACCTCCGACGAAAACGTCGTGCGCGTCGAGATGAACGTTCAGTATCGCGTTACCGACCCAGAAGCTTACCTGTTCAGCGTGGCGAATGCTGACGACAGCCTGAGTCAGGCAACTGACAGTGCGCTGCGTGGCGTTATCGGTAAATACACGATGGATAAAATCCTGACTGAAGGCCGTACCACGGTGCGTAGCGACACCCAGCGCGTATTGGAAGAAACTATTCGTCCATACAAAATGGGTATCACGGTACAGGACGTCAACTTCCAGACCGCGCGTCCACCGGAAGAAGTGAAAGCCGCTTTCGATAACGCCATCGCGGCCCGTGAGAAAGAGCAGCAGTCTATTCGTGAAGCTGAAGCCTATGCTAACCAGATCCAGCCTCAGGCAAATGGTGAAGCACAGCGTAAGCTGGAAGATGCTAAAGCCTATAAAGACCGTACTGTTCTGGAAGCACAGGGTGAAGTGGCTCGTTTCGCCAAGTTGCTGCCTGAATATAAAGCCGCGCCGGAAATTACCCGCGAGCGTCTGTATATCGAAACCATGCAGAACGTCCTTAGCCATACCCGTAAGGTGTTGGTTAACGACAAGAGCAACAATCTGATGATGTTGCCTCTGGACCAAATTATGCGCGGCGGCAACGCGGCTGCATCAAAAGGAACTGATCAGGGTGGGCTTCTGCCTCCAAGATCTTCAAGTTCACTGAACAGTGTGAACAGCAGTGCCAATAACAGCGGTTCCCGTTCGTCTGGCAGTGTCATGGACCAACGCCGTGCTGATGCGCAGCGTGACGATACACTTCGCGTAGGGAGAGAATAACAATGCGTAAGTCATTTTTACTTATCGTCGTTGTGGTGCTGGTGGCGCTTTATGCTTCACTGTTTGTGGTTCAGGAAGGCGAGCGCGGTATCGTGCTGCGTTTCGGCAAGGTTCTTCGTGATAACGAAAACAAACCTTTGGTTTATGCGCCGGGCCTGCACTTCAAAGTACCTTTTGTTGAGTCGGTGAAAACCCTCGACGCGCGTATTCAGACCATGGATAACCAGGCTGACCGTTTCGTGACCAGCGAGAAGAAAGACCTGATCGTTGACTCATACCTGAAATGGCGTATCAGCGATTTCAGCCGTTACTATCTGGCCACGGGCGGCGGCGACGTCTCTCAGGCAGAAGTCCTGCTGAAACGTAAACTGAGTGACCGTCTGCGTTCTGAAATCGGTCGTTTAGATGTGAAAGACATCGTGACTGACTCACGTGGCCGTCTGACTCTGGACGTTCGCGACGCGCTGAACAACGGTTCTGCCGAAGAAGTTGAAGCGACAACCGAAGCTGATGATGCGATTGCCTCCGTGGCTAAACGCGTTGAGCGTGAAACCAGCGGAGAACAGCCTGCGGTGAATCCAAACAGTATGGCTGCGTTGGGTATTCAAGTTATCGACGTGCGTCTGAAGCAGATCAACCTGCCACAGGAAGTGTCGAGCGCCATTTACGACCGTATGCGTGCTGAACGTAACGCGGTTGCACTGCGCCACATCTCCCAAGGTCTGGAAGAAGCTGAAAAACTGCGCGCAACGGCTGACTACGAAAGAACCCGTACTGTTGCCGAAGCTGAGCGTACTGCGCGTATTACTCGCGGTGAAGGTGATGCAGAAGCCGCTAAGCTGTTTGCTGATGCCTTCAGTCAGGACCCAGACTTCTACGCATTCATTCGTAGCCTGCGTGCTTACGAAGAGAGCTTTAGCAGCGGCAACGATGTCATGGTAATGAGCCCGGACAACGATTTCTTCCGCTTCATGAAGTCTCCAGATAAAACCAAGTGATCAGGTTTTGCTGATAATCAAAAGGCCCTTAACGGGGCCTTTTGTGTTATATGAGCCCGTCAATTCACAGAGAAAAGAGCAAAAATGAATTCGAGCATTTGGTTAGCGCTGGGGTTAGTTCTGGTTCTGGAAGGTTTAGGACCGATGCTTTACCCGAAAGGGTGGCGAAAAATGATTCAATCCATGACCCAGTTGCCCGACAGCGTTTTACGTCGTTTTGGCGGCGCTCTTGTGGTTGCTGGCTTCGTTATTTACTACATGTTGCGGAATCAGACCGGTGGCTAAAGGTTTGTGACTAACCCGCGTCACTTTTGTTTTTGGCGCGTAGCAGGGAATGGAAAAATTTCACGCAATCGTATACTAAAAGTGCTGGAAACCACGGATTGAGATGTTAGAATCCTTTTTTAAGCAACCTGGTGATTCTTGAGATGGGTAAGAACGTCGTCGTACTCGGCACTCAATGGGGTGACGAAGGGAAGGGCAAGGTCGTCGACCTGCTGACCGAACGGGCTAAATATGTTGTGCGCTATCAGGGCGGTCACAACGCTGGTCATACTCTGGTTATTAACGGTGAAAAAACCGTTCTTCATTTAATTCCTTCTGGCATTTTGCGTGAAAACGTCACCAGCATCATCGGCAACGGTGTTGTACTGGCGCCTGACGCCTTAATGAAAGAAATGGGCCAGCTTGAAGCTCGTGGCATCCCTGTACGCGAACGTCTGTTACTGTCTGAAGCCTGCCCGCTGATCCTGCCTTACCATGTCGCTCTGGACATGGCGCGCGAAAAAGCGCGTGGCGATAAAGCTATCGGCACCACCGGTCGTGGTATCGGCCCTGCTTATGAAGATAAAGTTGCTCGTCGCGGTCTGCGCGTGGGTGACCTCTTCAACAAAGAAACTTTCGCTATCAAGCTGAAAGAAATCATCGAATATCACAACTTCCAGTTAGTGAACTACTACAAAGTAGAAGCCGTTGATTACCAGAAAACGCTGGATGACGTGATGGCTATCGCTGACATCCTGACCGGAATGGTTGTTGACGTGTCTGAACTGCTGGATGGCGCGCGTAAGCGTGGCGACCTGATCATGTTCGAAGGCGCACAAGGCACCTTACTGGACATCGACCACGGTACTTATCCGTACGTGACCTCTTCTAACACCACGGCTGGCGGCGTTGCTACCGGTTCTGGTATTGGTCCGCGTTACGTTGATTACGTTCTGGGTATCGTTAAAGCCTACTCCACTCGCGTGGGTGCAGGTCCGTTCCCAACTGAACTGTTCGATGAAACTGGCGAATACCTGCGTAAGCAAGGTAACGAATTTGGCGCGACCACTGGCCGTAGCCGTCGTTGTGGCTGGTTGGACATCGTTGCTGTTCGCCGTGCGGTGCAGATCAACTCCCTGTCTGGCTTCTGCTTGACCAAACTGGACGTGCTGGATGGCCTGAAAGAAGTCAAACTGTGCATCGGTTACCGTATGCCAGATGGCCGCGAAATGACCACCACCCCGCTGGCAGCAGAAGGCTGGGAAGGCATTGAGCCAATCTACGAAACCATGCCTGGCTGGACAGAAACCACCTTCGGCGTGAAGCAAGTAGATAAGCTGCCACAAGCGGCGCTGGACTACATCAAACGCATCGAAGAATTGACTGAAGTGCCAATCGACATCATTTCGACTGGTCCGGATCGTAGCGAAACCATGATCCTGCGCGACCCATTTGACGCATAACAGCCCGGCTGTTTGCTGCTAACGCCGCAATGAAATCCAAACCGGGCCTTGTGCCCGGTTTTGTTGTATATAGCAAAGTTTTTCTGCCCGCCTATGCTTGTGTACTTCTCATAAACCATCCACTATCTAAATGATTAGCCGCGAACTTCATCGCTGGTTTATCATCAGCACGCTAATTTAAATAATCTTCTTAACCCTGTTGTCATCGTCGAAAGAGAAAGAACGGGTAAACTACTACCCAGAGGTATGTGTGCAGTTAACGAGTTTTACTGATTATGGTTTGCGGGCACTGATTTACATGGCGGCACTGCCAGACGATCAGATGACCAATATTTCACAGGTCACCGAGGTATATGGTGTATCGCGTAACCACATGGTGAAAATCATCAATCAGTTAAGCCGGGCTGGATTGGTCACAGCCGTGCGGGGTAAGAACGGTGGGATTAAGCTGGGTAAGCCAGCCGAAACTATCCTTATTGGCGACGTTGTGCGTGAACTTGAACCTTTGACGCTGGTGAATTGCGCCCAAGATTTCTGCCACATCACGCCAGCGTGCCGACTTAAGCAGGTATTACACACTGCTGTAGAACATTTTCTTGATGAGCTGAATCAATACACTTTGGCTGACATGGTCAAAGACAATTCATCGCTCTACAAATTATTGCTTGTTGAATGAAAGAGCTTCAACAAACTGCTGATGACAACGGAGGAACCGCTATGTCACAAGATCCATTCCTGGAACGAGAAGCAGAGAAATACGAATCACCTATTCCTAGTCGTGAATTTATTCTTGAACACCTCGCTAAACGTGAAACCCCTGCCAGCCGTGAAGAACTCGGCAATGAACTGAATTTATCCGGCGAAGAAGCGCTGGAGGCACTGCGCCGCCGTCTGCGCGCCATGGAGCGTGATGGGCAACTGGTCTTCACTCGCCGCCAGTGTTACGCACTGCCAGAGCGCCTGGACCTGCTGAAAGGCACGGTCATTGGCCACCGCGATGGTTACGGCTTCTTGCGCCTCGAAGGCGTGAAAAAGGATGACGTTTACCTCTCTGCCGAACAGATGAAAATGTGCATCCACGGCGACGTGGTGCTGGCGCAGCCTATCGGCACTGACCGTAAAGGCCGTCGCGAAGCCCGTATCGTGCGCGTGGTGGTACCGAAAACCAGCCAAATCGTCGGCCGCTACTTCACCGACGCCGGTGCGGGCTTTGTGGTGCCGGACGACAGCCGTTTAAGCTTCGACATCCTGATCCCAGCCGACGCCATTAACGGCGCGCGCATGGGCTATATGGTGGTGGTCGAGCTGACCCAGCGCCCAACGCGCCGCACCAAAGCCGTGGGGAAAATTGTTGAAGTGCTGGGCGACAAGATGGGCACCAGCATGGCGGTGGATATCGCGCTGCGTACTCATGAAATCCCTCACGTCTGGCCGCCGCAGGTGCTCAAGCAAGTTGAAGGCTTGAGCGAACAGGTACCGGAAGAGGCCAAAAAAGGCCGCGTCGATTTACGCAAATTGCCGCTGGTCACCATTGATGGCGAAGACGCCCGCGACTTCGATGACGCCGTATACTGCGAGAAAAAACGCGGTGGCGGCTGGCGTCTCTGGGTAGCCATCGCCGACGTCAGCTATTACGTGCGTCACGGCACCGCGCTGGACGACGAAGCCGCAGCCGCGCGACCTCTGTCTACTTCCCGTCGCAGGTTGTGCCAATGCTGCCGGAAGTGCTGTCCAACGGCCTGTGCTCGCTCAACCCGCAGGTTGACCGTCTGTGCATGGTCTGCGAGATGACCATCTCCGCGCAGGGCAAGCTCACCGGCTCGAAATTCTATGAAGCGGTAATGAGTTCCCATGCTCGCCTGACTTACAACAAAGTCTGGCGCATCATTGACGGCGACGAAGAGCTGCGCGAGCAGTACAGCCCGCTGGTGAAACACCTGCAAGAGCTGCACACCATGTACAAAGTGCTGGATCAGGCACGTGCAGAGCGTGGCGGCATCGCCTTCGAAACCGAAGAAGCCAAGTTTATCTTCAACGCCGAGCGCCGTATCGAGCGCGTCGAGCCGACCGTGCGTAACGATGCGCACAAACTGATCGAAGAGTGCATGATTTTGGCCAACATCGCCGCCGCGCGCTTTGTTGAGAAGCACAATGAGCCCGCGCTGTTCCGCGTTCACGACCGTCCGAGCGACGACCACATCTCCGCGCTGAAAAGCGTGCTGGGTGAGTTAGGTCTGGTGATGGGCGGCGGCATGAAGCCTGAGCCGAAAGATTACGCGCAAATCATGGATGAGCTGGCGGATCGCCCTGACCGCGAAATGCTGCAAACCATGCTGCTGCGTTCCATGAAGCAGGCGATTTATGACCCGGAAAACCGTGGTCACTTCGGTCTGGCGCTGCAATCTTATGGTCACTTCACGTCGCCAATTCGCCGCTACCCTGACTTGGCGCTGCACCGTGCGATCAAGTACCTGCTGGCGAAAGAGCACGGCACGCTGAAAGAGCGCTGGACGCCAACTGGCGGCTGGCACAGTGATTACGAAGACATGCTGCAACTGGGCGAGCACTGCTCGATGGCCGAGCGCCGGGCTGATGAAGCAACGCGTAACGTCGCCGACTGGCTGAAGTGTGACTTCATGCAAGACCACGTGGGCGAAGTGTTTAACGGCATTATCGCCAGCGTCACCGGCTTCGGTTTCTTCGTGCGCCTCAACGATTTGTTCATCGACGGGTTGGTTCACGTCTCCACGCTGGACAACGACTATTACCGTTACGACAACATTGGTCAGCGCTTGATTGGTGAGTCTTCCGGCATGGTTTATCGCTTGGGCGACACGGTTGAAATCCGCGTTGAAGCTGTTCACATGGACGAGCGCAAAATCGACTTTGCTTTGGTTTCCAGCACTCGCAAACCACGTGGCGAAGGTAAAACTGCCCGCGACCGTGCGAAGAAACCGGGTGAACGCGCCATGCGCCCAACTGGCCCGGCCAACGGCGGTCGCCGCCGTACTGGCAAGAAAGGGGTGAACTTCGAGCCGGACAGCGCCTTCCGTAAAGAAGATGGCAAGCCAGCAAAAGCTTCCCGCTCGAAAAAAGCGGCTAAAGATGCCGCTGTGGCGCCAGTAGCTAAAGCGGCAGTGAAAGGAGCGACGGGCAAAGACGGTAAGCCGAAGAAGGCCAAAAAGCCTTCTGAGAAGACGCAGAAGATTGCCGCGGCCACCAAAGCCAAGCGCGCAAAGAAAAAGCAGTCTGACAGCTAGCCGGACGGGTGATAGAATCGCCCGCAACCTTGTTTAATGTTTCATTGCGGACAGCATGCTGTCCGCAATTCTATTTTAAAGAGCATCATGAGCGAAATTATCTACGGTATTCACTCCGTTAAAGCCTTACTCGACAACGATCCGCAGCGCTTTCTGGAAGTTTTCATCCTGAAAGGCCGTGACGACAAACGCCTGAAACCCCTGATTGATGAGCTGGAAGCCAGCGGCATCGTGATTCAGGTGGCAAACCGTCAATGGCTGGATGAGAAGTCCGAAGGTGCTGTGCATCAGGGCATTATTGCCCGCGTGCGCGAAGGGCGTCAGTATCAGGAGAATGATCTTCCTGCGCTGCTCGAAAGCCTCGACAGCCCATTCCTGCTGGTGCTGGACGGCGTGACTGACCCGCACAACCTCGGCGCTTGCCTGCGTACCGCAGACGCGGCGGGCGTTCACGCGGTGATCGTTCCTCGTGACCGTTCTGCCAAGCTGAACGCCACGGCGAAGAAAGTCGCCAGCGGCGCGGCAGAGAACGTGCCGTTAATCAACGTGACCAATCTGGCGCGCACCCTGCGCGTGTTGCAAGAGCACAATGTGTGGATCGTCGGCACCGCCGGTGAAGCTGACCACAACCTGTACCAGAGCAAAATGACTGGCCCAATGGCGCTGGTGATGGGCGCAGAAGGCGAAGGTATGCGCCGCCTGACTCGCGAACACTGCGATGAGCTGATCAGCATTCCAATGGCGGGTTCTGTCTCTTCTCTGAACGTGTCAGTAGCGACCGGCGTCTGCTTGTTCGAAGCTGTGCGCCAGCGCGCGCTTAAAGCCTAATCCTTCGGGTTAAGCCTTTGATATTTAAACGGGAGCCAACAGGCTCCCGTTTTGCATTCCTACCTTTGTGATCCACTCGCCTGTTAATTCCCCGATTTTTACCATACTTGATCTCATCACGACGTGGCCCTTTAACAGTCATGGAGAACATTATGGACTGGCAAACCCATCGAGTTTTTAATCAGCCGAAGCCGCTCAATAACAGCAATTTATTCCTTTCTGACTCCCCCCTGCGTGAAGCGGTGAACCGGCACCATGCTGGCTGGGACGCCGACGTGCTGGCTTCTCTTGGCCAACAACTAGGGTCGGCGGAGTCGCTGGAGCTGGGGCGATTGGCGAATGTGAACCCGCCCGAGCTGCTGCGCTATGACCCGACCGGCGAGCGGTTGGACGAGGTGCGTTTTCACCCCGCGTGGCACCTGCTGATGCAAGGGTTGATTGCCAACCGGGTGCATAATCTGCAGTGGGAAGACGAAGCGCGGATTGGCTCCTCGGTGGCGCGCGCGGCACGTTTCCTGCTGCACGCGCAGGTCGAGGCAGGCACGCTCTGCCCCATCACCATGACCTTTGGCGCTATCCCGCTGCTGAAGAAAACCCTGCCTGCCGAATTCAAACCGTGGCTCACGCCGCTGCTATCCGACCGCTATGACCCTCATTTACTGCCCGGCGACCAGAAGAAGGGGGTGCTGATTGGCATGGGAATGACTGAAAAGCAGGGCGGCTCGGACGTGTTGAGCAACACCACCAAGGCGACGCCGCTGGCTTCGCGCGGCCCCGGCGAAGCTTATCGGCTGGTCGGCCATAAGTGGTTTTTCTCCGTGCCGCAGAGTGATGCCCACTTGGTGCTGGCGCAGGCCGACGGCGGGCTGTCGTGCTTCTTCCTGCCCCGCGTATTGCCGGACGGGCAGCGCAACACCGTGCGCATCGAGCGCCTAAAAGACAAGCTGGGCAATCGCTCCAACGCCAGCAGTGAGGTGGAGTTCCAAAACGCCATCGGCTGGCTGCTGGGGGAGGAGGGCGACGGCGTGCGGCATATCCTCAAGATGGGCGGCCAGACGCGTTTCGACTGCGCCTTGGGCAGCCACGGCATGATGCGCCGGGCGCTGTCGGTTTCGCTTTACCACGTGTTCCAGCGTCAGGCGTTTGGGAAGTCGCTGGTGGATCAGCCGATTATGCGCCAAGTGGTGAGCCGCATGGCGCTGCGCCTTGAAGGGCAAACTCAAATCCTGCTGCGACTGGCGGCGGCCAGCGGCGCGACGGACAGTGTCAGCGAGCAGGTGCTGTATCGCCTGCTGACGCCCGCAGCCAAGTTTGAAGTGTGCCGACAGGGCATGCCTTTTGTGGCCGAAGCCATGGAGACGCTGGGCGGCGTGGGGTATTGCGAAGAGAACGAGCTGCCCCGCCTGTACCGCGAGATGCCGGTCAACAGCATTTGGGAAGGCTCGGGCAATATCATGTGCCTCGACGTGCTGAGAACCTTGAAGAAAGTGCCCGACAGCGGCGAGCTTGTGCAGCAGGTTTTACATCAGGTTCGCGGGCAGAATCGCTGGTTTGACCGCGCGGCCCGGCAGTTGCTGCAAAGGCTGCGTTCGCCGGAGGAAGCACAGGCGCGCAGACTGACTTCTCAGCTATTTAATCTGTTTGCCGGTGCGCAGATGCTGGAGTTTGCTCCGCCGCCGATTGCCGACGCTTGGTGCCAAATGACTTTAGACGAGCGCGGCGAAAGCCTGCTGCCAGAACGCCTATGCCAGCAGTTGCTCAACCGCGCGATTGGGGCAGAGTAGCTTTTAGCGGTAAAGAGTGGCTTGCGAGTACCAGCGGCCTGGCACGATGGTTTCGCTGTTAAACATAATCACGTAGTAACGCGCGCCTGCGGCGTCGGCTTTGCGCTGCACCGCGGCTTCGGCGTCCATCGGGCTGCCCATCGCTTCCACCGTAATGCTGCCCATTTTGGTCAGCGTCGAGGTTTGCGCACGGGTGATCTCCTGCGCCTTGGCCGTTGGGGCTGGGGGCGGAACGGGCGTGGTTTGCGTCAGGCTGCTACAGCCGCTGAGAGCGACAACAAAAAGTAGGCAAAGCAGGGAGGGCGTTTTCATTGAAATGTCCAAAATATCGGCGATAGCCTCAGTGTAGCGCTTCGCCGAGGAATCTGGCGAGAGGCTCAATGCCGCCCCTCGCCAGAGATCGCACTTTTAGGAGCTTATCTTGAACAGGCTGACCACCCGCGACAGGTGCTGACCCTGCTCGCTAAGCGACTCGGTGGTCTGGTGAGAATGCTCGACCAGCATGGCGTTCTCCTGCGTGGCTTTGCCAATCTGCATAATCGCTACATTGACTTGGGAAATGCCCGCCGACTGCTCGTGAGAAGCCACGTCAATGTCATGCATCAGCGCGCTCACTTGGCGAATGCCCTGCAAGATGTCGCTCATGGTGGCCTGTGTTTTACGCGCGCTGTGCTGGCCGTCGTCGACCTTCTGCAAGGAGTCGTTAACCAGCGTTTCAATCTCTTTTACGGCATTGGAGCTGCGCTGCGCCAGAGCACGAACCTCGGCGGCGACCACGGCAAACCCGCGACCCTGCTCGCCCGCGCGGGCAGCTTCTACTGCGGCATTTAGCGCCAGAATATTGGTCTGGAAGGCGATGCTTTCGATAACCGTGGTGATATCCGCAATGCGTTTCGACGAGTGCTCAATGGCCGCCATGCTCTCTGCCGACTGCCTGACGGCATCTTCACCCGCCGTGGCGGCATCTGCCGTCTGCTGCACCAGTCGCGCTGCCTGCGAGGCGTTGTCGGCGTTGTGCTGCACATTGCCGGTGATCTGCTCCATGCTGACCGAGGTTTCTTCCAGACTGCTGGCCTGAGTGCCAATCTGCTGGGTGATCCGCCCGCCGTTGGAGGCCAGACTTTGGGTGCTTTCGCTGACTTCGACCGACACCTGACGCACTTCGGCGACGATTTTCTCCAGCCCGCTGCCAATACCGTCAATGGCATTCATCAGCGCGCCAATTTCATCAATCCGCTGCGTCTCGGCCCGCGCCAGCAAGTTGCCGCTGGCGTACTGCTCGGCGATTTTCACCACCTGATTTAACGGCTGGCTCACCATTCTTTTGGTCAGCCAGACAAACAGCACGGCAAAGGCGGCGAGAGCCAGCAGGCTGATGACAATAAATTGATTGCGCGTCTGATCGACCTTTTCGACCAGACTGTCTCTGTCGGTGGTGCCCGCCACAATCCAGCGCCACTCGGGGATGCTGGTGTAGACCATAAATTGCGCGCGATGGGTTTCGGTGTCGATATACTCCTGCTCGCCGTGCTGCTGGCTAATCACCTTTTGCAGCATGCCTTCCGGCCACGACGGGCGCTGGCCTTCGCGATGCGCATCAATCAGGTAGTTGCCCTGATTTTTCCCCTCGGCGCTGTTCAGCGCGAAAAACTCTCCTTTGGTGCCAATGCGTTTGGCGAGGATCTTGCTACGCATATCGGCGAATTCTTTGGTGATATCCACGCCGACAAACAGAATGCCAATCACGCCGCCCTGCGCATCGCGCACTGGCTGGTACTTGGTGATGTACTGCTTGCCGAACAGCGTCGCCAGCCCGCTGAAGGTCTGGCCCGCCATGATTTGCCGATAGGCCGGGGCAGTCGGGTCAAGCAGCGTGCCGATGGCGCGGGTGCCATCCTGCTTTTTCAGCGAGGTCGTAATGCGGATAAAGTCATTGCCGCGCCGGGCGAAAATCGTCGAAATCGCGCCAGTGCGCTCGAGGAAGTCGTCCGGCAGCTGAGTATTAAGATTGAGCACTTGCCCACCCGCCTTCAGGGTTGGCGTGGTTTGGTCACCGACCTTCAGGGTGCTCTGGCTATCAAGTTCAAAATCGGAGGGAAGGAAGCGGCTGAAAAGGCGAGTGTAGCTGTCGACCTGCGCGTTCAAACTATTGTTATAAATTTCAATCATATCCGCCACGCCAGCGACTTGTTCATTAATCGCCTGTATCGCTAACGTATTGATTTGCTTGCCCGCTGATTGCGCCAGTGAAAGCGTGATAATAATAAAGAGGATCCCTACCAGTGCTGAAGCGCAGCTGGCGAGCTTGGCGCCAATACTCCAACTGCGAAAAAAGAAAGGCTTGGCCGTTTGCATGTTCATTTCCGTTTATTTTTTGAATAGCGCAGTAACGGCTAAAGCTGGGAAATGATTAGTTCCATAATGTAAGGATTTGTTTCACTAAATTTTGATCTAAATCATGGAAATTTAGATTTAACTTAGTCCGATATTTTATTCTTGGTTATAAATCATGCCAAAAAGCCAGTGGTAGCTTTCGCTGAGCTGGCTAAAATAGAGGCTTCGCGAAGATTTTCGCCTTATCGCCATTATTTAAGGGAGTGAATCAGATGGTTGAGATGTATCAAGAGGAGGTGGAAGGCATCCAGCTGGTCCACGCCGTCCCTTCTGGTCAGTACCACACGCCGCTGCCTACCATTTTCTTCTATCACGGTTTTCTCTCTTCAAAAGAGATTTACTCCTACTTTGGCTACACGCTGGCGAAAGCCGGATATCGCGTGATCCTGCCGGATGCCCAACTGCACGGCGCGCGCGCCGACGGCGATGAGCCAAAGCGTCTCGCCAGTTTCTGGCGCATTCTGCAAAGCAATGTCGATGAGCTTGAGCTGCTCAAAGAGTCGTTTGTCGCCCGTGGCTTGGCGGACGGCGAGCGTTTGGCGGTGGCGGGAGTGTCGATGGGCGGCATGACCACACTGGCGTCGCTGGTGCGCTTTCCGTGGGTGAAAGTGGCGGCCTGCCTGATGGGCTCGGGCTATTTCTCAACATTGTCTGCCACGCTCTATCCCAATTATCAGCAAGAAGACGCCGAGCAGTTGGAGGCTTTCCGCCAGCATCACGCGCCACTCCTCAGCTGGGATGTCAGTGACAAAGTGGCGCAGATTGCCGATCGCCCGCTGTTTATCTGGCATGGCGAGCAAGATGACGTGGTGCCTTTTGCCGACAGCCTGCGCCTGCGTCAGGAGATTATCGCCAGCGGCCACGGGTCGAATCTGACCTTTGTTGCCGAGCCCGCCGCCACGCATAAAGTCAGCGTTTTTGCGCTCAACGAGACACTCGCCTTCTTCGAGCGCCAGCTATAACGCGAGTATTATCAAAGGCTGAGAATTAATCAGCCTTATTCCTTGAGTTTCCCGCTGGCTATACATATAATTGCGCGTCATTTTTTCGACCGCACACAAACACGTTCCTTGCTTCCATGGGCCGCGGTTGACCCTGACAGGAGGCTGAATAATCCGTAAGGAGCAATTCGATGCGTCATTACGAAATCGTTTTTATGGTTCACCCTGACCAAAGCGAACAGGTTCCGGGCATGATCGAGCGTTACAGTGCTGTAATCACTAACGCTGCTGGTCAGATTCACCGTCTGGAAGACTGGGGCCGCCGTCAACTGGCTTACCCGATCAACAAACTGCACAAAGCTCACTACGTTCTGCTGAACGTTGAAGCTCCGCAGGAAGCGATCGATGAGCTGGAAACTAACTTCCGCTTCAACGACGCCGTTATCCGTAGCATGGTTATGCGTACTAAACACGCGGTAACTGAAGCTTCACCAATGGTTAAAGCGAAAGACGAGCGCCGTGAGCGTCGTGAAGATTTCGCCGAAGCTAATGATGATTCTGAAGCTGGGGATTCTGAAGAGTAATTGCCCGTGACGGCGAATCGTCTGGTGTTGTCCGGCACAGTGTGCAAGGCCCCCATTCGTAAAGTCAGTCCTTCCGGGATACCCCACTGCCAGTTTGTGCTTGAGCACCGCTCGCAGCAGGAAGAAGCCGGATTTAACCGACAAGCATGGTGCAGAATGCCCGTAGTTGTCAGTGGACAAGCGTCACAAGCATTAACTCACAGTATAACGGTCGGCACGCAACTCACTGTTTCCGGATTCATTAGTTGCCATCAAGGGCGCAATGGACTGAACAAAGTGGTGTTACATGCCGAGCAGATTGATTTGATAGATTCTGGAGACTAGCCTAATGGCACGTTATTTCCGTCGTCGCAAGTTCTGTCGTTTCACCGCGGAAGGCGTTGTAGAGATTGATTACAAAGACATCGCTACGCTGAAAAACTACATTACCGAAAGCGGTAAAATTGTCCCGAGCCGTATCACCGGTACTCGTGCAAAATACCAGCGTCAGCTCGCTCGTTGCATCAAGCGCGCTCGCTACCTTTCTCTGTTGCCATACACTGATCGTCATCAGTAATCGGCAACTGTCCATTAACGACTTTGAGAGGATAAGGTAATGCAAGTTATTCTGCTTGATAAAGTAGCAAACCTGGGTAGCCTGGGTGATCAAGTTAACGTTAAAGCGGGCTATGCTCGTAACTTCCTGGTACCACAGGGCAAAGCTGTTCCTGCTACCAAGAAAAACGTTGAGTTCTTCGAAGCACGCCGTGCAGAACTGGAA
>Ga0153979_1000128_pt1 | contig 13974 bp, 10 predicted proteins | sample TSGA063MetaG_FD_104690 | JGI IMG/M metagenome (GOLD analysis project Ga0153979, IMG submission 104690) | Attine ant fungus gardens microbial communities from Georgia, USA - TSGA063 MetaG | ecosystem: Host-associated > Fungi > Mycelium > Unclassified | place: USA: Georgia, Magnolia Springs State...
AGGCGGCTGGGCCACGGCGTTCAAAGCCCCGTCACTGCTGCAACTCAGCTCCGACTGGACCAGCGCTTCTTGTCGCGGCGCCTGTGAAATCATCGGTAACCCGGACCTCAAGCCTGAAACCAGCGAAAGCGTCGAGCTTGGCCTGTACTACGCGGGCGAAGAGGGCATCTTGGAAGATGTCACCGCCAGCGCCACGGTGTTTCAAAACGACGTTGACGACATGATTGGCATTAACCGCACCCGCGACCGCGCGCAGGCCCCGAGCTACAGTAACTTTGTGGGTTTTGATAAATCGGGCAATCCGATTTTCAAATATTACAATGTCAACAAAGCGCGTATTCGCGGGCTGGAAACGGAGTTGAAGCTGCCGTTAAGCGAAGCCTTTGGCCTGAAGCTTAACTACACCTACAACGACGGGCGCGACTTGAGCAATGGCGGCAACAAGCCACTCAACACGCTGCCGTTCCACACCGCCAACGCCACCCTCGACTGGGATCCGCAGGAGGACTGGAACCTCTATCTGACTGCCAACATGAAAGGCCAGACCCGCACCGTCAGCGACAACGGCGCGACGCCGGGTGGCTACACCATGTGGGATACCGGCGGCTCATACAAAGTGAACAAAGCCGTGAAGATCCGCGCCGGGGTGCTGAACCTGCTGGATAAAGATCTGAATCGCGATGCTTACAGTTATAACGAGGATGGACGTCGCTACTTTGTGGCGGTTGATTATAAGTTTTGATGGGCGGCTGCCCAGACCTGCAGTGAAGTTTTAACTTCAACATCAAAACCGTGGGCGTCGGCCCACACCGACCAGGGGGCGGCTTATCGCCACCGCCCCCTGGACCCCCAGGCTCTTTCACTGCGCGCTCCGCTGGTTGGGCGGACGTGTTTCAGAAACTTCGGTGTTCACCGCAAAATGCCGCCGCTTAGGCGGTGCCCTCAGTTCGGGTTCGGACCCACTCGCATACCCCCGCTCGTCGTTTCTCACCTCTCCCTCGGCGTCATTTTTGACTGCGGTCTAGGGGCTTTTCCGTCGTGCCGTTTCAGTCAGTCAATGCGTAGGTTGGTTTTCTTCTCTTCTATATTTCAAAGTAGAAAGCTGGCAATGGGTTGCTTATAATGCCGCCCCTTTTTGCTTAGCAGTTGCTCTTTGAGGTACTCATGAAACTGTCTGATCTTGGTCATCGAATATGTATTTTGGGTCCTTCTAATAGTGGTAAATCAACGCTTGCTGACGCCATCGGCAAGAAGTTGGATTTGAAGATTGTTCATCTCGACCGGTTGTATCATCTACCCAACACTCAGTGGCAACCTCGGCCAACGGAGGAATTCGTTGCGCTCCACGATGAAGAGATCCTTGGCGAAAGATGGGTTATCGACGGTAATTACTCGAAGTTGCAGCCACAGCGCCTCGCCAGAGCAACGGGCATTATTGTGCTGGATGTTTCCACGGCATTAAGCGTCGTGCGCTACCTCAATCGGACATTGTTCGAAAAGCATCGCTACGGCGCGCTGGAAGGGGGCAAAGACAGCCTGAACTGGGACATGTTCCATCACATCATTTTCGTCACACCGAAAAATCGTAAACGCTATGCGAAGCAGTTTGCACAATGGACGCTGCCGAAAATCAGGCTTGCCTCGGCAAGAGAAATCAAAAAACAGATGCGCGAGTGGGAGTTAGTTTAGACTTTTCATTAATTTGAAGGTCAGAACGACGTTCTGCTCCGCCCCTAAATAGGGGAGGAGCAAAGCAAAACACACAAAACTGAAACGGTACGGTCTAAATGCCAGTAAGTCGCGTTCAGAAGTGACGCCGAGCAAGAGGTGGAAAACCGCGTGTTTTTTTACGCGGGTTGGAATCCCGCAGCGAGGGTACCGCCTAAGCGGCGCCACTTCGCGACGTTCACTAAGGTGCCTGAAACACGTCCATTCCAACCCTGCGCAGCCTCGATCTTCCAGCAATAAAAAGCGGGGGAGTCCAGAGGGCGCGCGCTTACGCGCCTTCTGGGCCAGTTTGCGTGGCAACGCAAGGTGTTGACCTTGACCTTAAAGCCAGTTTGCGTGGCAATGCAAGGTGTTGATCTTGACCTTAAAGGCCAGTTTGCGTGGCAACGCAAGGTGTTGACCTAGACCTTAAAGGCCAGTTTGCATGCCAACGCAAGCCGCCCCAGACTCAGTCCCTAAAACTTAATGCCACCCCAAGTGCATCCTCAGCCCGCACCACCACGCCCTCCGGCGTATCCGAAAACGCAATTTCGCCGACTTTCAAACTTTGCCGCACCAAATCCAGCGACGCAGTCGCAAACTCCAGCGCGACCATGCGGGCGGTGCCGTTTTCTCCTTCGGGGATTTTGCCGAACAGGGCGGTGGCGCGTTCTGGGGTGATGAAACGCACCGTGGCGCGCCCGGCTTTGATCTCCACTTCACCTTGCGGGCCGTGGCTCAGCGCAGACTCGCCGAACAACTCGGCATAGACGCTAGCAGTTTCCTGTGGCGCGGAGGTCGCAATAACAAATCCGCTGATATTGCTCACCCCGTTCGGGTGGCGCTGCCACTCGGTGCGCCACACCAGCTCCGGCGTGAGGTGCTGACAGAAGAAGCTACGGCCATTGGCCACGCGCTCGGCGGAGAGCGGCACGGTGCGAAAACGTGCGTTTGGCTCGGAGCCGTCGTTAAGCTGCACCGGGCGGAAAAAATCGGCGGGCGCTGAGCCCGCGATATTTCGCTGCTGCAAATGTTGAAACACCGCCGAGGCGTCCTGCGTTTTCCACACCAGCCCAGTCAGTCCGAGCGGTGCGAGCCACAGGTCTTTGCGGGTGTGCTCGTTGGCGGCCTCATAGCCTAAAAGCTCAAGATAGTTCTCGCCGAAAATCGCCAGATGGTTGCTCGATCCCAGCGAGTGATGCCCGCGAGGCGTGAGCTGAAAGCCCAAGCGGCGGAATTGCTGCTGGGCGTGATCCAGCAGACCAGCGACGTTAATTACCGCGTGGTCGAGGCGCGGCGTGATGGCTGTTTGTGTTGCTGCTGTCTGCTCAAGGGTTGAAATCTCAGTCATCAAAAGGTTCTCCCAGCGTTAACATCAGGCGGTTGGCCCAGGCGAAGAAGGCGGTGGATTGCGCTAAATCGACGATTTCCAGCGTGCTCAGCCCTTCTTCACGCAGGCGGGCGATATGCGCACTGCTGGCGGTCGGCGGCGTGGCGGAGAGCGCGGCGGCGAAGTCGATCTGTGCCTGCCAGCGTGGGGATTGCCCCTCGCTGAGAATGCCGCCCGGCGCGGTGTCGATCAGGCGTTGTACGTCTTCGGTCTGCTTGGACAGCTGGCTGGCTTTGCGCGAATGCACCGAGGCACAGTAGATACAGCCGTTGATTTTGCTGGCAACGGTAGCGGCGATTTCACGCTCTTTGCGCGGCAGGCCGCCGCTGGTGTAGAAAATGCCTTTGTCGGTTAGGGTGCGCTGCTCAAGTACCGGCAGGTTGCGGCCCAACAGGCGGAAATATTCAGAATCGGTATGGCCGAAGCGCGCCAGAATCGCCTGCTGTTCGGCATCAAACTCTTCCAGTTTCTTCGACGGGATCCACGGCTCCCAGCCCAATTCGGCCTGAGTAAACACCTTCGGCGCAGAGCGCCCGCTGTGGGTTTTGCCATCGTGACGCCAGTAGCCTGCGGCGATTTTCCGCTCGCTGGCGTTCTCCACCGAATGGCCGCCAATCAGGCGATAGCTGCGCAGTTGGCGCGTCTGGAAACTGACAAAAGCAATTAGCTGCGACAGGGTGACGATGGCGTCCAGTGACCAACCAGCCTGCTGCAAAGCCTGTAAATGGGCGGCGGTGGCGCTGGCCGGTTTGAAGCTCAGGCGTTCGCCGTGGTCGAGAGCAGACTCCAAACGCGCGCTGTTGCCTTGGTCAGGCAGGGCGTTGAGGCGCTCGGCATAGTGGGAAGCCAGCTGGCTATCACCATGCCAGCGGGCGACATTTTCAGCCAACAACAGGCGTTCGGCTAAGGTGAAATCCACGCCGTCGTCGGCGCTGAAAATGGTTTCGTAGCTTCCTTGAGCGTGACGGGTGGCGGCATCGCGGGTTTCGCGCGCCTGCGCCAGTTCTGAACCAGCTTCAATCACAGCCAGTTGGTCGAGCAAATCTTGAGCTTGAGCGGTAGTCATGGCGTTTCCTTAAACAAGTTCGTGCAGAGGTGAAGTCACGGATTTTGGCGTGCGACGCGTCCAGCCCAGCTCTGGCGCGACGTGGCGGGCCAGCAGCTCGATGGAGCGCAGAATGTAAGGGTGTGGCGGGTCAATCGAGTGAACCTGGAATGACAGGTCGGTCACCCGCGCCAGCGCGCTGTCCTGTTTCAGGGAAGCAATCACCTGATCCGGCGAGCCAATGTGTGCGTCAAAGGCGCGAATGTGGTCATCCAAGGTGTCGCCGTGAACCGTCTGGCCATTGGCGCGATGGTTCTCTGCCTGACGGCGCAGGCCTTTTTCAGCCAGTCGGCGCGCTTCGGCTCCGTCTTCAGTCACAAAGGCAGTGCGCGAGCCCATAATGCGTGGCTCAACGCCCGCAGGCAGGGCGGCAAGGTAGGCATCAATAATTGGGTTTTGAATCTCGGCCAGCGTCAGGTTCGGCGCATCCGCTGGGCGAGGCTGGGTGCGTGACAGCATCAGGCCGTCACCTGCCAAGCCCGCGCGCGTGCCGCCTTCGACCGAGAACGTCGCCTGCCAGACGCGGTTCACTAGCTGAGGTGCCGCCGGGTACAAACGGTTGTCGGTGCCAGCTAGCGGCTCACCGCGCCACGCCTGCAACAGAGTGGCGAGGTTCTGGCTAAATACCGCACCGCGCTGGCTGCTTTCCAAGCCAAATGGTGGGAATGAGGTCGGCGTGCCGCCGGAACCTAAGCCAATTTCCAGACGCCCGCCGGAGAGCAAATCCAGCACCGAGGTATCTTCGGCCACGCGAAGGGCATTTTCCATCGCCAGCGTGATAACGCCGGTCCCCAGGCGAATGTAGCGGGTGTGCGCCGCCACCTGTGCCAGAAACACCAGCGGCGCGGGCAGGCCGCCCTCGGCTTCGTGGAAGTGGTGCTGCGCCACCCATGCAGCATCAAAGCCCTGCTGCTCGGCGAAGACGATTTGCTCAGTGGCTAAGCGATAACGCTCCTGCGGGCTGGCGTCATCCAATAAACGGGTAAAAAAGCCAAGACGTTTTGTACTCATTTCAAATCCTTAACGCTGTTCAGTTATGCAGCGCGATGACGGCCATTGCCCGGGATCGCATTAATCAGTTCTTTGGTGTAATCACTGCCCGGATGAGCAAACACCGATTCGACGTCGCCGGAGTCCACCTGCTGGCCGCGATTGAGCACCGACACGCTGTGCGAAATCTGCCGGACGGTGGCGAGGTCGTGAGAGATAAAGAGGTAGGTCAGGCCGAGGGAGTCCTGCAACTCCTGCAATAGGCTGAGGATCTGCGCCTGCACGGTGACGTCCAACGCCGAGGTGGCTTCATCCAGCACCAAAATCTTCGGTTCGAGGATCAGCGCACGGGCGAGGGCCACGCGTTGACGCTGCCCGCCGGAGAGCTCGCGCGGTTTGCGGTCGAGCAGTTCCAGCGGCAGCGCCACGCGCTGGGCAATGCTGTGTACCCGGCGGCGGCGCTCGTCGGCGGCAATAGGCTCAAAGTTGAGCAGCGGCTCTTCGATCACGCTAAACAGGGTTTGCGAAGGGTCGAGTGAGGCAAACGGGTTCTGATATACCAGTTGAATTTTTTTACGCAGCTGGCGCAGCGCTTCGCCTTTCAACTGGGTAATGTCCTGCCCGTCAATCAGCACGCTGCCTGAATCCGGGCGCTGGAAACCGAGCAGAATACGCGCCAGCGTGGTCTTGCCAGAGCCTGACTCTCCAACCAGCGAGTGGGTAGTGCCGCGCGCGATAGTAAAGGAGACATGGTCCACGGCGCGAAAAGCCGGTTTGCCTTTGCCGCCCAGTGAGAAGTCCTTCACCAGACTTTCAACCCGCAGAATCGCTTCGCCGCCAGTAGCGCGCAACGACGCGCGATGCTTGCCGGAGAGGGCGGGTACGTCGGCAAATAGCTGGCGGGTGTATTCGCTTTTCGGCGCGCTAAGCACCTCGGCGGTAATGCCCTGTTCCTGCACTTTGCCGTGACGGAACACCAGCAGGCGGTCGGCGCGCTCGGCGGCCACCGCGAGGTCGTGGGTGACGAACAGCACGGCGGTGCCGAACTCCTGACGCAGTTCGTCAATCAGGTCCAGAATGCGTTTTTGCACCGTGACGTCCAGCGCGCTAGTCGGCTCATCGGCAATAATCAGCGCCGGTTGCAGCGCAATGGCGATGGCAATCAGCACGCGCTGCTTCATGCCGCCGGAAAGCTCGTGCGGATACTGCTTAGCGCGCAGCTCGGGGTGGGAAAGGCCAACGCGAGCCAGCAGCTCCACCACACGCTCGTCACGCTGCTTGCGCGGCAGGCGGCGGTGAATGTTCAAGATCTCCGCCACCTGCGCGCCGATGGTCTTCACCGGATTAAGCGAGCTGGTCGGGTCCTGAGGAATGAGGCTAATGCGCGCGCCGCGCAGGGCGTCCAGACGGCGCTGCGACCACTGGCTGATGTCGGTACCGTTGAGGCGGATCGCCCCTTCCTGCAAATGTCCGTTTTCCGCCAACAGGCCGATAATCGCCTGCGCGGTGGTGGTTTTGCCCGAGCCGGACTCGCCGACCAGCGCCACCACTTCACCCGGATAAATCGAGAAGGAGACGTTGTGCACCACGCGCTGGCTCTGCGTGCCGCTGCTGTAAGCAATGGAGACATCTTCCAGCGCCAGTACCGGCGTGCGCTGCTCGGCGGCGGTGCGGTTAAAGCTGACATTCAGGCTCATCGGCGGCTCCTGCGGAAAGATTGGCTAATACGGTTGGCGGAAAGCACCACCAACACCACCACGATGCCGGGGAAGGTGGTGAGCCACCATGCCGTGGAGATGTAGTTGCGCCCTTCGGCAATCAGCAGGCCCCACTCTGGGGTTGGCGGCGGGGTGCCGTAACCCAAGAAGCTGAGGGTGGAAATCGCCAGAATCGCGCTACCAAATTGCAGGGCGGAAAAAGCCAGCACGGCAGTCAGCGAGTTGGGCAAAATATGTCGCCACAGTACCGCGAAGAAGGTGCCGCCGCTGCCATAGGCCGCTTCGACATAATCGCTGTGGCGCACCAGCACCACTTCTGAACGAGCAAGGCGGGCGAAGTTGGCAATCGAGGTGACCCCGACGGCAATCGCCGCGTGAACCGTGCCGAAGCCGAGCAGAATAATTACTGACAGCGACAGCAGCAGGCCGGGGATCGACAGCAGCACGTCAACAATGCGCATCACCACGGTGTCGGCAAAGCCACCCACCGCGCCGGCAAACAGCCCAAGCGCGGTGCCCAGCACCAGCCCCAGCGCCACGGCGACCAGCGCACCGGACAGCGAGTGCGACGCGCCGTAGACAATGCGCGCGTAGACATCGCGGCCCAGCTGGTCGGTGCCCAGCCAGTGCCCGGCCTGCGGGGCCAGACGCTGCGCTCCGGCAATGCCATCCGTGCCGCTATAAGCGGTAAACAGGCCCGGCGCGATGGCCCACAAAATCACCACGATCATCACCGCCCAAGCCAGAATCAGCCCCGGCTTGACGCGGGTGAACAGGGCGCTGCGGGTTTTCGGGCGAGGCGCGAGGCGCGTTTTCTCCTGACCTAACTGCTCAATGGGTAAGCTACTCATGCGTGAGCTCCGGCAGTGGATTTAAGACGCGGATCCAGTAACGGATAAACCAAGTCGACCAGTAAGTTAATGCCAACGAAGGCGGCGGCGGAGATAACCACAATGGCCTGTAACACCGCCACATCCTGATTGTTGACCGCCTGCTGGGTCAGCTGGCCAAGTCCGTTAAGGCCAAAGACGGTTTCGGTGATCAGTGCTCCGGCAATCAGCTCGCCAAACAGCAAACCGGCAATGGTCAGGGCAGGGAGCAGGGCATTGCGCGCCACGTGACGCCACAACACGCCGCTGCGCGACGCGCCTTTGGCACGGGCGACGGCCACGAAGGGCTGGGTCTGCACCTGATCGATACTGCGGATCAAAATCTGCGCCAGCGGGGCTGAAATCGGCACCGCCAGCGTAACGATCGGCAGAATCAGCCCGACCCATTCCCCCGGATTAATCACCGGGATCCAGCGTAAGTGGAAAGAGAAGAACTGGATCAGCGCAATGCCGAGCCAGAAGGTTGGGATCGAAATAAACAGCGACGGCAGTGACTGGAACGCCGACTTCAGCCAGCCGAAATGCAGCAGGCTGGAGAGGAAGGCGATGGCAACCGCCACCACCGCCGCCAAGATAAAGCCGAGTACCGCCAGTCGCAGCGTCGGCGGGAAGTTGCTGCTCAGCAGCTCCGTCACCGGCACGCCTGCCTGAATCGAATAACCCAAATCACCGCGCAGGAAATTGCCCAGCGTATGCAGATATTGCTGCCAGACCGGCACATCTGCTCCGTACACCGCGCGCATATCCGCGATCTGCGCCGGGCTGAGTCCCATATCGGGATTCTGGAATTTGATAAGGATGGCGTCACCCGGCAGCACTTGCAGCAGGATGAAGGAGACGGTAAACGCCGCCCACAGCACCAGCACTGCCTGCCCGATGCGACCACTAAAGTATCGGCTCATTGTCTACTCCTGCCTGTTAGTGCTTTTCCAACCATGCGCCGTAGAAGCTTGGGCGGCCCACGGCTTCAAAGTTCACGCCTTTGAGGTATGGAGCACCGGCAAACACCTGCGGTTCTTCGAAAATTGGAATCACATAAGCCTGATCCAACAGGTAGTTCTGCACGTCGCCGGTCAGCGCTAAGCGTTTTTTCGGATCGACTTCGGCAGAGACCGCCGTTAGCAGGTCGTTGAGTTTGTCGTCACGGAAGCTCTTCACCTTGCTGCTCGACCCGCCTTTTTGCAGCAGCACGTCACGGTTGGTCGGGTAGAAGGCGCTTTTAATCACGTCCGGATCGGCACGGCCGACTTCCACCACGTAAGCGGCAGTTTTCTCTGGGTCGAGGTTATCCGCCACGCGGCTACCGGCGTCACCCGCCAAGATATTCAGCTTCACGCCGACCTGACCCCACTGCTGAGAAACCAGTTGCAGCACTTCTTTGTTCTGCGGCTGTGGCAGGGATTCATACACGGTCAGAGACAGGGTTTTGCCATCTTTCTGGCGAACGCCGTTCGGCCCCGCTTTCCAGCCAGCTTCGTCTAACAGCTTTTTGGCCTGCGCCGGGTCATAGGTCAGTTTGTTGCTCAAATCCACATAGCCCGCGGCGGTTTTGGCCACCACCGAAGTGGCTTGCGGATAGTTAGGGGAGAACAGGGTGTCGACCACTTGTTTAGAGTTGGTGGCGTGCAGCAGCGCCTGACGCACGCGAAGGTCAGAAACCAGCGCGTTATCAGGACGGAAGGCGATACCGTCGTTGACGCCTTTAGTCGGTGCAGCGTAAATCGGGAAGTTTTGGTCTTTGGCCTGTTTTTCGTCATAAGCCTGAACCTGACGAATAAAATCAGCCTGACCGGCCAGCAGCGCGCCAATGCGTACGCTGTCTTCGTTGGTGACGATTACCTTGATGCCATCTAGGTTAGCGCGACCCTGTTGCTTAAGGTTTTTCGGCCCCCAGTTGTAGTCTTTACGCGCGGTTAAATCGACTTCGCGCCCCAGCGTCTCTTTGCTGACCACAAACGGGCCAGAGCCGATGATGTGGGTGGCATCGCCCAGCGAGTCAAAGTCGCGGTTTAAGGTGCTCAGCGATACTAAGCCGGAGCCAATGGTGGCGGTACCTTGCAGGAAGCCCGGCGAGGATTTCTTGAAGAAGAATTTCACCGTCAGCGGGTCAACTACTTCGCTGTGGTCATAGTTGTTAATCACTTCGGACACCGGCAGGTGATGTTCTTTATTGCCTAAGCCGTAAGTGTCGAAGTTCTTCGCCACGGCGTTGGCATCCAGCGGCGTGCCGTCAGAGAAGGTGACCCCCGGGCGAATTTTAAAGGTGTACTCGGTTTTATCCGCATTGAAAGACCATGACTCGGCGATCCACGGCTCAATCGCCAGCGTCTCCGGGTTCTGGTAAGTCAGCTTGTCGGTAATTTGGTTAAGGATACCGCCGTTCGGATAGAAGCCGCCCGCCGGTGGATATAAGTTGGTGTGAGCCTGCTGTTCAAGATAAACCAAAGTGCCGCCCTGAACTGGCGTTCCGTCAGCAGCCATAGCCGCGCTGGTGGTGGTTAATAAAAGTCCTAAAGCCAGAGCGCGGGAAACCGCGTTCAATCGGCGAATATTTTGCATGGATATACCCTTCTTATTATTGGCAAGTGAGCACCACCGAAGTCCGCCGTGACGGCTTTAGAACTAAAGTAGTGGTTCTATAACAAACCTTTTTAAAATGGATATAAAAGAAGGAATTTAGCTATCAATAGCGAGAAAGTTTCTATAGGAATGTATTGAACATTGAGCCATGTTTTGGGGCTTTGGGGCTGGCTGCCCAAACCCGCCCTTAAGGTCAAGGTCGTGGGCTCGCCGCCCACACTGGCCCAAAGGGTTTTAAACGAAACCCTTTGGAATCCTGCGTTTTTTTGCTGCTGTAAGATCGAGGCTTCGCAGGGTTGGAATGGACGTGTTTCAGCGGCTACTGTGTTCGTCGCGAAGTGCCGCCGCTTAGGCGGTACCCTCAGTTCGGGCTTCGAGCCATAGGTCTCGAACCACTCCCTCGGCGTCACTTCTGAACGCGACCTACTGGCATTTACACCGAACCTTTTCAGGGGGAGGAGCAGAACAGCACCCACTGGAACGGCACGGTTGAAATGCCTCAAAACCGCAATCAAAAATGGCGCTGAGCGAACGGTTCGAGACCTATGGCTCGAAGCCTGAAGCGAAGGCACCGCCTAAGCGGCGACATTTTGCGGTGGATAACGGAAGCCCCTGAAACATGTCCATTCAGCCAGCGATAGCGCGCAGTAAAGAGCCGGGGAGTCTTGAGGGGCGCGGCGATAGGCGCCCCTCAAGGCCGGTGTGGCGGCAGCGCACGGTTTTGACCTTAAACGGTGTGGGCCGACGCCCACGGTTTTGAAGTTGAAGTTGAAGTTGAGGTTGAAGTTGAAGTTGACTTAAGCAGGGCCCAACCCGGGGATATCTCTATCCCCGATGATACTTCCGACATGCAGCGACGAAGGATTCGAACAGTTGCCGCGACACGGCGTCGGTTAAGCTGTGCCACTCTGGGTGCCACTGTACGCCGAGGGCGAAGGGGTGGCCGCGTACGCTGACGGCTTCTACCAGATTGTCAGGTGCGCGGGCTTCGACGCTGAGTTCTGCGCCCAGACGCTTCGCGCCTTGACCGTGCAGTGAGTTCACCTGAAACGATTGATAATCAGGCAGAAGTTCAGCCAGCAGGCCGCCGGGCTCAATGCTCACGGGGTGAACCAGTGCGAATTGCTCGTCGTGGGACAGGGACGTGTCCTCGCGGTGATCCATATAACCCGGCTCTTCCTGCACTTTGCGATACAGGCTGCCGCCGGTAGCGACGACCAGCTCCTGCATACCACGGCAGGCGGCGAGCAGGGGGATGCCTTGGGCCAACGTCGCGTGGATCAAGGCAATACTTAACTTATCGCGACCCGGATCTGCTAACTCCTCGATACCGTCTTCGTTATACCAGTGCGGCTCGACATTACTTGGGCTGCCGGTGAGGAAAATGCCGTCGAGGCGGGCGAGTACTTCTTGGATAGCGCCTTCCCGCGAGGCCAGCACGTGCGGCAGGCAGACGGGGATGGCGTTGGCGTTGAAAATTGCGTCGAGATACTTCTCGTGTACGGTCAGTGCCGGGTTCTCATCAATGCTATTTGCACACATGACGACCCCAATGATCGGTCTGTAGCTCTCTTCTTTTCTGGCTGGTGCCTTTGAAAATATGGTGCTCATTTTACCGCCTCGTTGAGTGGTCGAAAGGGAAAGAAATCCGCGCCTTATCGCGTTTTGTTGCCTATTTTTTGGCTGTTATTCCATTAAAATTAGCAGCGGGGAGTTGCTTTTTCAAACCTATATGTAAAGGAATTGTTGCTATTGCAAAACAATTCTGATGGGTCTAGGGTTAATCTTGAGACAAATATGTCTTCGGAGAACGAGGTGTGCCGTTTATATGATCTGAGAGTGCCATTGCATTAAGAAGTTCGCAGTTATGCAGTAAAAGGGCAGTAAAGGCGGGGCATCATGGTGGTGTCGTGGTCGCCTCAATATCCGCCTCAAATCTGAGGCAAACGGTGGAAATTTTATGCAAACCTTAATTCTTGAATCGAATAGTTCCGAAGTTGAAGACTTCGCAGCACACGGCGAAGAGAAGCGAAGCAGCGCGTTCCAGGATGAAGTTAACCAATACCTGGAGCGTCACCCACTTACCCAGCATGTCGATGTCCTTCTTACCGATTTAAATGGTACCTTCCGCGGAAAACGCATTCCCGTCACCACCCTGCTTAAAGTTGAAAAAGGCTGCTATTTCCCTGCCTCCGTGTTTGCTATGGATATCCTTGGCAACGTGGTGGAAGAGGCGGGCCTTGGTCAGGAGTTGGGCGAGCCGGATCGCGTATGTCTTCCCGTCCCCGGAACATTAACCCCCTCCGCTTCGGACCCAGAGCATATCGCTCAGCTGTTGCTGACCATGCTTGACGAAGATGGCACTCCCTTTGACGTTGAACCCCGCAATGTGCTGAATCACCTTTGGCAAACATTGCGCCAGCGAGGATTATTCCCGGTGGTAGCGGTAGAGTTGGAGTTCTATCTGCTCGATAAGCAGCGAGATGCGGAAGGGTATATTCAGCCGCCTTGTAACCCAGGCACCACTGAGCGCAGCATTCATACTCAGGTCTATTCGGTTGATAATCTCGACCATTTCGCCGACGTTCTCAGCGAAATCGACCGACTTGCCCTGATGCAAGGCTTGCCTGCTGACGGCGCGGTGGCGGAGTCATCTCCCGGCCAGTTCGAAATTAACCTGCATCACAGTGACAACATCCTGCGGGCCTGTGACCACGCGCTGGCGCTCAAGCGTTTAGTGCGATTGGTGGCAGAAAATCATGGGATGGAAGCCACTTTTATGGCCAAACCATACGATGATTACGCCGGTAGCGGCATGCACATTCATATCAGCGTGCTGGATGATAATGGCAAGAACCTGTTCGCGGGCACCGAGTCGGAAGACTCTGCGCTGATGAAGCGCGCGCTGGCCGGTTTGATTGAGCTAATGCCTGCGTCGATGGCGATTTTAGCGCCGAACGTCAATGCTTTCCGCCGATTCCAGCCCGGCATGTATGTGCCAACGCAGGCGTCGTGGGGGCATAACAACCGTACCGTCGCACTGCGCGTGCCGTGCAGCGGTGCCGTTGACCACCGCGTGGAGTATCGCGTTGCCGGTGCTGATGCCAACCCGTATCTGGTAGTGGCAACTGTACTTGCCGGGATGTTACATGGATTTGACAATGAACTGCCTCTGCCGGAACCCGTCACGGGTAATGGTCTGGAGCAGGAAGGTATTCCGTTACCCATTCGTCAGAGTGATGCTTTGGCTGCCTTTGACGAGCAGGGCGCGTTGAAGAAATATCTGGGGGAGCGCTTCTCACAGGTGTATCACGCGTGTAAATCTGATGAATTGTTACAGTTCGAGCGTCGAGTGACTGAAACAGAAATTGATTGGATGCTGCGCAATGCCTAAGGTGCTGATGAGGCTGGAACAAATATCGATTATTTATTGACCAGACTCAACGCATAGAAAGAAATTGCATTTGAGGGCTTCAAAATCTTGTCATCGGCCCTCGATTTAGTGCAAAATACGCCACATGCAGAATAACCGACGCTTAAAGGCGCCGGTTATTTTTTTTGCATTGTGAGTTACACAAACTAAATTCAACAGAG
>Ga0153979_1000131_pt1 | contig 13786 bp, 11 predicted proteins | sample TSGA063MetaG_FD_104690 | JGI IMG/M metagenome (GOLD analysis project Ga0153979, IMG submission 104690) | Attine ant fungus gardens microbial communities from Georgia, USA - TSGA063 MetaG | ecosystem: Host-associated > Fungi > Mycelium > Unclassified | place: USA: Georgia, Magnolia Springs State...
CGCCAGCGTGCCGTTATCGGCCTGTTGCAGTACCGCGAGCGGGTCATGACAAAAGCCATCCAGCCCCACCAACGTTGAAGATAAGATTTTGACTGACATGAAGAAACCTGACGTTAACCAGCACGGTGCGCCGGGCAGAAAATTCAGCCCGGCGTAATGCGTTAAGTGTACCTGCTTTAGCGCGGCGGATCGCGCGCGATTTAGAAGCTTGCGCTGACGCCAAGGCTATAAATAAACTGCTCGCCGCTGCTCACCGCACCGGTTTGTGCAAAGGAGGCAAAGGCCGCCATATTTTGGCCAAGCGGCATATTGGCGCCGACGCTCACATCCACCCAATTGTTTTCACGGCCATTCGTCTCATCGGGGCGGAGGCGCGTGGGGGAAGAAAGCTCTTCATTCACCAGATGGCTATAGCTCACCTGTGCCCAGGGCAATATCCCGCCGAGGCTGGAGTCAACGCGCCAGCCTAATGACGCAATATGCTCGGCGTTATTGCTGTCTACCCATTCACACTTTGGACAGCTGAGCGTCGAATCATCGACCGCAAATTGTGCAACCGGCCCGGTGCTGATTGTGCCACTCATCGGCATTGACCAGCCTGCTGAGTAACGATTCACAAACGGCGCGGCACCGACGCTGGCGGTTTCGCTATGCAGCACCATCTCGCTGTTATTGGGCGAGTTAAGTGCCGCGTCTAACAAGCTGACATCGCTATTTTCCGTCAGCATCAGATGATTACTGGAAATTTTTTCAGCAAGAATTGCGTTGTAATCGGGGGCACTATTTTGGCTCGTCTGATCTAAGGCATGCGCATTCCCGGCCAGAAAAAATAGCCACAAACCGCCAAAAGCCAGCGCAAGATTGTGCTGGCCTGTCCGCTGACTTTTCTGCAACATGAAAGACTCCTGACGAGCCGGGGAAGAGAATGGGCGTTAAGATTTTATAAGATCACTATCGGCACCCATTGCTTAACTATTAATCGATTTCGTCATTCGTCAAGGGATTTACGGCTTTTTCATCTGCTAAAGGGAGTGAGGCAATGCAACGTTGTGGCTGGGTAACTCAGGATCCGCTGTATATCGCGTACCACGACCAGGAATGGGGTGTTCCGCAAACTGATAAGCGCGTCTTATTCGAGATGATATGCCTTGAAGGCCAGCAGGCCGGTCTTTCATGGATAACGGTATTAAAAAAGCGCGAAAATTATCGCCGCGCATTCCATGAATTTGATGCCAATGCTGTGGCCCTGATGGATGAAGACGATTTGGCGCGCCTGATGCAGGATGCCGGCCTGATCCGCCATCGCGGCAAGCTGGAAGCCATCATCAATAATGCCCGCGCGCTGCTCGCGCTGGAAGCCGCGGGGGAAGACTTTTCCCGCTTTATCTGGTCATTTGTTGATAATCAGCCGATTTTGCATCATTACGCGGATTATAAAGCGGCCCCCACCACCTCCGAACCCGCAATTGCGCTCTCTAAGGCGCTTAAAAAGCGTGGCTTTAAATTCGTCGGCCCAACAATTTGCCACTCATTTCTACAGGCTTGCGGCCTGATCAACGATCATCAAACCACCTGTTTCTGCCATCCTGATAATCTTTAACGCAATTCTTTACATTTTAAGACTGCCTCTCACGCATTTCCCCATTATTGAACGGCATAATAGTGCCGTTTTGGGGCTTTTCCCCGTTTAAATCTGTGAGGGATTTTTTATGAACAAGCGTATTTTGGCGCTGACCTTGTTATTGAGCGGCAGTGTTGCTTTGTCAGGATGTACCACCAATCCTTACACCGGCGAATCTCAGGCCGGAAAATCGGGCATCGGCGCCGGGTTAGGCGCGGTGCTGGGCGCAGGTGTCGGCGTGCTGTCATCGTCGAAGAAAGATCGCGGTAAAGGCGCGTTAATTGGCGCAGCCTCCGGTGCCGCACTGGGCGGTGGTGCGGGCTATTACATGGACGTGCAGGAAGCCAAACTGCGCGACAAAATGCGCGGTACCGGCGTGAGCGTGACGCGTCAGGGCGATAACATCGTGCTCAACATGCCAAATAACGTCACGTTTGATTCCAACAGCAGCAACCTGAAACCGGCGGGGGCCAATACTCTAACCGGCGTGGCTATGGTGCTGAAAGAGTATCCAAAAACAGCCGTGAATGTGGTGGGCTACACCGACAGCACCGGCACTCGCGCGCTGAATATGCGCCTGTCACAGCAGCGTGCAGAGAGCGTGGCCAGCGGCCTGATTCTGCAAGGCGTGGCACAAAACCGCCTGCGGACCCAAGGTTTAGGTCCGGACAATCCGATCGCCAGCAACAGCACCGAAGACGGCAAAGCACAGAACCGTCGTGTAGAGATTACGCTTAGCCCGCTGAGCTAAGCGTGCAGCCGGTCTGCGCGGGCAGGCCGGTTTTTACGCGCTTTTTAGCAACTTTTAACAGCATATTTGTTAGAAAAAGCTAAAAAATCGTCCACTTCTAGAGCCGCCGTTTCCTTTATGCTAGCGTGATCAAAATTTGATCAATGGAACGTCATCATGTCGCTAAAAGCCATCGCTGCTACCCTTGGCCTCTCTGTTACCACCGTGAGCCGGGCGCTAAATGGCTATGACGATGTAGCCGCCGCCACTCGTAAACGCATTGAAGAAGAAGCGCATGCGCGCGGTTATCGCCCTAATGATGCTGCTCGCCGCCTGAAAACCGGGCGCGCTAATGCGGTGGGTTTGGTGTTTCCTATCAGCCATGCTTCGCTCAATGACAGCTATTACAGCCAAATGCTGCTGACGCTGGATCAATGCCTTGCTCAACACGATATTGATTTGCTGCTGCTGCCCGATAAATCTCACGATCAGCACCGTAAGCTGATGCGTATGATGCGCAGCGGCGCGATTGATGCACTGATTCTGACCCACACGCTGCCGCAGGATGCGCGCCTGCAACGCTTGCAGCAGAAGGGGTTTCGCTTTTTGACACTCGGCCGCAGCGAGCTGCCACAGCCTTATGCCTGGATTGATTACGATAACCACGCTGGCACCTTTCTGGCGGTAGAACACTGCCTGCAACAAGGATTACCGCGCCTCGCCTATCTCGGCAGTAATGAATTCTCGACTTTCACCCTCGATCGCCGCCAGGGGTTTATCGATGCGTTAATCCAACACCAGGCGCCGGTCGATCAATCATTGATGGCCGCGTTGCCCGCTACGCGCCGCTCCGGCTATCAGCAAACCAATGCCTGGCTGGCACAAGGTGACGCGCCGCAGGCGATCATTACCGATTGCAGTACGCTGGGTGAAGGTGCCGCGATTGCCCTGCAGCAGGCTGCGAGGCTGAAGGGCGCGCAGGCTATCCCGCTGTATGTTTACGATGGTTTACCGCATGACTCAATCATCGATCAGCCGGTCAATACTATTCTGCAACTCTCACAGCAGCGCATCGGCGAGCGCATCGCGGAAATGGTGCTACAGCTGCTTAATGATACCCCTGTTAACCAGTTGCAGACGCTGTGGCAACCGGTATTGCGCCTCACTTCTGACGCGCAATGATTGCGCCAGGCGCGAGCTGTGTTAGTCTTCGCCTGTTTCTTTACAGCAGGTGTAAGCAATGAAAACCAGGCCGCCACGAGCCACAATCAGTGACGTTGCCCGTACGGCAAAAACCGGTAAAACCAGCGTTTCACGCTACCTCAATGGCGAAGTGAATCTCCTCTCGCCCGATCTCAAAGCCCGTATCGAACAGGCCATCGCCGAACTCAACTATCGTCCCAGCCAGATGGCGCGCGGGCTCAAACGCGGCCGCACCCGTTTGATCGGCCTGATCATTGCCGATATCACCAATCCCTACTCAGTGGATGTGCTGAGCGGCATCGAAGCGGCCTGCCGCGCGCAGGGTTTTACTCTGTTGATGTGTAATACCAACAATGAAGTCGATCTCGAGCAGCATTATCTGCAGCTGCTGAGCAGCTATCAGGTTGAAGGTATTGTGGTGAATGCGGTAGGTATGCATGAAGAGGTGTTGAATCGGCTACAGCAATCGATGCTGCCAATGGTGTTGATCGACCGTAAAATCCCCGACTTCGCCTGCGATGTGGTTGGGTTGAACAACCTTGAAGCGTCGAACATTGCCACACAGCATCTGCTGGAGAATGGCTATCAGGCGCTGCTCTTTCTCAGTGAACCGCTGGGCAGCGTCAACACGCGTCGCGAACGTCTGCGCGCCTTCTATGACACGGTAAAAAACGCCGCACACGTGCAAGCGGAGAATGCCGAAGTGGCGCTGCATCAGCCCGATGCGCTGGAAACGCTGTTACGTGACTTCCACCAGCGCCATCCGGGTAAAAATTGTGCGGTAATCGCGGCTAACGGCGCGCTCACCTTGCAAGTCGCGCGTGCACTGCAACGCTTGCAACTGCGCTGGGGCGAATCTATCGGCCTGCTCGGTTTCGATGAGCTGGAGTGGGCCGCGCTGGCGGGGGTTGGCATTACCACCCTGAAGCAGCCCACCTGGCAAATTGGCTATGCCGCGCTGGAGCAAGTGATCGCGCGTATTGAAGGCAGCGAGACGGCGATCCGTGAGCAGCTCTTCTCCGGCGAACTGATCGTGCGTGGCTCCAGCCAGCCGCTACGCTAACCCCTCATTTGTGGCTCACTTCGTGAGCATGATCATACTTCCGCAGTCTGCGCCTTTCTTTTGGAACCGGTTCCATTTAGCTTTTTTACAACGAATGGGATGTGGTCATGCCCGGAGAGAAGCGATGAAACCAGAAATTATTGTTGTATCTGCCGCATACGGCGCGCAGAAAGTAGCGGAACTTGGCGGCCAGGCTGCGCTGCTGCCGCTGATAAAAAAAGCAGGCGCGGATGGCATAGAAATCCGTCGCGAGCTCTTCAGTGACAGTGAACTCTGCCTGCTGCACGCGCTGGGCAACGCGATTTCCCAGCATCAGCTCAGCGCCAGCTATTCCGTGCCGGAAGCGCTGTGGCTGGATGATGGCGCACTGAATCCGCGTCTGGCCCAGTTTCTGCACGAAGCTGAGCAGATCGGTGCTAAACGCCTGAAGCTGGCGTTAGGGCATTTCGTTGCTTTGGACGTTACCCCGCTGCTCGCCGTGTTGCAGGCGTCAAACGTGACGCTGGTGGTGGAAAACGACCAAACACCTGACAGCAAACTGGCGCCGATGCTGCGCTTCTTCCATCAAGCCTGCGATGCGGCTCTGCCGCTGGATATGACCTTCGATATGGGCAACTGGCAGTGGACGGGTGAAGAGGGTTTGCAGGCCGCGGCCCAGCTCAGCCGTTATGTCAGCTATATTCACGTTAAGGCCGCCGTGCCGCATGGCGACACTTTCCGCGCCATCGCGCTGGATGACGCCGATGACAGCTGGCGTTCGCTGCTCAACGCGCTGCCCGCCGATGCACCGCGCGGTATCGAATTCCCGCTGGAAGGTGCGGATTTGCTGGCGGTGACCCGCCATTACGTTGACCTGCTGCGTGCAGCGTAAGGAACCGATGATGACGCAAAAAACGCTGGATGTGGTGACGATTGGCGAAGCGATGGCGATGTTTATTGCCCAACAAACCGGCGATCTCGCGGCGGCTGAAGGCTTCATCAAACGCATCGCCGGCGCCGAGCTCAACGTGGCGATTGGCCTGGCACGTCTCGGGTTGAGCGTGGGTTGGGTCAGCCGGGTCGGCGACGACAGTTTTGGCCGCTTTACGCTGCAGCAGCTGGAAAAAGAGGGCGTCGATCACCGCTGCGTCACCACCGATGCGCGCTATCGCACTGGCTTCCAGCTTAAATCTCGCGTTGATGATGGCTCCGATCCGGAAGTGGAGTATTTCCGTAAAGGTTCGGCCGCCAGCCACCTATCGCCAGATGATTTCAACGACGACTATTTTGGTCACGCGCGCCACCTGCACTTAAGCGGCGTGGCGGCTGCGATCTCTGATACGTCACTTCAGCTGGCACAACACGCGGCGAAAGAGATGCGCGCGCGTGGCAAAACCATCTCCTTTGATCCCAATCTGCGTCCGGTGCTATGGCGCAGCGAAGAGGAGATGCGCAAGCAGCTGAACCATTTAGCGGAATATGCCGATTGGGTGCTGCCGGGTGAGAAAGAGGGGTTGATTCTCACCGGCTTCAGTCAGCCTGAAGCCATTGCCGACTTCTACCTCGATAAAGGGGTGAAAGCGGTGGTGATTAAAACCGGCGGCGATGGCGCCTGGTACAAAACCGCCAGCGGTGAGCAGGGTCAGGTGGCGCCAATTCATGTGGCAAACGTGGTCGATACCGTGGGTGCCGGCGATGGATTTGCCGTTGGTCTGATAAGCGCCTTGCTGGAAGGAAAAACGCTGCCGCAGGCGATTTTGCGCGGCAACAAAATCGGTTCACTGGCGATTCAGGTCGCCGGCGATAGCGAAGGCCTGCCGACCCGCGCGGCGCTGGGCGATTACTAAGCACGATTCCGTATTCAAAACCCAGGTCGCCATAAATGGCGACCCTACGAGATTGGTGCGGTTTTGTAGGGTCGCCATTTATGGCGACCACCCAACGTCAGTGCGGTTTTGTAGGGTCGCCATTCATGGCGACCACCCGACGTCAGTGCGGTTTTTGTAGGGTCGCCATTCATGGCGACCACCTGACAAAGATTCAAAAATAGCTGTACCTACAACAACGATATTCCGAGGCGCATCCATAGAATGCGCCCACCTCAACCAGAGGAGTCACCCATGAAATCGCAGACAATCGCGCCAAAACGCTGGTGGTTTATCATGCCCATCGTGTTTATCACCTACAGTCTGGCGTATCTGGACCGGGCGAACTTCAGCTTCGCCTCTGCCGCAGGGATTAATGAAGATCTCGGCATCACCAAAGGCATGTCATCGCTGCTGGGCGCCCTGTTCTTCCTCGGCTACTTCTTCTTCCAGATCCCCGGCGCGCTGTATGCCGAACGCCGCAGCGTTAAGAAACTGATTTTCTGGTGCCTGATTTTATGGGGCGGCTGCGCCTCGCTGACCGGCATCGTCAGTAACATCCCGATGCTGGCGGCGATTCGCTTTGTGCTCGGCGTGGTGGAAGCGGCGGTGATGCCAGCAATGCTGATCTATATCAGCAACTGGTTTACCAAATCAGAGCGTTCGCGCGCCAATACTTTCCTGATTCTCGGTAATCCGGTCACGGTGCTGTGGATGTCGGTGGTTTCTGGCTATCTGATTGAATCCTTCGGCTGGCGCGAAATGTTTATCTTTGAAGGCATCCCGGCGGTCATCTGGGCGGTGGCCTGGTGGTTTATGGTGCAGGACAAACCTGCGCAGGCCAAATGGATGAGCGAAAGCGAGAAAGCGGCGCTGCAGGCGCAGCTGCAAAAAGAGCAGGAAGGTATTAAAGCGGTACGTAACTACGGTGAAGCGTTCCGCAATCGCAACGTAATCCTGCTGTGCTTGCAATATTTTGCCTGGAGCATCGGCGTGTACGGCTTCGTACTGTGGTTGCCATCCATTCTGCGCAATGGTTCGCAGATGGGTATGGTGGAAGCCGGTTGGCTTTCTGCCGTGCCGTATCTGGTGGCGACCATTGCGATGATCGTGGTGTCGTGGGCGTCCGATAAAACCCAGAACCGTAAACTGTTTGTCTGGCCGCTGCTGCTGATTGGCGCGCTGGCTTTCCTCGGTTCGTATCTGGTCGGTTCCAGCAACTTCTGGCTGTCGTATACGCTGCTGGTGATCGCTGGTGGTGCGATGTATGCACCGTACGGCCCCTTCTTCGCCATCATTCCCGAGATGCTGCCGCGCAACGTCGCCGGCGGGGCTATGGCATTGATTAACAGTATGGGCGCGCTCGGTTCCTTCATTGGATCGTGGATTGTAGGCTATCTTAATGGGGCTACCGGCAGCCCTGCTGCCTCCTACATTTTCATGGGTGCAGCGCTGCTGGCTTCGGTTTGGCTAACGCTTGTCGTTAAACCCGCCCAGAACAAAACCTCGCCGCCCGTCCACGGGGCGAAGCACGCGTAATCGATTCGGGAGGCCGCAAGGCCTCCCCAACATTTTAAAGGGAGCAAAAGATGAAACCTGCTGTGATTCTGTATAAGAGCCTGCCAGATGACCTGCGCGCCAAGCTGGACGATCATTTCTCCGTCACTGAAGTAGATGATATTTCTGCGGAAACTATCCAGCAGCACAAGGCACAGTTCGAACAGGCGCAAGGTTTACTTGGCTCTGGCGGCAAAGTAAATGGCGATCTGCTGGCAAAAATGCCCGCGCTGCGCGCCTGCTCAACCGTATCGGTGGGATACGATAATTTTGATGTCGATGCACTGAATCAACGCAACGTATTACTGATGCATACGCCAACCGTGCTGACCGAAACCGTCGCCGATACCATGATGGCGCTGGTATTAAGCACTGCACGTCGTGTTACCGAGCTGGATAAGTGGGTGAAGGGCGGCGAATGGAAAGCGAGTATTGGCCCGGATCATTTCGGCATTGATGTGCACCACAAAACCCTCGGTATTCTTGGCATGGGCCGCATCGGTCTGGCGCTGGCGCAACGAGCACATTTCGGCTTCGGTATGAATATTCTCTACAATGCGCGCCGTCAGCATGAAGAAGCCGAAACCCGCTTTGGCGCGCGCGCCTGCGATCTTGAAACCTTGCTGAAAGAGAGTGATTTTGTCTGCATCAGCCTGCCGTTAACCGAACAGACGCACCATATGATTGGCGCGGCGCAGCTCAAGCTGATGAAGCCAAGTGCAATCCTGATCAATGCCGGTCGCGGCCCGGTAGTCGATGAGCAGGCGCTGACCGCCGCGCTGAAAGACGGCACAATTCATGCCGCTGGGCTTGATGTTTTCGAAGTTGAGCCGGTACCTGCCGATGCCGAGATTTTAACGCTGCCAAACGTGGTGGCCCTGCCACACATTGGGTCTGCCACCCATGAAACCCGTTATGGCATGGCGCGCGACGCGGTTGATAATCTGATTGCCGCCCTAAGCGGTAAAGTGGAGAAAAACTGCGTGAACCCGCAGATCCAACGCTAAGCCGGCTGCTTTACCCATTGCGCCTGCCAGCGGCGGGCGCTATGGTGGTTCCCCATTCGATTTCACAACGTTTTAACTTCCTATGTCCTTTTCTCAGTTCGGCGACAAATTTACTCAACATTCCGGCATCTCCCGTCTGATGGAAGACATGGGTGAAGGCCTGCGCACGCCCGGTACCATCATGCTGGGCGGCGGTAATCCCGCGCAAATCCCGGCGATGAACGACTACTTCCATCAACTGCTGCTGCAGATGCATCAGGACGGCAAGCTGAGCGAAGCGCTGTGTAACTACGACGGCCCGCGCGGCAAAGCGCTGCTGCTGGAAGCGCTGGCGAAGATGCTGCGTGAGGAACTCGGCTGGCCGTTAACCGCGCAAAATATTGCGCTGACCAACGGCAGCCAGAGTGCGTTTTTCTATCTCTTTAATCTGTTCGCCGGACGTCGCGCCGATGGCAGCAAAAAACGCGTGCTGTTCCCGTTAGCGCCGGAATATCTTGGCTACGCCGATGCCGGACTGGAAGAGGATCTGTTTGTCTCCGCCAAACCGAACATTGAGCTGCTGCCGGAAGGCCAATTCAAATATCACGTCGATTTCGATCACCTGCCGCTGAATGATGATGTCGGGCTAATCTGCGTTTCGCGCCCGACCAATCCGACCGGCAACGTGATCACCGATGACGAACTGCTGCAGCTCGATGCGCTGGCACAGCAGCACGGCGTTCCATTGCTGATTGATAACGCTTACGGCGTGCCGTTCCCGGGCATCATCTTTAGCGAAGCGCGACCGCTGTGGAACCCGAATACCATTCTGTGCATGAGCCTGTCGAAACTCGGCCTGCCGGGTGCGCGCTGTGGCATTATCGTCGCCGATGAAAGCACCATCGCCGCCATTGGTAACATGAACGGCATTATCAGCCTCGCGCCAGGCAGCATTGGGCCGGCGATTGCCAATGAGATGATCGTACGCGGAGATTTGCTGCGTCTGTCAGAAGAGGTGATTAAGCCGTTCTATCAGGCCAAAGTCAGCGAGACGATTGCCATTCTGCGCCGCTATTTGCCGGAAGATCGCTGTCTGATTCATAAACCTGAAGGCGCCATTTTCCTGTGGCTGTGGTTCCGCGATCTGCCTATTAGCACCGAAACGCTCTATCAGCGCCTGAAAGCGCGCGGCGTACTGATGGTGCCCGGCCACTTCTTCTTCCCCGGCCTGGAACATGAATGGCCGCATACCCATCAATGCATGCGCATGAACTACGTGCCGGATGCGCAGAAGATTGAGCGCGCGGTGCAAATTCTGGCGCAAGAGTTGGAAAACGCGTTTAACGGCGAGTAAAAAATTCCGCGTTGTAGCCAGGTGCGCCTGAATGCGTACCTGGCTCAGTCAGTTGTAAGGTCGTCAATTACATGACTTTAGCGTAATAACTCTATCTGCTGATGCTATCGTGCTCTCTCTGTGTGCGATGATTACCCGCGTAATGCTCAGTTTTTTGATTGCCTGATTCACCATTGCTTCACTCTCTTTGTCCAGTGCGCTGGTGGCCTCGTCCAGAAATAGAATCGCAGGTTTCTTGTACAATGCCCGGGCGATGAACAACCGCTGCTTTTGCCCGCCAGACAGCCCTTCGCCCAATTCACCAATCAGCGTTTCATATCCCATTGGCATACGCGTAATAACTTCATGCAAATAGCTGGCCCGAGCACACTCCTTCATCCACGCTTCATCTATTTCCTCTGCAAAGCTGCAAATATTCTCCCTGACTGAGCCGCAGAACAGTTTATCGTCCTGCATCACGCAGGCGATCATCTTGTGATAGTTGTTGATACCGATTTGCTGGATATCAACGCCATCCACCTCGACACAGCCACTTGTAGGAGAAAATAAACCGCACAGTACTTTCAACAGCGTGGATTTTCCCGAACCGGACGAGCCGACAATCGCCACGCACTCTCCCGGTAAGATCGAAATGTTCAGTGCATCAAATATTGCCGGTGACTGGCTGTCGTAGCGGTAGCTCAGCGCATGGGTTGCCAGCCCCATTGGTTGCAGTCTCGCTTCGTAGCAGAGCTCAGGTCTATAATTTTCCCGCGGGTGCAGAGCAATATCGGCAATGCGCTCGTTATGCAGACTCATCATGCGTAGCTGCAGTAAAAATTCTGTCAGCGACCCAACGCGGTCTGAGAACTGTGCGCGAAAAACGCCAAATGCGACAAACATACCCATCGTTATCTGGTTATCGATCACGAGGAGGGTTCCCATCCACAGAACAACAACCTGATCGCAGGCGGCAATAAAGGTACTGATACCGCCAAACAGCATATCCATTTTGGTGACGCGAATACCGGTGTTAATTGAATCGATTTCGAGATTCAGCCAGTGGGAGACGCGGCGCTGAGCCATGCCCTGCATTTTGACGGCGGCAATGCCATAGAGTGTTTCCATAAAATACGAGCTGGCGCGCGCTTCCCTGACCAATAACTCTTCAGAAAGTTGCCGGTAATACTTGTAGGTTACCAGGCGCAGCAGAACATAAAAGGTGGTAAACGCTATCACGATCCAGGTCAGCCAGCCGCCATACAGGACCATCATCACCAGCACACCAATCACCATGATGCTGTCCATAATGCCGCCAACGATGCTGGTAGTGAAGGTGCTGCGCAGCGTATCCAGTGAAGCGAATCGAGACTGAATATCACCCAACTTACGCCGCTCAAAGTAACCAAGCGGCAGGCGTACCAGATGATTGAACAGGCCGGATTGCCACTGCACGTTGATAAACGTTGCCATAACCAGCGCGGTCCAGGCACGTCCCATCCCCACGGCAGCACGCAGCAGGATAAAAAAGAGTAATCCAGCACAGATTAAGGTCAGTAAACCCCGATCGCCTGCGGGTATGGCGTGATCCATCACCAGCTGCGTGCCGACCGGCATCACAAGATTGATGGTCTCGAACACCAGTGATAAGCAAAGTATTTTGCCGAGTACGGTCTTGAGGCCGTGCACGCTAGCGATCAGAGTACGGAAGCTGATTTTGTTGTGGACGCTGTCGGCGGTAAATGTGCTGCCTGGGCAGGCTTCGAGCGACACACCGCTAAAATTTTTCGACAGCTCTGCGAAGCTGACCGTCCGGCGGCCGCGCGCCGGATCGTGTAGCACCACACCATTCCGCCGGATGCTTACCAGTACGACAAAATGGTTGAATTCCCAGTGCAAGATGCACGGTATCTTCAATGCGCCTAACTCGTCGATATCGAGTGATAGCGGTCGGGTGCTCAGCCCTAGCTGATCAGCTATCCCCGTCAGTGCCGACAGCGTAGTGCCGCGAGCCGAGAGGTTGAACTGCCGTCGCAGCGCTATCAAATCAACATTCTTGCCGTAGTATCCGCAGATCATTGCAAGGCAGGCCAGACCGCACTCGGCTGACTCGGTTTGGTGGATCATTGGGACACGGTGGCGCAGCCATAATTCCAGCTGACCGACCAGCGTTTTGCAGGTCAATCTACTCATTGACTGGCCCCATAACGCTGTGTTTCATGTCGTAGAACGGCGAAAACATCCATTGATATAGCCTCCTTTTTTCAAGGAACAGCGTGCTCTGTGCTTTAATGCCGTTCTCCAAACTCAGACGTTTACCGCCATACATAACAACCGGCTTTTCTGGCCTGACGATGACTTTGTAATAGGGGATCGCGGCAGTTAATGCCGATCGGGGTGCGCCCTGGTAGGTCAGCATTTCCTGCGGTGATGCGGGTGCTCTGGAGATGGCAGTAACGGTGCCAGCAAACTGACCAAATTTCTCCGCAGGGAAGGCTTCATAGCGAATATTGACCCGATCACCGAGGGTGAGATAAGGGATTGCGTCATTGGGCACCCACAACACCAGGGCGTAATGGTCGATAGTGTGAGGGAGAATTTGCAGCAAACTGTCGCCAGCGTTAACCATCTGTCCAACCGTAACGCTCAGCGAATCGATACGGCCAGCAGCCAGCGCTCGCACAATGATGGTTCCACCGGCATCAATGTTGAGTTGTTCTTTTTGCAATTCAAAACGCTGCAGTTCCATCTGGTAAATCTGATTGTCAAATTCTGCGCCCTGAGTATATATCTGGCTCTCCAACGCCGTGACTTGCAGCGCATTTTGATCATTCTGGCTTGATAGTCCGAGGAGATTATTTTGCTGTTGGTAATACAGTGCCACTTGGTTGGTAAGTTGATCTTTATTTACTAATCCCCGGAGCTGATAACGCCGATAGTTATCCATATTCTCCTTAATAATACCGATCCCTTCCTGGGCGCGGCGGAGGATGTCAGTAGAGCGCAATAACGCGCCGGCATACTGCTCTTTTTGTTTTTCCAGCATGTCGAGAGTGGCTTTCTTGCTGCTTTCAAGCCGGCTAATAATCTGTGTAATACGTTCAAGCTGGTGATCAATATCCCGGCGTTGATTTTCACTGACCACGCCGTTGTGGGTAGTTTTGCTGACGTCTATTTGGTAAATGGGTGCACCCGTTTCAATCATCTGCCCTGCAGTAACGAACTGCTTAACCACGACACCCTGAACGCTGGAATAGACATTAGCTGCGCGAGGATAAGTGGATATTTCTCCCGTGACGTTGATCCGTCGGGTATAAGTGCTAGCAATAACAAAGGTCAGGAATAGAGTAATAAAAAAGAGAGACAGCCCCGCAATGATCCAAAAAGGGATGCCGGGGAGCAGCAAGGCTCGACCGCGCCATTTCATTCTGTGATTCTCAACCGCTTCC
>Ga0153979_1000133_pt1 | contig 13626 bp, 14 predicted proteins | sample TSGA063MetaG_FD_104690 | JGI IMG/M metagenome (GOLD analysis project Ga0153979, IMG submission 104690) | Attine ant fungus gardens microbial communities from Georgia, USA - TSGA063 MetaG | ecosystem: Host-associated > Fungi > Mycelium > Unclassified | place: USA: Georgia, Magnolia Springs State...
TGAGGCGATAAGCGCCCCTTATAACGCTGTGCTGCTGGCCCAGGTGCGCATGAATGCGCACCCTACGAACGCCATTACACCTACATGCGCACCCTACGTCGTAGGGTTGCCATTCATGGCGACCGATGCGGCTCAAGCGTCAGAATTCCCTCGTCATATTCCACCGCAGAAGGATGTTCAGCCGTGAGCGACCGGATCGTGCCGTTGGCGGGGCTGCGTACCGGCACATACAGCGGCCCAACCTGTACCAGCGCCACGATGTCACCGGCCTGCACCCATTGGTCGACCGCCACAAAATCCTGCTGGCTCTGCGGATGGCGGCGCAGCAGCGTGCCGGGCATCGGTGCGCCGATGCGTTGTGTTATGAGGGAAATTTCCGGGGAGGGAACCATCGCGGATACGGGCGACGGCGCGGACGGCGTGGCGGCAAAGGTTAACCGCACCGACCAGTGCTTACCATCGAGCGCCAGACTGCTCAACCCGGCGGTTTGCATCTTGCGCGCCAGGGCGCGCAGCGTTGGCAGCGGTATTGCGGTTTTATCCATAAACGTCCCGTCAAAGCGAACATGCCCGCCGGTGCGGGCAAAATCGTAATCTAGCGCGTTCGTTCAACGGGCAGTAAGAGGGTTTCGCTTTACGGCAATAAGCGGGTCTTATCCCACCAGCGTCAGCGGATAATTCTCGACGTTGCGGCGTGACATCAGCGACAGCAGGATTGATTTCACCGCTTCAGCCGGCTGCGACAGCGGCAGGTGATCCGACATGCAGAACGACAGCGAAACCTGCACATCTGGATCGACGATCTTCGCCATCCACGCATCGCCGCTTTTCAGCATCGCCCGGGCGGCGGATTCCGGCATGATGGTGGTGCCGAGACCGGCGCTGAGCGCGGCATTCAGCGTCGTTTGTGATTCGATCTCGCATTTCACGCGATACTGCAGATTGTTATGCACAAAGGCATCGTCGAGCACTTTGCGCATGATGTTGTAGACGCGCGGCAGGAACAGATCGTACTGCGCTACCTGCGCCAGCGGGATCTCTTTTACCGGCTGCGCGAGGCTGAACGGACAGACGAAGTAGAGATCCTCTTTCATCAGCGGCATAAAGCGCAGCCCGTGGATGGTGCGATGATCGTAAATCACCGCCATGTCCATGCGGCCGTTCATGATCAGCTCGCTCAGCGTGGTGCCGAAGTTCTCATTGAAATAGAGCACAATGCCGGGATGCTGCTGCTGCACTTCCATCATCAGCGGCAGGGCAAGATTTTGCGCAGCGGTGCCCGGCGCTAAGCCGACCGAAACGCTGCCGCTCAGCGACGCGCCCACCAGCTCAATGGCGCTTTGTGCCTGCTCGCACTGGCGCAAAATGGCCTGCGCGTGGGAATAGAGCGTTTTACCCGCTTCGGTCGGCGTCACGCCGCGCTTGGTACGAATGAGCAGTTGCTGATTCACTTCCCCTTCCAGCGTAGCCAGCTGCTGGCTGAGCGCAGGTTGGGCAATATGCAAAATATCGGCGGCCTGAGTCAGGCTGCCTACATCAACAATTTTAACAAAGTACTTGAGGCGACGAAGATTCATGGACACTTCCTCCAACAGAACGCATATCGGTTATTAAGCAAAGTTGATGCCAAAATAAGCTTTCGCGATAGAACTCAGACAGGAGGGTAGAGCCACAGTGCCTCCTAAGGCTGGTGCTGAGTTGACGAGTCGCCGTGACGGCGCGTGCTGAACAGCCACCTGTGCACTGGTATGGTGCGAGTTACCCATTAGATTTGTCGATGATGGGCGGTATCAACCTGCCGGTGCGCACGGTAATCAGCCCCTAAAAGTAACACTCTATTAACATTGCGTCAGGCGCTGGCGCGTGACCTGCCGCCCATTTTCCTATCAGGCGCGCGACCTTTATGGCAAAAGTGTGCGGTCGGTTCAGTCATCGCTTTGTGTTATATCACCACAACAAAGCACTATTAACCGCCGCTTCGGGCAAAAACCTATTCTCTGTTAAACGTCGTGTCTGCGGCTTGCTGCGGACCGTTCATGCTGACACTGAGCCAGGATTAACTCATGCCCGAGATAGCCGATAGATTAAAGAATGTCACCGTTTCTGCCTCCGTTGCCATGACCCAAAAAGCGCGCGATCTCGCCGCGCAGGGGATTGATGTGGTGGCGCTTTCCACTGGCGAACCCGATTTCCCCACGCCGCCGCATGCGATTGACGCGGCTTACGCCGCTGCGCGCGGCGGCGATACGCGCTATCCGCCCACGGATGGCACCCCTGCGCTGCGCAAGGCGATCCAGCTGAAATTCAAACGCGATAATCAGCTGGATTATGACGTCAGCCAGATCCTCACCGCCGGTGGCGCCAAGCAGATCATCTTTAACGCCATCATGGCGACCATCAATCCGGGCGACGAAGTGGTGATCCCCACGCCGTCATGGATCAGCTATGCCGATATCGTCAAATTCGCTGGTGGCATTCCGGTGGCGCTGCCGTGTGCGCAGGAGAACGGCTTTAAACCGCTCCCTGCCGATCTCGATGCCGCCATCACCGACAAGACCAAATGGCTGCTGCTCAACTATCCGAGTAACCCAACCGGTTCGGTGGCGACCAAAGCGGAGCTGCAAGCGCTGGGCGAGGTGCTGCTGCGCCATCCGCAGGTGTGGATCATGACCGACGATATCTATGAGCACCTGATTTATGACGAGGTGCGCTTCTACACGCTGGCGCAGGTTGAGCCGCGCCTGTTTGACCGCGTGCTGACGGTGAATGGTGTGTCGAAAGCCTATTCGATGACCGGATGGCGCCTGGGCTTCTGTGGCGGTCCGGCGCCGTTGATTAACGCGATGAGCAACGTTAATACGCAGAACAGCGGCGGCGTCTGTACCTTAACGCAGGCGGCAGCGGTGGCGGTGCTGGCAGGTCCACAGGATCTGTTGCAGGAGCGTGCACATATCTATCGTGAGCGCCGTGACTACGTGCTGGAGCGTCTGACCTCGATTGATGGTCTGCGCTGCCACAAGCCGCAGGGGGCGTTTTATCTGTTCGTCAATATCGCCGGATACCTTGGCAAAACCAGCGCCGGTGGTCGGCTGATCGCGAATGACGCGGATTTTGTGCTGGCGTTAATTGAGGAGCAGCACGTGGTGACAGTGCAGGGCGCGGCGTACGGTATGAGCCCGTTTATTCGGTTGTCGTATGCAACGAGCATGGAACGATTAGAGACGGGATGCGATCGCATAGCGGCGTTTTGCGAAGGCTGCGTTTAATGTCCTGGTCGTCATGCATGACGACACTACCTATCACCTCGTAGGGTCGCCATTCATGGCGACCAGGTGCGCATAAATGCGCACCCTACGAAATACCATGTACAAATTTCGGGTTATTGCGCTAACACTTGCGCGGCCGGGGCGACCTGATGGCCGCTGGCTTCAATTTCGCTGCGCACAATGGTGGCGAGCGTCAGTGAACCGGGCGTGTCGCTGTGAACCAGAATCGAACGCGCGCGTATGGCAATCTCCTCGTTTTCTATCGTCGTGACCGTGCCGTGCTGCAAAAACTGACGCACGCGGGCGCGCAGCGCGGCTTCCTCTTTGATTACCGCACCGGCAATGCCGCGTGGCACCAGAAGACCTTGCGCGTCATAAGCGCGGTCCGCCAGAAATAGCGTGAGCGTTTTCAGGCCTGCGGCCTGCGCGGCGGCTTCGATGAGCGTATCAGGTTGAGCAAAGACGATCAGATCGCTATTGATGCGCGCCACTAATTCCATCACCTGTTGCGCCAGCGCGGCGTCGCGGTTGACGAGGTTGCCCATCGCGGCGTGGAAGCTTAGGTGCGACACGTGCGTGCCTTCCGCGCGGGCAATCGCCGTAAGTGCACCGAGCTGATACGCCACCTGCTGGCAAATCTCTTCGCTGCTAAATGGCAGCTCGCGGCGGCCAAAACCCTGACGATCGGGCAGCCCTGGATGTGCGCCAATGCCGACGCCATGCTCTTTCGCCAGCCGCACCATGTTGGTCATGATCGCCGGATCGCCTGCGTGGAAGCCGCAGGCAATATTGGCCGATGACACCACTTGCATCAGCGCGGCGTCATCGCACAGCTGATAAACGCCGAAGCCTTCACCCATATCGGAATTGACATCAATCTTCATGCTTAGGGTTCCTTGTGCGGATTAAACGGTTAGCGCTTTACGCAGTGGCTGGCAGCTGAGGCGCAGCCGATTCAGCCAGCGTGCCACTTCCTGTTCGATGGCGATCGCTTCGCGCGCATCGCTCTGGATCAGCTGGATCGACTGACCCGGCAGCACCTGGCCCAGTCGCCACAGATCCTGCTCGATCACTCCGGCGATCTTCGGATAACCACCAGCGGTGTTGGCATCGCTCAGCTGGATAATCGGTTCTCCCCCCGGCGGCACCTGCACAATGCCGGGGATCAGCCCATAGGATCGCATCTCAATGGTTTCAGAGGGGAAAATGGGCGCGCCCGCCAGCCGATAGCCGGTACGATTGCTTTGATTAGAGACTTGCCACGACTGCTGCCAGAAACGAGCGGCATCGGCGGCAAACAGCGCATATTCGCCGGACGGAATGGCGCGCAGCTGAATGTCACCGGCGCTGTTACGCGGAAAATGCGCATGCAGCGCGCTGTCCGGCGGCTCAATTCCGATGCCGCTTACCGGCAGCGGCGGGACGCGGCTTTCGCCCAGCGCCAGCCGATCGCCACGCTGCAGCGGGCGTCCATCAACACCCCCGAAACCGCCGCGCAGCGCGGTACTGCGCGAGCCGAGCACCAGCGGCACATCAATCCCGCCGGCGACACACACATAGCCACGCGCGCCGCTGCGTGGATAGCGCAGCTCCAGTACCTGTCCGGCGCGTACGCCGCAGCCCCACCATGGCGGCAGCGGCGTAGCATCCAGCGTGGCGCGGCAATCGGCACCGGTCACCGCGATGCTGCTGTCCTGCAGAAAACGCATGCGAAAGGGGAACAGCTGCACTTCAAGCGCCGCTGCGTTCTCATCGTTGCCCAGTAACAGATTGCCAGCGCGCAGCGCCAGCGCATCCATGGCGCCGCTCACCGATACGCCCATGTGGCGGAAGTTGAAGCGTCCAAGATCCTGGACTGTATTGAGCGCACCGCTCTGTTCGATCTCAATCACAGCTCAATCCTCTGCGGCAGAAAACGGATACGATCGCCCGGCGCCATCAGCGCAGGGGAATCCGCCAGCGGATCAAATACCGTTAACTCGGCAAACCCAATGGCGTTCCAGCCGTTTGGGCCGGTCAACGCCGAGACGCCCGCCTGCGCGCCGCCGATGGTGACGGTGCCTTTCAACATGCTCAGCGACGGTACTTTCTTGCGCGGCGTCGCCAGCTGCGGATCTAAGCCATGCAGATAGCCAAAGCCCGGTGCGCTGCCCAGTGCAAACACCGTGTATTCGCTCTGGTGATGCAGGCGCACCACCTCACGGGGGGATAATCCGGTGTGATGACACACGGCAGCAAGATCGGTGGCGTGTTCACCGCCGTAATGCACCGGAATTTCAATCAGTTTTCCCTGCGGGCTAATGGCCTGCGCCTGATCCCAGGCAGCATGCAATTGCTTGCGCACAGCATTTTCATCAAGGGGAATATGGCGGAACAGCACCAGCAGATTGGTGACGCCGGGAATCAGCGCTTCAATCGCTTCATCGGCGTGCAGCAGGCGCGCCAGTGACCAGATGCGGCGCTGTGCCGGAAGATCGAAACCGCCCGGCGCTTCCACCAGCCACGCACGTGCACCAATGGTGGAGAGTTTGATATCAGAGGAGCAAGCCAGCGCGGGGGCGCTGGCGGGCTGGAGAGCAGAGTGCGACATCACGGGCATGGTTATTCCAGCGGTTCGAATTTCAGACTGGCGAGCGGTTGCACGCGCTCTTCACGCACCATTTTGTACTCCGTATTCGGACCGATCCAGGTGTCCCAAATCTTGTCGATGGTGCCATCATCGTCCATCGCCTTCAGGCTGCTGTTGACGCTGGCCAGCAACGCCGGTTCGTCACGCTTCATGCCGATACCAATCGGCTCCAGCGCCATCGGTTCCTTGATCATCGCCAGATTGATACCGTCCTTTTTCGCCTGCGCAATGGTTTTGATACCGGTCATGGTGTTGGTGACGAAGCCCACAGATTTATTCTGCTCGAGCGCGAGGAAGGCAGACGCCGAATCCTGGAAGGTGACGGCTTTGCCGCCTTTGATATGGATCGACTGCTCAGAGGTGGTGCCTTTGGTGGCGCTGATACGTTTGCCCTGGAAGTAGCTCAGTGGCTTATCGGCCAAAGGCGCTTTGACCAGCAGCATCTCTTTGGCGACGTAATAGGGATCGCTGAACTGAATCTGGTTGCCGCGCGTTTTGGTGTAGGCAAGGTTGGCGATCAGCACATCGGCGCGGCCAGTGGCGATTACCGCAATGCGCGCTTCAACTGAGGTGGGCACCAGCGTCAGCTTGACGTTCATCTGCTTCGCCAGCGCGTTACACAGATCGATATCCATCCCCGCCAGCTGACGCGTTTTCGGGTCCGGAGAAGAGAAGGGCGGGACGTCTGAATAGACGGCGCACTTCAGCTCGCCGCTGGATTTGATGTTCGCCATCATGTCTGCATGCGCAGCCGAAATAGCCAGTAGCGGCAGCAGTGCCAGCCCGATGGTGGTAGGTCTTTTCATGGTCATGTGAACTTCCTCAATGATGAATACCACGGCGTCACCGGGACGGAGCGCCTGCGTTCTCGCTGTTCTGGACTATATCGGCTTTGTTTTCAGACGAAAAAGAGGGAAACCCTGTTATGCGATAGCGAAAAAATATGACCACGGGGACATAAGTTCTTTCTATTCAGGCAGAGCGAAAAAGTGTTATCCAGCGCACACTTTTCTCGCCACGCTGCACACATGTCCTCTCGGCAGTCCCGCCGATTGCACGTGGTAGAGAGAATAGAGAAGCATGAATGCCCGATTAGGCGTGTTACTGAAGATTTTGGCCGCGCTGTGCGCCACATTGATGCTGGCGTGTGTAAAAGGATTGAACGGCGCGATCCCTACCGGTGAAGTGATTTTTTTCCGCAGTTTTATCGCCCTGTTTCCGCTGTTGATATGGCTAAAAGCGCAGGGTAAGGTGCTGGAAAATCTCAAAACGCGTAACCTGTTTGGCCACTTTATTCGCGGTTTCTCCGGCACCGGCGGCATGTATTTTAACTATCTGGCACTGGTGTATATCTCGCTGGCCGATGCGACGGCGCTGAGCTACGCAGCACCGCTGTTTACGGTGATCATGGCGGCGATGCTGTTAAAAGAGCGGGTGCGGCTTTCACGCTGGGTAGCGGTGGTGGTGGGATTATCAGGCATTGTGATCATGCTCTCATCAAGTTTGAGTGCCAGCGGGGCACTCTTCTCTGGCGGCACCCGCGACGCAACAGCCAGCCTCGGCGTGGCGTTTGCATTGCTTGCGGCCCTCTGTTCGGCCACCTCTAACGTGCAGATCCGTTTTCTCAACGGCATTGAGAAGCCCGGTGCGATTGTGTTCTATTTCTCGCTGATGACCACCCTTATCGGCCTGGCAACGGCACTGTTCGGCTGGACCACACCCAATGCGTTGCAGCTGTTATTGCTGGTGGGCTGCGGCTTGTTTGGTGGCCTGGCGCAGATCCTGGTCACGCTGAGCCTGCGCTACGCTGATGCCTCGCTGCTGGCGCCGTTCGATTACACCACGCTGGTGTGGTCGATGCTGATTGGCTATCTGTTTCTGCATAGTTTGCCGGGCAGCACGACCTTGTTGGGGGCGTCAGTGGTGGCGCTGGCCGGCATTTTCGCGGTGTGGCGTGAGAATCGCCAGCGCAAACTGGCAATGGTGAGCAGCACGCCTTAGCAAGGTGCGTATTGCGGCAGGGTGCGCAGGAATGCGCACCCTACAAGGGGGAAACATTGGCATTGCGTTAACGAAACACATCATCAATGATTTCAACCTGCTTGCTGCGCAGCGTTTCCGCCAGCCAGCTGCGCTCCAGCGCGCCGGTTTTCGCCAGTTCAAAGTTCTGTTCATCAACAATGAGATAAGCCTGCGCGGCTTCGAGAATGCGCGCCGCATCCTGGCGTGGAATGACAATCACGCCATCTGCGTCGCCCAGCACAATATCGCCTGGGGAGACGTGGATTTTGCCGCAGGCAATTGGCACGTTGATTTCCCCCGGGCCATCCTTGAACGGACCACCCGGCGTGTGGCCTGCGGCGTAGATCGGGAAATCCATGCGGGATAACCCTTCGATATCGCGTACCGGACCATCCAAGACAATGCCTTCCATGCCGCGCTGTTTGGCGTAGGTCGCCATTACTTCACCCATCAATGACTGGCTGCGATCGCCTTCATTCGACAGGATGATCACATCGTTACTACCCGCCATGTCTAACGCTTTGTGCAGCATCAGGTTGTCGCCAGAGCGGGCTTTGACCGTAACGGCCAGGCCGCACATCACTGGCTGGCGCGGCGCGGTTTTCAGACTGATCTCGGCCGAGAGTGCGGGTAAGCGGCTCATGCAATCGGCTACCACCGCAGCCGGTAAACAACGGAATGCTTCCAGCAGCGGTTCGGCATCGGTGGGACGACGTAAATAGATTCGGTTTCCTGCGCTCATATTTATTCTCCTGTAGGGGGTAATTTAATTAATAGAATTTTTTTAACGGGTAAATAATTAAATGGAAATGTAAGATGCTTAATTATTTAGGCATGGCTTTTCGGCACTTCAATAATGATGAGTGTCGTATAAGGATCTGAATCAACAGGTACTTGCTAGCATGGGATAAGCTTACGGGATGGCGCGGATGTTACCTATGGGATGTTACGGCTAACGGAAACAGGATCACGAATTAATATTTAGAGGGTTTTTAACTCTCTGATAATTAATTTTATTGGATTTTATTATGGAGGGATAAATTAAAAGTATTAGCTGCATATTTAATTCTTTTCAGAGGCAGCTCTCAAATCTAAAACGTTCACTGCAACATCAGACAGAAATCTTGATGCAAATCATCTCTTAAAATATAACTTCCAGTTTATATGGCATGAATATAAACTACAGTTTATGAGAGTGCATTTTGAACAGTTGGGAAGTTGAAACGACTTTGCTCTTCGCAGCATGGCTGCAAGAACAAGATGATGAAATGATTGAGGATGTGTTATCGAGCCTTGAAGTGCTGAAGGTGTTCGGCCCAATGTTGGGGAGACCGGATGTCGATACTGTTACCGGCTCTCGTTTTGCCAACATGAAGGAGCTTCGTATTCAAAGCAATGGTAGGCCGATACGCGCATTTTTCGCGTTCGATCCAGTGAGGAAGGCTATCGTGCTTTGTGCGGGTGATAAAACCGGTGTGAATCAGAAGCGCTTCTACCAATCGATGATCAAACTGGCCGATAAAGAGTATCAGCAGCATCTGGAGGAATTAACCCATGCCAAAACTTGAAGAATTGATTGTCCAGCGCTCCCCAGAGTCTCAGGAGCGTATTAAGAATAAGACCGACCAAAAAATCATTGAGATTCGCCTGCGCCAATTGCGTGAGGAACTGGAACTTTCCCAGTTTCAGTTGGCTGAAAAAATGGGTATATCGCAACCTGCTATTGCCGCAATTGAGGCTCGAGGTGATGAGATAAAACTTTCAAGTCTGAAAAAATATGTCGAGGCTTTGGGCGGTAAACTGAGCTTGAACGTAGAACTTCCTACCGGGGATGGCCGGGTATTTCAGATCTGATGTGGATGAAGATGTCAGTGTAAAATCGGCATCATTTTTAGTTCGCAGAAAAGCAAAAACCCAGCCATAAGCTGGGTTTTCTAAATGTTGGTGCCCGGACGCGGAATCGAACCACGGACACGGGGATTTTCAATCCCCTGCTCTACCGACTGAGCTATCCGGGCAACGGGGCGCATTAAACCCTAATGGCTCACAGCCGTCAACGGCTTTCGTCAAAAAAACGTAGCAATCGTGATTGATTGCTGGCTTTTCAGACAAGATGGATAAAAAGGCTACGCCAGTGCGCCATTCTGACGACACAGCGCAATGCCGAGCACATCTTCCGCTAAGCGGCGCGCCGTTTCCACATCCTGTACGTTGCGTTTCACCAGCAGTTTGCTCAGGCAACCTTCCAGAATCAACTCCATCTGATCGGCCACCATGGTGGGATTATCCAGCGCTAAATCGACCAGAATTTCATGGGTAAACTGCCAGGAGCTGCGTTTTTGCTGTTCGGCTAACTGATGGACGGGCTGATCGGGCTGCGGGTAGAAACTACAGGCGGCGATAAACAAACAGCCCGGAAAGCGGCCTTTGCTAACGTATTCGCTTAGCACTTCGTAGCGCGCCAGCAGCTTTTGTTCGGCGCTGAGATGGTCATTGAGTTGAACCTGGCGGCGCCAGCTATCAATTTGCTGGCCGTGATAGCGCAATGCGTCGTAGAGCAGGGCGTCACGATCGGGCCAGAAGCGCGTGAGCTGCTCCGCTTCAAGGCCGCTTTCGCCCGCCAGCTGCGCTAAAGACGTGGTGGCGGCCAGGCCGCTCTGTTCGAGCACATTCAGCGCATGCTCGAGTATTTGTTCACGTTGCAAGTGACTCTCCTCTGGAATGCGGGCCCGCTCGCGGACGAACGGGCAGTGTCCTGCAGACAGTGTCGTTTAACGCGACACATTGTGCAAATGCGCACGGAAATCGGCGGCGTTAAGGAAGCCGGTAACACGCGAATCGGGAATCTCGTTGCCTTGCGCATCGAAGAACAGAATGGTCGGCAAGCCTAACACCTGCAGATGCTGCAGCAGCGCATTGTCCTGCGCGTTGTTGGCGGTGACATTGGCCTGCAGCAGCTGCACCTGGCTCAGCGCGCTACGCACGCCATCGTCGCTAAAGGTGTATTTCTCGAACTCCTTGCAGGCGACGCACCAGTCGGCATACAAATCGACCATGGTGATGCGGCCCTGCGCCTGCTGCAGCGCGCTCTCGAGCTGATCGCTGCTGCTGATGGTGTGGAACGGCAGATGCGCCACGGCTTGCGCGCTACTGCTGCTGCCAAATGCCCAATCCTGTAAGGGGCGAGCGCTGACGAGCGCAGCGGCCAGCATGAGGATCTGCAGCACCCGCCATTTGCCGGTCGCCCGCAGGCTGAGGCTGAATGCCCAGGCGAAAAACGCCACGCCGAGCAGGCTCCACAGACGTAAGCCCCACATATCGCCAATGACTCGCTCCAGCAGAAAAACCGGCAGCGCCAGAATCACAAAGCCAAAGCCCTCTTTCACCGTTTGCATCCACGGCCCGCTCTTCGGCAGCAGCTTGTTGCCAAACATCGTCACGGCAATCAGCGGCAGGCCCATGCCAAAGGCGTACAGCCACAGCGTGCCGGCACCGGCCCACAGATTTCCGCTCTGTGCGATATACAGCAGAATGGCGCTAAGCGGCGCGGTGGTGCAGGGCGAACAGATCAAACCTGCCAAAGCACCCATCATAAACACGCCCGGCAGCGACCCGCCTTGCTGACGATTGCTCCACAGGGTGAGGCGGGTTTGCAGGCTGGAAGGCAACTGCAGCGAGAACAAGCCAAACATCGACAGCGCCAGCACGATGAACAGCGCCGATAAGCCAATCAACACGTAAGGATGCTGTAGCGCCGCCTGGAAGCGTAATCCCGCTGCCGCGACCACCATGCCGAGCACGGTGTACGTCAGCGCCATGCCCTGCACGTAGACCATCGCCAGCGCAAACAGCCGTCCCATGGAATAACGGCGCGGGCCACCCAAAATGATGCTGGAGATCAATGGGTACATCGGCAGCACGCACGGCGTGAAGGCCACGCCAATACCAATCAACAGCGCCCACAGCGGGGAGAACGGCAGCGGCGTGCTGTGATTCGTTGGCTGCGCGCTGGCAGCGGGCGCATCCTGATTGGCGGCCACTGCGCTGAGCGGCACACTGCGGGTTTCGGGCGGATAACAAAATCCAGCGGCAGCGCAGCCTTGATACGTCACGGTGACGGTCGCACCTGCATCGGCCTGGCGCAGGGTGATCGGCAGCTGCAGATCCTGCGGATAGATTTCACTTTTGCCGTAGAACTCATCTTCGTGCGGCTGGCCCGGCGGCAAGCTAAGGGGAGAAATCTGCGCCTTGTGCGGCGTGACGTGGATTTGCTGGCGATAAAGATAGTAGCCATCCTTCACCTTCCAGCTTAGCGTCAGCTGATTTCCCTGCTGGCTGAAATCAAAGGCAAAGGCCTGATCGACCGGTACAAAGCGGCTGTTGTTGTTGGATGAGAAGAGTGAGGCTTGTGCCGGAAGGCAGAAGACCAGCGCCAGGCAAAAGCCGGCAAGGCGAAAGAGTCGTGCAGCCATAACGAATGAATCAGCTCCGGTGGCGAATAAGCCGCGATGATAGCACGGCCGCCTCGCCACGAGGTTTTCAGGATGTAACGGCGCTACAGGATCAGGCTGCCGAACAGGAAGCCAAACGCCACCGAGAAGGCAATCGCCAACACGCCGGGGATAATAAAGGAGTGATTGAACACAAACTTGCCGATACGGGTTGAGCCGGTGTCATCCATTTCCACCGCCGCCAGCAGCGTCGGGTAGGTTGGCAGCACGAACAGCGCGGATACCGCAGCAAACGAAGCCACCGCCGCCAGCGGCGACACCCCAAGCATCAGCGCGGCGGGCATTAAGGCTTTGGTGGTCGCGGCTTGCGAATAGAGCAGCGTGGCGGCAAAGAACAGCACCAGCGCCAGCATCCACGGATAACTTTGCAACATATCGCCGGCCAGGGTTTGGATATCGGCCAAATGCGCTTTAACAAAGGTATCGCCCAGCCAGGCCACACCCATCACGCAGATACAGGCGCTCATGCCGGATTTAAAGGTGCTGGCGCTGAGAATTTCACCGGTATCGACTTTGCAGGTCAGGCAAATCAGCGTGGCAACGGTGAGCATAAATACCACGATAGCTTCGTTGCGCGGCAGCACGGGATTGCTGATCAGCCCAACGCTGTCGCTGATCGCCGTGGCATACAGTACCACCGCGGCGATACCGATCAGGAACAATAGCACTGCGCGTTTCGCCCCGGGTTTGATGTGGTAAACCTGCTCACCGCGTAGCTTTACCTCGCCCTTTGCTAAACGCGCCTGATACACCTCATCCTCTTTGAGCTCTTTGCCAAGGAAGCTGGTGATGACGGCAGCACAGAAGATTGCCGCCATGGTTGACGGCAGCGCTACGCCGAGCAGCGCCAGATAACTCACGCCGTGTGGCTCGAGGACAGAAGCGAAAAACACCACCGCAGCCGAAAGCGGCGAGGCGGTGATGGCGATTTGCGAAGCAACGACGGCAATCGATAACGGACGGGAAGGGCGCACGCCTTGCTCTTTTGCTACTTCGGCAATCACCGGCAAGGTGGAGAAAGCGGTGTGGCCGGTGCCAGCCAGCAGCGTCATGACATAGGTCACCAGCGGCGCAAGGAAGGTAACGTAGCGGGGATGGCGACGCAGCAGGCGTTCTGCTAATCCCACCAGATAATCCAGGCCGCCGGCGATCTGCATCGCCGCGATCGCCGCGATGACTGCCATGATTATTTCAATCA
>Ga0153979_1000134_pt1 | contig 13580 bp, 11 predicted proteins | sample TSGA063MetaG_FD_104690 | JGI IMG/M metagenome (GOLD analysis project Ga0153979, IMG submission 104690) | Attine ant fungus gardens microbial communities from Georgia, USA - TSGA063 MetaG | ecosystem: Host-associated > Fungi > Mycelium > Unclassified | place: USA: Georgia, Magnolia Springs State...
GAACTGACAGGTGTAGAGCAGAAGATCTTGTCCAACATCTGCAAGGGAAACAGGAACAGAGACCAAGAGGAACCCATAGCTAAGGTAGCACAAGAGCTCCAGAGCTCCGCCAACGAGGCAGTACATTCCTCAGAGTGGTTGAACGTAGATGGCCTACTCCGGTTCCAAGGGAAGATATACGTACCGCAGAGTCCAGACTTACACAGGCAGATCGTAGCCCTTTGCCATGATACCCAGATCGCAGGACATCCCGGACGCTGGAAGACACTGGAACTAGTGTCCCGGAACTACTGGTAGCCCCAGATGTCTAGGTACATCAGCCAGTATGTGAGTACTTGCGATCTTTGCCTCCAGACAAAACCTTGGCGACATTCTCCTGTTGGCGAGCTTCAACTGCTCTCCATTCCGGATGCATGGTGGGATACCCTCAGTGTCAATTTTGTGGTCGAACTCCCAGAGTCCTCTGGACATGACACCGTCATGACGGTCATGGATGCTATCTCCAAAAGAGTACACTTTATTCCGACACACACAATGGTCACAGTAGAAGGAGCAGCCCGACTCTTTCTCCATTATGTCTAGAAACTCCATGGCCTCCCGAAACGTGTCGTCTCTGATCGCGGACCTCAATTCGTAGCTCTGTTCACCAAGGAACTGTACAGGCTACTAGGTATACGAATATCCTCTTCTACAGCTTGGCACCCCCAGACGGACAGACAAACGGAACACATCAACCAAGAGCTTGACTAGTTCCTCTGCCTATTCGTCAACAAACGGCAGGACGACTGGTATGACCTCCTACCCATCGCGGAGTTTCAGCACAACAACCACGTTCACTCTACGACACAACAACCTCTGTTCCTACTGGACACAGGACGAATCCCTCGCATGGGTTTCAAGCTGAGACAAGACCCTTCTAGCCTAGAGACGGTCAACGAATTCACCAAGAAAATGGAGTCTGCCACTGAGGAAGCTAAGTCTGCGATCTGTAAAGCATAGGAAGACATGACGAGGTACTACAATCGAAGAAGGTCTCCAGCCCCCATATTCCAACCAGGAGACCGGGTATACCTAGACGTGTCAGATATCAAAACGACACATCCGTCTCCGAAGTTGTCGCATCGCAGACTAGGACCCTTCAAAATTGAGTGCCAAGTAGGGCCGTTAGCCTACCGACTCAAGTTGCCCTATGGATTGAGACAGTTGCACCCAGTGTTCAACGTGGTCAAGTTGTCTACTGCTCCGGACGATCCGATACCAGGAAGGAAGCCACGAGCCCCGCCGCCACCTATTATTGTCGACGGAGAACCGGAATGGGAGGTAGAGGAGGTATTGGATAGTCACTGGCACCGGAGGAGGTTCCAGTTCCTAATTAAGTGGAAAGGTTTCAGCAGAGAGCACAACTCTTGAGAGGTGGCCTCCGATGTCAAGACGCCAGACCTTGTCACGGAATATTACCAAAAACACCCAGCCGCCCCAAGACACATCTGCTGGACAGACTTCGAGACTCTTTTTAAGCCTAGAACCATTGCTTCAAGGCACAGCAACCTTGGAGGGGGGGTAAATGTAAGAGGACCTCTAATCCACAACTCCAGAGCCCGTTCTAGAGCTCCAGAGCAACCCTGTAGCCAATCCAATATTACTATATAATATTGGGTCTTACTCCCATCATTCTGAGAGCACTCCATTGCCACCCAATGCACTTTTCTTGTTCAGACCCTGGTTACCGATACAGGGACATGAAGACACTGTAGTATATAATGTAGATTATTCTCTCTAGGAGCCTCATCTAATTCTCTGAGGAATCTCCTAGAGGTAGGTTATAACCATATTTCATAAATTATAATTAACTGAGGAATCTCCTGGAGTCTTCCATTCCGGTCGCCCTTACAATATCCCTTCAGAAGCCTTATCCTAATCTCTGAGGATTCTCCTAGAGGTGAGTTGTATCATAATTACAATCTGTAATATCAACTAAGGATTTTCCTAGAGTCTTGTGCTCCAGTTGCCCTTACAGCAGATTAAGATCCTTAAAACAGAGCCTTGGACTATTCCAGTGGACAGCTACCCAATAGATCGCCCTCCCCTGTCATACCCAGTCCTCTGAGAATTCCGCTCCCCAGATGTCGTTGCCTCCAGACATCCCCCAAGGCATAACCAATGCCTTAGGATACCTGCAATATCATCTCCATGAGCTAACGGAGAGACAAAATGTCTCTGAAAACAATATCAACACTACCCTGGCAGCCCTGACTATGCAGCTACAGCAGCTTATACAGCTAGTAGCTAATCCCCCCCCTCTGCCCATACCAAACACACCTCCCTCGCCTGTACCATCTCCTCCAGTGTCTCTGCCCCCTGCTCTAACAGCGAAATGAACACGTTCCAAGCTCTCTTGTCCTCCAGACTTCAGTAGAGAACATCACAACAGCCACGCATTTTTGAACTCCTGCTCTCTCTACATCTGCCTGGCCCTGGAGCAGTTCCATGACGAAGAAAAAAGGATTTTCTGGGCTCTCATGTTCTTCAAAGGAGGTCATACCGCCAAGTAGTCCAAAAATGTGTTTCATTAGGAAGCGGACACTGGCGTTTTCCCTATCCAAACCTGAAGAGATTTTGAGCAACAATTCTGGCTTCACTTCTTCCCTGTTAATGCGGAAGCAGATGCAGTCAACATACTGGAAAGCACCTCCTACCACCAAGGAGGTCAGACAGTAGATAACTATCTGGACAACTTCCAGGTCTTAGTCTCCAATGCAGGTTATACGGATCCCCAGACACTAGTGGTGAAGTTTTGACGAGGTCTCCGGTTAGGCATCCAGAACCAGATTGCCACCATACCCTACAGATGACCAGCTGATAACAACTCTGACGCGTGGTATAGAGTAGCATGGAGGATCGACCAGGTGCGCCTCGTCAATGAGGCCTTTCAGTCCATGTCATGTTCCGCCCCCTCTGCACTGACCAAAACTGCCTCTGCCCAACCCCTACCTTTATCTGTAGCAAGACTGCCTCCTGTTCCACCCCTTCTGGTTACTCCAAAACCTCTGCCACCCGCTCCATCTGTGGGAGTTCCCATGGACATTGACGTGACTCGGAAAGCAAGGCCCTTGCCTCTGCAAGGATGTTACTGATGCAGAGACGCAAACCATCTAGTCCGAGACTGCCCCCACCACATGGACGTCCGTCAACTCACCTCAGAACAGCGGGAGGAGCTGATTGAAGATTTGTTGGCATTGAAGGATGTAGTTCTGATTAAAGAGTCTTATTCCCTAGAGGAGAAAGAGGATTTTGCATAGCGCAGCTGGCGATATGTGCACCCCAGTTGCCAGTAAATAAGTTCACTGTATTGACTATAGAGAACCCCAATACAATTGACAGTGAACTAGTAGATGTACCACCTTTCCTCCTCCTGCCTTCTGCTCCGCTCTGTAAGCCCAAGTGGGAGAGGAGGCTGCCCAAGCTCCTCTCTATCAGTGCCTTGGATGCACGAGGGACTTTCTTACTCCTGCCAGTGGAAATTGGAACTACGGACACAAGCGAACTCCAAAAGCCCTCTTGGACAGTAGAGCAACCGGAAGCTTCATTGACAGGAACTTTGTTTGTTTGAAAGGAATAAATACTTGGACCCTCTCACGTAACATCCTGGTCTTCAATGTCGACAGTTCCCCTAATGAGGCTAGACAGATTTCTGAAGTCGTAGACATACTTCTCTGTTACAAGACTTACTCTGAGAGGATACTCTTAGCTGTCTCTGGACTTGGAAAACAGAGTCTGATCTTAGGCTACAACTGGCTTAAGGACTATAACCCCAAGATTGACTAGGAAAAGAGAGAAGTCGAAATGACCTGTTATCCACTCTGGTGTAAAGGAGGACGTGCTCTATGGAAGGAGCAGACCTGCCAGAAGAGGATTGAACTCCGAGCCCTCCGATCGTGTTGTGACAGACCTGTACCCCTGCTCTAAGAAGAGCTAGACCTTGAAGAGACACCTCCACAAACATATAGCCCCGATTGGGAGCCCAGAGACCAACTGTTCCTTACACACCTCTTCCTGGAGCTTACCCAAGTTGACCTCCGGGCTATGACTATAACCTCCCAACATCTTGCGGAAGGAGCCAGACGCAGTAAGGAGATGCTCGCTGCTACTAGTCTGCTGCCCACCTACATCATGGAGTTCCAATCAGTGTTCGCTAAGAAAGACTTTGACATACTGCCTGAGCACTGCAAGTGGGATCATGCTATTGAACTGATCCCTGGAGCAGAGCCTAAGTCGTTGAAGGTCTACCCTCTGTTCCTATTGGAGCGAGCTGAGTTAGATGCCTTCCTGGAGAAAAACTTGCATACCAGATGCATCTGGTCATCCAAGTCCCCCATAGCAGCCCCTGTGTTCTTCATTAAGAAGAAAGATGGTTCACTCCAGCTGGTCCAAGACTATCATGTGCTAAATGCCGTAACCGTCAAGAACAGATACTCCCTCCCTCTCATCTCCAAACTTGTCTCCCAACTTCACAGAGCCAGGTACTTCACAAAACTGGACGTCTGCTGGGATTTCAATAATGTACGCATCAAGCCTAGAGATAAATGGAAAACAGCCTTCTGCACTAACTACGGCCTCTTTGAACCTCTCATGACATTCTTCAGAATGACCAACAGTCCTACCACCTTCCAAACTATGATGAATGACATCTTCAGGACCCTCATAGCCAAAGGGATTGTGGTAGTGTACTTGGACGACATTCTGATCTTTATGAAGACGGAAGAAGAACATGAACAAGTGGTCCAGAGGGTCTTGGAGATACTGGCAGAACACAAGTTATTCCTCCGCCTGGAGAAGTGCGAGTTCCATTGCAGCTAGATCGAGTACCTTAGACTGGTCATCTTGGAGAACAAAGTCGAGATGAACCTGGTTAAGGTTGCCGGAGTCTGCGAGTGGCCCACCCCAGAGAACTGGACTGACGTGCAGGCCTTCATAGGCTTCGTTAACTTTTACTGTCGATTTATCTGGGATTTCTCAACTATAGCCAGACCCCTCTTCGACCTTACTCATTCTGACAAGGCCTAGAACTGGGATGTCAAGAAACAAGAAGCTTTCAAATGTCTCAAGATGGCAGTGACTACTGCTCTAGTCCTGGTATCACCTCAGGGCTCAGAGCCCTTCTGCATCGAGGCTGACAGCTCCAACTTTGCCTCTGGAGCCGTCCTCTCTCAGCAACTGCCTGGAGAGGAGAAATGGCACCTGGTGGCCTTCTACAGCAAATCTCTGTCTCTGGTGGAACAGAACTACAAGATCCATGACAAAGAAATGCTCACTATCATCTGCACGCTAGAAGAGTAGAGATACTTTCTGGAAGGAGCCCGGCACCTAGTCGAGATCTGGACGGACCACAAGAATCTGGAGTACTTCATGACAACTAAGAAACTCAACCGTCACTAGGCTCGTTGGTCCCTGTACTTGGCCCACTTCGACTTCAAGTTGATCTACCACCCAGGATATTCTATGGGGAAGCCAGATGCGTTATTGCGGAGACTGGACCATGGCAATGGGGCCTCCGACAACAAAGACGTGGTCCTCCTATGACTGGAGCTCTTTGCAATCCAAGCTCTCGCAGGAGTTCAGCTGGAAGGACCAGAACGAGACATCCTTAGGAAAATTTGTCAAGAGAACCAGAAGGGTGACCAGGAAGAGCCAGTGGCAAAGGCAGCAAGAGAACTCCAGCAAGCAGTAGGTAAGATGGTCTGCTCCGCGAAATGGTCAGAAAATGGAGGACTACTCCGGTTCAGAGGCAAGATCTATGTTCCCTGGAATACAGACTTATAAAGACGAGTGGTCTCCCTGTGTCATAACAGGAAGGTTGCTAAGCACCCCGGACACTGGAAAACACTGGAATTGGTCTCTAGGAACTACTGGTGGCTGCAGATGTCTAGGTACATCAGACAGTATGTCAGCACCTGTGACCTCTGCATCAGGACAAAACCAATAAGACAGGCTCCGGTAGGCAAATTGCACCCTCTCTGGATTCCGGACTCGCGATGGGACATGCTCAGTGTAGACTTTGTTGTGGAACTCCCCCTCTTCTCTGAACACAATGCAGTGATGACAGTAGTGGACTCGGTATCGAAACAAGCACACTTCATTCCAATGCACATGACGGTAACAGCAGAAAAAGCAGCCAGACTTTTCCTGCATCAAGTCTGAAAGCTCCACAGCCTTCCAAAGTATGTAATCTCAGACCACGGACCTTAGTTCGTAGCTCATTTCACCCAAGAACTTTACCGTCTGCTAGGAATAAAGTTAGCATCCTTTACAGTCTGGCATCCTCAGACAGACAGACAGACGGAGTGCATCAACCAAGAGTTGGACCAGTACCTCTAGCTATTTGTGAACAAATGGCAAGATGATTGGTACGATCTATTACCCATAGTGGAATTCCAGCACAATAATTATGTCCACACCACTACCCAACAGCCTCTGTTCCTGCTCGACACCGGACGGCTTTCTTGCATGGGCTTTGAACCCTAACAGAACCCTTCTGGTCTAGAGACAGTCAATGAATTCATGGAAAGGATGAGGACAGCGATTGAAGAAGCAAAGTCTGCAATCTGCAAAGCACAGGATGACATGAAAAGATACTATAACCGACAAAAAACTCTGGCTCTGGTGTTCAACCCAGATAATAAAGTTTTCCTTGACATGTCAGATATCTGGACTACATGCCCCTCACAAAAACTCTCGCACTGACAACTTGGCCCTTTTGTAGTAGAATAGTGGATCAGACCTATGGCCTATCACTTAAAACTGCCATACTGGATAAAGCAACTCCATCCAGTGTTTAACGTAGTGAAGCTTACTCCGGCCCCAGAAGACCCAATCACAGGACGGAGAACAGAAGACCACCCACTGCCCATAGTCATTGACGGAGAAGCAGAGTGGGAAGTAGAGGAGATACTCGACAGTCGTTGGTACCAGAGAAGATTCCAGTATCTCATCAAGTAGAAAAGGTATGGCTGCGAACACAATTCTTGGAAGTCTGCCTCTGAAGTCTCTGCACCAGAACTGACAGCAGAGTTCCATTGCAAACACCTGGGGGCTCCGAGAAACATCCAATGTGCGGAGTTCAACAATATCTTTCATCCGGAGTCCATTGCTCCGAAATGTAGCAATCTTGAAGAGAGGGTAAATGTAAGGGGATAGCTCTATTTCTACCCTGGAACTGCATAACAATGCCCCAGAGCAACCTAAGCCTGTTCAAGTATTACTAAAGTAATACTTAAACATACTAGTATAGCTCTGATCACACTGACCCTGACACAAGGAATGTAAACTTAATATATAATGTAGAATATCTCTTCAGGAGCCTCATTCTAATCTCTGAGGATTCTCCTGGAGATGAGTTGTATCATAACCACAGACTGTAATATAACTGAGGATTCTCCTGGAGTCTTGTGCCCCAGTCGCCCTTATAGCAATGGTATAAATCTAAGAGAAGACTCCGGTAAAAGAAAAAGACATCGGAGTAAAGTACAACTTAATGAACAACCTTAGCTTCAACTTATGTGTTGCACCCTAGTCTCTAGTCATAATGTTGGTTGCATATTTTGGAGTAGAGGGAAGTCGTCAGAGAAGAGATCCTAATGAAGTAGAATAAGAATCTGGAGTAAACAGTGAGAGTATTAGAACCAAATGACATTAATTTACAAACTGAGAGAATATACTGTAACTACTCAGTACTTATAGGAAGTCCAGAATAGGAGGAGAGTAGTCTACTATGCTATTCTACTAATTATAATTTTAGGAGAATTATTAGGAGAAATAAATTACATAATTGTTAGATTTCCAGAATATGACAACAACACCCTTAAGTTGATAAAAAGAACTCAATAGAATTCTCATTCAATTGTTGTATACTACTTTTACACATTCTTGTATTTACTATTATTTATAAACTCTCACATACTTTTTTTTTTTTATCAACAATTTATTATGTAGAGCACTGTTATGCTGCTAGCAAATTTGCAGCAGAAAGTAGCATTTGATACACATTATACCAATGAATTCCTAATTAGAATTTGCTCTAGAATCTATTATCAGTCCTTAGAATGTACCAAAGTGTTATGTGAAATAGTAAGCAGGTAGAACTGGACCTAGAGCTTATGCAAATACCTTGGGAGACAAGTAAGATGAGCTGGCATTAGGTTATAGACAAAGTTGTTGGATGAGAATGTTTTAGATCCACTTTGTATGGGATATACCCTAGTAGAGATAGTAGACTTGCACTCTTGAACCAGCAGTATACCAATAACAGACTTAGACAGACATTTTGTTGATTGCAAATAAGCACTGATGGCATCAGATCAGATATATTTAGATAAATGACATTTAAGACACAACTTAGAGATTTGAGACTATGGCTAGAGCTTACTAATACTTGACAGGTAACTAAGGAGTTCTAAATTACAAGCCAACATAAATCACAAGCCAACAACAGAGAAAAGACTAATGAAAGATGAAGAAGATTCTAGAAGGAAACAGCAATTAGGACACATTATTGATAGGAAAAAGTCAAGAGAGAAATGTATAATTAGTAGGATTTTAGAAGGACTTAGGACAAGAAGGAGTTAAGAAAATCCTAAAAGTAATAATATTTTCCTTTTTATATTTTATTCCTTGAGTTTCAGGGCTTTGTAATAACTTTAATATAGTATCTGGGGCAGGATGAGAGAAAAGAGGAACCTCTTAGCATTTACTTTTATCATCATTACCTCTGGAATTGTGAAATGCAAAACTATTGAGTGTAAGAGTTTGGAGTCAGTAGGATGTCTTGAGAAGAACACAGAATATACCCAGAACTCAATCTAGAAAGGAATAGCAGATGCAACTCAGGCAGGCTTTGGAGAGAACAGCAGGCTGGGAAAACTTGGCTAGGTATACACTTGGATTATATCATACTTATAAGGTTTGGTATTGGAAGTGCAAACAAGAGGACAACTAAGTGTGGAGGGTCTATGAGTAATTAACTAACTGTATTTTCCAGAGAAGCTTTTGTTATAGTATATAAAGGTTGACACCTTAAGGAGACTGTATGACAACAATTTACAGAGATCTTATATTTCTTTCATAACAAACAACTTTTATTTTACTGGAGCTGTATATGATTTCTATTTTCTAGTTATTTATAACCTTCATCTTTGATTATCTCCTCTCAAACAATTGGGAGCTGGTGTTAAGACTCTAAACCTCACAGTTGAATATGTATTTCAACTTGAAGCTTATATCTAACACTTAATGTCTTTATGCTTCTTGTTAGAGAGTCCAGTTAAGATTTTCAGTGAAGTTATATCGGAGAAGAGATGTTGATGAGACTTTGAGTAGCACTCTTGAGGTTATCCAAAGACAAGTAAGAGTACCGATTTCTTAGAGTAAAAAGGAATACAGAAAGGGATACAAAAAGAAAGAACTTGTTGTTCCCTTCTCTTTCTAGGCTGTATTTATCCTAACTAGGTATTGTGACTATGTTACAATGTAGTAATACTACTTGTAACTAAGGGTGACTAGTTAAGTGACAAATTAGTAACAGAAGTGATGAGAGTGACAAGTTAAGTCAGTGTCTAATAATGGATTAGTCTGATGTTGTCCTATTTAACACAAGTCCAAAGATAGAGAAAGGAAAATAGTCTGAGGTTTCTCCAAAGAGTCCTGTCCATACCATGAGTCTATTATCTCCTAGTATGTTTAGACATTCTATGCATTACTGCATAATAATGTCTTCGTTCTGTGCCATCAACATTTCTTCTCATATTGCTATCATTTCATCCACTAGCTATTTATTATCAGACCAAGGCTGATAATAACTGTAGTCCCACTTGATGTTCATAATAGCTGGTACTGCATCTTATTGTTTATTCCAGTATACAATTTTCTTTTGCACCCTTTTAGTGTATAGACAGACCATGGTAGCTAAAAAGAGGCCAAGGGACTACAATCCTGCAATGCATGTTATAAATGTATCTCCTACACTATTTAAGTACAAGACAAAGAAGCACAGGTACCGAAATAAAGGAATGATTACTTATTGAAAAAGAAAAGTAACCTAGCTTTCAATATATATACTTGCTATGCTGACTCCACTCCTACTCCACATTCTAGGCCCTGATCAAATCAACCCCCCACATCACACATAAAATCAAAGATACTATCTCTCAGTATTCCAGTCAAACTCCCTTTTGGAAAGGCACTAGTAATTTCCACTATAAGCCAAAGCTCTACATAAAAGGGCTAAAGATAGTTCATGCTATCCCAGTCTCTTCTGGTTAGCTTATCTAGAATTGTCTCCCTAACAAGGTATAGGTGGAAAGCAAGGTATCTTACCTATAAGCAAGTACTAGGACTCTTCCTTGTAGGTCATAGAGAGCTGGGTACCCTCAAGTGGCTGTTAACCATTCTCTACCAGGTCAAAGGTACTAAACATATAGCGCAGTACTCACATATCTAGTATAAGATAGAAAAAAAGGCTGTCTTGAAGAATAGGCAGAGATAAATGTTAGAAGGTAAATGATAACAATATTAGTGTAAGAGGTTTGGTAGTATAGTAGTCCCCCCAACAGCTATTGTGGCCAGAAGGGAGAAAATGCTAGTGATTAAAGGAAAAGAATGGATTGTAGAGATAGAAGGTCTTCAATGTTTATATGCTCACATATCTTTTCATCCAACTCTCCTACATGTTTAATCTTTTAGAAAATATTAGCTATTTTGCCAAGTCATAACAAATGACTCTCTACTTTCCTGGTTCTTTTTTTAGTACTTGTCTCTAGTTGATGTGGTTACTCTTAAGTCTTTTGAGAGTTTGCAAAGAGCAGAGCTAAACACAGGTCTGACTGCTCTTGAGTATGTTATCTTTTTCTACCTTCTTTGATCAACTTCTCTACTCTTACTTCTGCTTTTTCTATCTTGTTCTTTTTTATCTGTATCTGTATTCTTTACTTCTAACTTTCTTTTCTGTATGTCATTGGTGTTCTCTCACAAGGTCTTTTCTTCTAATTCTATTTTTAGTTGGCTATCAGAAATAATAAACCTAATCTGATGGTTCTCTTATAAAGATTAGCAGTTGCTAAGATATAACATCATGATCTAGCTAAGAATCTTCTAGAATATTTGTTTTTTCAGTATATAAGATTGGTAATTTGGTATTTGTACTCACTGGTTTGTAATAGAATATACTATTCCAAGACAAACCAATTTGCAACTCTATTTTCACAGCACAAGTTTCCTAAGGTTTTGTCTATTCTTCTTAATTGGTTATCTGGTATGATAATGTTAAGCAAATGACTATAGGTTATACTAATAAGCAAAGTAGATAGTTCTAGAAGCTAGGTTCATATTCAAGTAAAAATAGATCTACTAATATAGGCTTTTATATATACTACTGGTTATCATGACTTAGCAAAACATCTAAGTCAATATTTATTTTTCTTTTCTTTTTATTTTTCTTTCATTTTGATTTTGATTTCTTTTAATTTCTAAAGATTGGATATGTGGCTTAGATGCATTTTTAACTACCATTATCTCCCCTTTGAGGCCATGATGGTTTCTGAGAGAACCTTTATTCTACTAAACCTCTACTACTAATATTATTATGATTTCACCTTTTATCTTTATGTTTACTTTGTTTGTTTATTTGTATTTGACTCATGATCATCATGACATATATTAGATGCATTGTACTAGTTGAGACTCTTGTTAGTAGAGCTTTTCTTGCTTTAGTCTCCTAGAGAACAGCATCTAAAATGCAAATGGTAGTCCAAAAGGATTATGCCAAGTTAATACTGCTGTCCAGGTAGTTTTGTAGTCCTCTAATCAAAAAACCCAATGGTAAAGTCCCAATGCTCAAAACATAGGTGGGCTGTCTTTGCTTTACCTTACCATTACAGAAAGTCATATAGGTTGGGCTTTGATGAAGAATGGAGAACATGCCATTGATAGAATGAACTAATATAGACCTTTCTCATAAAGCTTTGGCTTACTAAGAAGTCACCAGTACCTATCTAAAAAGAGATCTGACTAGAGTACCTGTTTCAGTGTTTATTTACAAGTATTATGTGCAAGAAGGATTAGTCTGGTCACAAGGTATGAAAGGCTAGAAAGAAAATCAAGATGTTGGCAGAAGTATATTTTGAACACTGGTATCTGTTATCTAGTATATAATTAATTTCTCTACTTAGGCTACTGACTACAGTTGGGGTCTGGAAGGCCTATTTACAATATGTACTAGGGATATGTAGCTATCTTTTATATAGTACTGCCATGGCTTGCTTATGTACTCTGTATAATAAATTGATGATTTAAAAAAAAAAAGAAAAAAAGGGAGACTTAGATGAAAAGGAGTACATAGGACTTTGTAAATAGTAGTAAATACCAAAATGAATATAAATAGTATGCAGCAATTAAATAAGAACTTTGTTGAGTTTTTCTTGTCAACTCAAATAAGAAGAGTGATTAAGTCATCTTAGGCTAAGTCACTATACTGGAGATGGTCTGTATGCAATTACATGAGCATTGACTATAACAATACAAAATGTTCTATTATAGTTATAGACAATTGCTCAAGTACAAAATAAATAAAGAGAGAATAAAGAAAAGTAGATATACAATAAAAGATCTAGATTCTAAATAAAGATAGGTCTGTTAGTATGTAGTGACTTAGCCTAAGATGACTTGATCACACTCCAAGTCTGAGTTGACAAGGAGAACTCAATAAAGTTTTTGTTCAATTTTAGTATTCTACTTATACAACTACTATATGGTCTGTGCACTATTTTCCTATGCCTATCATGTGACATCACTGTGTGACATCACTATGTGATACTCTGATATATGACATTGTCATATGATACTTTCCTGTACTCTTTCTTTGTATAGTAAGTTTAAATAAAAAAAGAAAAGAAAGAAAAAGAAAATAATAACTTAGCCATTTGCCAAGTCATGATATAGTACTTACTAAACATGGTCCTAGGATATTCCCTTATAGTAGTTCTTTCTGATTAGAAATTTACTGAAGTATAGTGCTTTTTGTCAAATACATATTCAAGACTGAGTAAATGATCAAAAGTATATTAATAGTAGCCACAAATTGGAGCAGTAAAGTAAAAGATACTTATGATTAGTAGAACCAAAAGTATAATAGAAGGATATAACTATAGAGTAATATACTAAGTTCAATTATAAAAAGCATATGGGAAGAACTTCAGAAGAATTTAAAGAAAAGAAAAGAATTTTTTCTTACCCATAGCAATAAGAAGAACAAAAATGTACATGGACTTTTATATCTCTTTTCCTAAACTGAGTATAAGTACTGTATAATTGTATTGTAGTTCCTCAGTTTGTAGATTAAAGTTCATAGACTACAATACAATCCTATAGAAGTAAATGAAAAGGAGTATAAACTAGGAGAAATATTTATTAAATAATACTGGAGTCTAGTATAAAGGATAATTGTGTATCCTATTCCTATTCCAAGAGCATACTCTATTCTTATATTATATCTTAATCAAAGAGCCAAGCTTATTCATTTTATTCTGAGTTGC
>Ga0153979_1000135_pt1 | contig 13559 bp, 17 predicted proteins | sample TSGA063MetaG_FD_104690 | JGI IMG/M metagenome (GOLD analysis project Ga0153979, IMG submission 104690) | Attine ant fungus gardens microbial communities from Georgia, USA - TSGA063 MetaG | ecosystem: Host-associated > Fungi > Mycelium > Unclassified | place: USA: Georgia, Magnolia Springs State...
AGCTCGCCGCCGGAGCCGACCTCGCCGACGCCGCACAATTCGCCTCAGCCTACGCCTCAGTCTGTGTCGAACGAGCCGGCGCCGCCTCATCAATGCCAACCTACGCCGAAGCCAAAGAGCGGCAGACGGCGGTGGTTTGAGTCAGTTTTCCTCTTCCTAATCTGCCGCTTTGATGGCGACAGATTAGGGATATTTAAAAAGTTATTCTCAGGTTATCTATTAAACGTGGTGTTTAAATGTTTTCCATAAAAGCATGAAGAACTTCTCTATGACAAACATAAATATCACCGTTAACGTTAAAGATGTGAACAATAACAATAGAAAGAAAATATCGTCTTTTATATAAGGATATGGAGAAGGCCCGAAATCTAATTTTGTTTTCTCATGAATGATACTTGCCAGACTGATAGATATTTTATATTCAAAATCTACCAGCTGACCGGGTAGTGGGGCGAGTAAATAACATTCGCTAAAGAAAAACAGGAATATTCTTCCGATATTCTTGAGAATATTAGGCGTGAATGCAAGGCGCATTTATATCCCCAAGCACTTCAATTTCACCATAGGCTTTTAACTCAATGATCGGGATAAAGACCGTGTGGGCTTGCAGTAAGTGTGCTCGCAAGAGATAGAAATCTGCATGATGAAAAAATGTAATGCAGCCATCAGACACCCCTGTTCCATCTGGTCTTAATGGATGCAGACGAAAGCTATTTCGTAGTGTATCCCCTATATAGGTTGAGTCATCTATTAAACCATCCTGCCTATAAAGCCCAAACCAAGAGTCATAATCATTGCCGGTTCTCAACTCTTTCTCGAGTTGCTTAAGCTTGGATCTGATCCCTCCTTTAGGGCGGTCAACAATCCAGTATTTACCGGGAGGGATGGGGCCATTTTTCAGGTCTGCACATCCCATCCTGTTGGTCAAAGGCGCAAGCCCCGAGAATACCGGGAAGATACCGACGCCAGCGCAGTATAATTTTGCCACGGCGCCTCCCTGATAGAGTCGGTTAAAATCAACTTTACATGATATCAATGCCAACGCTCCCTGTTATGCGTAAAGGCTTGAATTCCATTCGTCGGTAAAACTGATGTTACCGTCTAAGTATTTCCACGTGATTTTTTGGTATCCCAGACCAATTGATTCGGTGGGAGCAGAGGATTGGCCATTAGCAAGCTTGAAATTGTGCATATGCGGGTTGATATTAATGAGTCGTAAACCCTCCATTGCCATATTTAAAAATTCTTCTTCAACACCCGCAGAGTTGATTCGATACCATTTGATTATCGCTTTCTGTAACTTTACATTTTTTGCTACAGCGCGATATAGATAGGGCGTTGAGTTATCAAACTCTTTAACTATCCCCATCGTCTGGTGAATACGAGTCGACATTAATCGACCAGTATTTCCATCGAAAGGCACGTAAAGGCCGTGGGTAAAACTTTGAATTTCTATCGCTCCCTCCCTGTTAAGCACTTCTGACCCGCCTTTTATCAAAACGCCATTTTGATCATATAACCAAAGATAAGCTGGAATACTCATTTCAAAATCCTTTTGAGGTAAGTTGAGCCATTTTTAAATTACGATGATTATATGATGCAAACAAGTCAATAATACCGAGTTAAATTCTACTGAAAAAAAATAATTTATGTAAAGCAGATGAATTATTCACTCATTTTATATTTCATCGGCGATAGGCGACACACTTCGTTCAGTAACATTCGCTCGATTTTCATACAAAAAAGTATCATCTGGCTGACACATGACTGACACACAGAAAGCTTAGCGTAACGGCTTATTTGACTGACCGGTAATGAGAAATGCGCCGTTCGCTGTTCCCTTGGCTGGTGCTGATGCCCACCCTGATCTTCCTGTTTTTATTCACCTATTTCCCTTTATTCCGTTCTGCGGCCGACAGTCTGTATGACAGCCGGATGAACTCCGATAACCCGCCGTTTGTTGGTTTGCAGAACTATGTTCGCCTGCTGCAAGACGACGTGTTCTGGCGCGCGCTGCTCAATAACCTGTCTTACATTCTGATGACAGTGATCCCCGGCATCGTGCTGGCGCTGCTGCTGGCGGTGGCGCTGTGGGAAAATACCGTGCTCAATCGCTGGCTGCGCACTGCCTTTTTCTTCCCGATGATTATCCCGCTGGTCAGCGCCGCGACCCTGTGGCTGTTTATCTTTATGCCGGGGCTGGGGCTTATTGATTACTACTTGGCGAAGTTCTTCGGGCCGATGAACAACAATTACCTCGGCGCGAGCGACAGCGCGCTGATAGCGCTGAGCGTGATTGGCGTGTGGAAATTCGCCGGTTACTACATGCTGTTTTTCCTTGCCGGATTGCAGTCGATTCCAGCTTCGGCGCGTGAGGCGGCGATGATGGAAGGGGCATCGCGCACCCAAACCTTCTTCTATGTCACTTTGCCGCTGCTGCGCCCGACCATCAGTTTTGTAGTCACTATCGCGCTGATTTACGCCATTACCCAAATCGACCACGTGCCGGTGATGACGCAGGGCGGGCCGAATAACGCCACCACCGTGATGCTCTATTACATCCAAAGTTTAGCCAACGACACCCACGATTTAGGCAAAGCCTCGGCGGCGACCTTCCTGACGCTAATTTTGCTGTTTGGTTTCTCGGTGATGAACCTGCGAGTGCTGGAAAGAGGGGCGCACTATGAGCGTTGAAACGTCTGACAACCTGCTGGTGACCGGCGCGAAAAGCCGCAGCCGCCAGCCATCTATGCTACTGCGCGGCGCGCGCCGTTCCACGCTGCCTCTGCTGCTGGTTTGTGGCGCGCTGCTGTGGGTCGCGCCCTTTATCTGGATGCTGTCGGCCTCCTTTAGCGAAAGCAGCTTCGGGCCGGGCATGGCGTCGCTGCTGCCGCGCTTCCCGCTGACGCTGCAAAACTTCCGCGACGCGTGGGACAGCGCCGACTGGCTGCGGCTCTACGCCAACACCATCTTCTTCTCCTTCGGCACCTTCTTGGTCCAACTGGTGACCATCACCACGGCGGGCTATGTCTTTGCCTACCACGAGTTCCGTGGCAAACAGACGCTGTTCTACCTGCTGCTGATCCAACTGATGATCATGCCGGTGGTGATGATGGTGCCGAACATGATGATCCTCAAACAGTTCGGCCTGCTCAATACATTGACCGGCGTGATGATGCCGTACTTCGCGTCGGCGTTTGGCGTGTTCTTGATGCGTCAGGCGTTTCTCAGCATCCCGCGCGAAATCGAAGAGGCGGCGCTGATGGAAGGCTGCCGCTGGTGGCAAGTGGTGTTCCGCGTGCTGATCCCGATGTCGTGGCCAGCCATTTTGGCCTTCGCCACCGTCAGCATCACCTATCACTGGAATGAATATCTCTGGCCGCTGATGGTGCTCAACGACCCGGACAAACAGGTGCTCACCGTCGGGCTGGTCTCCTTCGCCATGGGCGCGGAGTCGGGCGGGCAGTGGGGGCTTATCACCGCAGGAACCCTGATGGTGTGCCTGCCGCTGATGCTGGCATTCGTGCTGTTCCAGAAACAATTTCTCAAAAGCTTTGGCTTTTCAGGCATTAAATAAACTGCCGTTAAATAAAGGGGTTACCGATGTTTCTCGCACAAATTTCCGATATGCATTTCCGTAGTCAGGGCCGCAAGCTGTATGACTTTATCGACGTCAACGCCTGCAATGCCGAGGTGGTTAACCAGCTGAATGCGCTGGAAGAGCGCCCTGACGCGGTGGTGATCACCGGTGACATCGTCAACTGTGGCCTGCCAGCCGAGTATCTGGTGGCGCGCCGCACGCTGCAAAACCTGCACTACCCGCTGTACATCATTCCGGGCAACCATGACGACAAAGCGCAGTTCCTCGAAGCGCTGCACCCGCTGTGCCCTGAACTGGGTCACGACCCGCAAAACATGCGTTACGCGGTGGATGATTTCGACATGCGTTTGCTGTTTATCGACAGCAGTTTGGCGGGTGAATCCAAAGGCTTCTTGACGCCAGAAACCCTGTCATGGCTGGAAGAGCAGTTGAAAGTAGGCGGCGGCAAGCCAACGGCGGTGTTTATGCACCATCCGCCGGTTAAAGTCGGTTCGGCGCAGATGGACTCCATCTCCTGCGAGAACGGCGACGAACTGCTGGCGCTGATTGATCGCTACCCGTCACTGTGCCGTGTGTTCTGCGGTCACACGCACCGCCTGATTTTTACTCAGTATCGCCAAGCCATCATCACCACTATTCCGGGTACCGTGCACCAAGTGCCGTACTATCACCACAACCCGGCGCCTTTCTATAACCTCGAACCTGCCGCCTGCGTGATGCACCGTCTGGTAGAGAAAACCGGCTTAGTCAGCTACTTGCACCCGCTTTCGCAATATCCGGGGCCGTACCTGTATGACGCCACCATCAGCTGCCCGGTGGATGACGAATAATGTCGCGAATTCGTCTCGAAAATATCTGCAAGCAGTTTGAAGGCAGCACGGCGGTGAACAACCTGTCGCTGGAGATCGCCGACGGCGAATTTCTGGTGCTGGTGGGGCCGTCCGGCTGTGGCAAAAGCACCTTGCTGCGCCTGTTGGCGGGGCTGGAAAACGTCAGCAGTGGGCGAATTTTGCTGGATGGCGAAGACATTACCGCGCTGGAGCCGCGCGAGCGCAACTTCTCGATGATTTTCCAGAACTATGCGCTGTTCCCGCACATGACCGTCGAGCAGAACATCACCTTTGGCATGCGGATGCGCAATGAGCCGAAATCTCAGCATCGCGCGCGCGTAGACCGCGTGGCGGCACTGTTGCAGCTCGAACCGCTGCTGGATCGCAAGCCGGGGAAACTCTCTGGAGGCCAGCGCCAGCGCGTGGCAATGGCGCGCGCCATCGTGCGTGATCCGAAGCTGTTCCTGATGGATGAGCCCTTGTCGAACCTTGATGCGCGCCTGCGTACCGAGGTGCGAGACGGCATCATGACGCTGCATAAACAATTGAAAACTAGCACGGTTTACGTGACCCATGACCAGATGGAAGCCATGACCATGGCCGACCGTATTGCGGTGTTGGACAAAGGTCATTTGCAGCAAATCGGCGCGCCGGAAACCTTGTATGCCCAGCCCGCCAATCTGTTTGTTGCTGGATTTATCGGCACACCGTCGATGAACATCTTCAAGCTGCCTTGTCAGCAGGGCGTGGTGCAGTTTGGCGATCACGCCATTGCTTTGCCAGAGAGCGAGCACGCGCATGGCTTGAACGAAGTCTATTTGGGCATTCGCCCAGAGCACTTAAGCGACCAGCCGAATGAAGAACGCACTTTAGCCCTTAGCGTCACGCTGAACCATCGCGAGTTGCTGGGAGCTGAGTACCTGTGCCATGCCGACACGGGCTATGGCCACATTCGTTATTTATTGAAAAATCAGAATGTTAAAAATCTGCGGCGTATTCAGGCCGAGGGGGAATCCACTTTGGTTATCCCACAGCCGGGCGACCGCGTGACCTTGTACTTCTCTTTGCACGACCTTCATCTTTTTTCGGGCCAAAACCAGCAAAATCTTCACCAGGAGATCCAACATGCGTTTCACTATGCCTAAGCTCCACGCGCTGACGCTTGCCCTCGGGCTGCTGTCGGCTGGCGCGGCGTCAGCAAAACAGAATATCGACTTCATGTTCCCGGCGCCGGTTGACGGCAAGCTGACCATGGAAATGACCCGTGTTATCAAAGAGTTCAACGATTCTCAAAACGATGTCGAAGTGCGCGGTATCTTCACCGGCAACTACGACACCACCAAAGTGAAAGCGGAAGCGGCGGCTAAGTCAGGCCAGCCTCCGGCGCTGGTGATTATGTCTGCCAATTTCACCGCCGACTTAGCCATCAAAAATGAAATTCTGCCGATGGACGACCTGTTCAAATACGGCAACCAAAAAGCCACGCCTTTCCTGACTGAAAACTTCTGGCCCGCCATGCGCCAAAACGCCCAAGTTAACGGCGTGACTTACGCGATCCCATTCCACAACTCGACACCAATTCTCTATTACAACAAAGACTTGTTCGCCAAAGCGGGCATTTCTGCGCCGCCGAAGAACTGGGATGAATTGCTGGAAGACGCCAAAAAGCTGACGGATAAAGCCAAAGGGCAGTGGGGCATCATGCTGCCATCGACCAATGATGACTACGGCGGTTGGATCCTGTCTGCGCTGACTCGCGCCAACGGCGGGCAATACTTCAACGCCGACTATCCGGGCGAGGTGTACTACAACACGGCTTCCACCGTGGGGGCATTGCAGTTCTGGCAAAACCTGATTTATCGCGACAACGTGATGCCATCCGGCGTGTTGAACTCCAAGCAGATCAGCGCAGCCTTCTTCTCCGGCAAGCTGGGTATGACCATGCTGAGTACCGGCGCGCTGGGCTTTATGCGTGAAAACACCAAAGATTTCGAGCTGGGCGTGGCGATGATGCCGCAGAAGGTGCGTAATGGTGTGAGCATCGGCGGAGCAAGTCTGGTGAGCTTCAAAGGCATCACCGACGACCAGAAAAAGGCGGCTTATACCTTCCTGCAATATCTGGTTAGCCCGAAAGTGAACGGGGCGTGGAGCCGCTTCACAGGCTACTTCTCACCGCGTATCGCCTCTTATGATTTGCCGGAAATGAAGGATTATCTGGCAAAAGACCCGCGTGCCGAAATTGCTCTGCAACAGCTGAAATACGCCTATCCGTGGTATTCAACCTATGAGACGGTGGCCGTGCGTCAGGCGATGGAAAACCAACTCGGGGCCTTGGTCAATGACCAGAAAGTCACGCCACAGGCTGCTGCTGCCGCTGCGCAGGAAAAAGCGGATGCCATCATGAAGCCGTATGTAGACCAGACGGCGCTCAGCGTGCCGAAATAAGCGTTAAACACGCCTCCCTTTTCGCGAGGGAGGCGTAAACATTACTTCAGCCAGCCTTGAGCTTGGGCATTGTCCAGATGGCCGCGAATGTGCTGCCACAGCTCTGGGTTGATGTCGCCAATGAAAGAATTGCGCGCCAGAACCTGTTCCAGACGGATATTATTCTCCACCCAGCTTTGACCTTTGTTGTTCAGGTTCATCACCACTGGCAGAATGCGGTCAATCACCAGCGCAAAGCGCGCTTCAGCGGTTTCACCGGCTTCATATTCATTCCACAAATCAAGGAACTGCTGATCCAGTGGTGCAGGCAGCATGCCAAACAGGCGTTTAGCCGCCAACACTTCTTGGTCATGCACGGCTTCGCGGGCGGCAAGGTCATACACCAGCACGTCACCGGCGTCGATCTCCACGATGTCGTGCACCAGTGCCATGCGGATCACTTTCTGGATATCGACATCTTTAGGCGCGTAGGGCGCGAGGGACATAGCCGCTACAGCGAAATGCCAGCTGTGCTCTGCTGAGTTTTCCTGACGCTGAGTGCCAAGCACCTTAGTGCGGCGTTGTACGCTTTTCAGTTTGTCGATTTCCATCAGGAACTGAAAAACTTCGGTCATTGAGCCGAAATTCAGCGCGGAAGAAGCTACAGACATAATCAAACCTCAGTCATTGGCAGGGAATTCCCCTATACGATAATCCGATGAGGCAAAAAAATCATGTCTTTACATAAATCAGCCGAGGTTTTTCTCAAATGATAATTCAGTGAAATTATTAATAAATTGAACGATTAGAAGGGCTTCAGACTCGGCTTGTTCCTAAATGCTTACCAAGCTAAGAGCTTGTTACAACAGTTAATACTAATTTTTAGCTTACACGTGTACACTGGAATTGTTCTCAGTTACCCTACTGAGTAGGTAAATTTTTGACCAATTTTTCTTCTCAATCTTTTATCAAAATTACCTCGAGGGTGAGTAAGTTATGACTAAAACGTTGCCTCAGGCTTATCCCTGGGCCGAAGAGATAGCCAACAGCCTGAGCCATGGCGTCGGGTTGGTGTTGGGTATCGTAGGACTGGTTTTACTTCTTGTTCAGGCCGTGGCGACCAATGCTGGCGCGATGGCAATCACTAGCTATAGCCTTTACGGCGGCAGTATGATCCTGCTGTTTTTGGCTTCCACGCTGTACCATGCCATTCCGCATGAGAAGGCCAAATACTGGCTGAAAAAGCTCGATCACTGTGCCATCTATATCTTAATTGCTGGTACCTATACGCCGTTCCTGCTGGTGGGTCTGAATTCGCCGCTGGCGAAGGGCTTGATGGCTGTTATTTGGGGGCTGGCGCTGTTCGGCGTGATTTTTAAAATGGCCTTTGCACACCGGTTTGAAGTGCTGTCGCTGATCACTTATCTGACCATGGGCTGGCTGTCGCTGATTGTTATTTATCAGCTGGCGGTACGTCTGTCTGCGGGCGGCGTGGCGCTGCTGGCGATCGGCGGGTTGCTGTATACGCTGGGAGTGATTTTCTACGCCTCTAAGCGAATTCGCTTCGGGCATGCTATTTGGCACGGCTTTGTGCTGGGCGGGTGTGCCTGCCATTTCTTTGCGGTTTACTTCTATATCTGATTTACCGTCATCCTTCGCACTGTCTCTGCGTTGGCTGCGGGGACTCACCCTGGTCACTTACCAGTGTAAGCTCCCAGGGATTCATCCCCTTGCCGCCTTGATACAGTGCGAATGATTTAGGTAAATCCAGCGTCTGCAATTGGTGGAGAGAAATCTTTTTCAATTACTTCTTCTTTCGCACTGTCTCTGTGTTGGCTGCGGGATGTGATTCTCCCGTGGGCTAGCAAACCCCACACCCCATCCCAGCCTTCCCCTCCTGAAAGGGGAAGGAGCAAAACCAAACCGAACGGCATCTGCTTCTCCCCCTGAAAAGGGGGATGTTGGGAGAAGGTATTGCAGCAAACTCAGTGGGTTATCCGCAGTGAATCTGCTCTATCCCACCGCGAAAGCGTTTACTTATCTTCCACCAACGAATACGGCAGTGGCTGAATGCTCAGCTGGCTTGCCGCGTCGTCGCGTACGCGCAGGTTGGCGTCGGCGTCGAGGTCATTGTTGAGCACGGCTTGCACCCACACCGAACCGTCGTTGAGCTGGCTGGCGGCCAGAATGGTGCCGGTACGACGCCAGTTCTCACCGAGTTGTAACTCTAAATCATCCCCGGCAGCAGGAACTTTGCTGGCTTTACCCGCCAGCCAATACAGCGCGCGTTTATTGGCGCCGCGGTATTTAGCGCGAGCGACCATCTCCTGACCGGCGTAGCAACCTTTGCTGAAGCTAATGCCGTCCAGTGCCTGAATATTGGTGGCCTGCGGGATAAACTGCACGGTATTGACGGTATCAATCACCGGATAACCCGCCTCGATGTCCAGTGCCAGCCACTGCTGGCTGTCATTCAACTGGGCCTGATCGCCAATCTCAGTCACCACTTGTTCCGCCTTTTCAGGGCTGGTGACAATCAGATAGCGCTCGGCTGGCAGCGGCAAGTAAAGCAGGGTGCTTTCATCTTGCTGAACTACCGGCTGCTCGGCATTCGGTAAAGTAGAGAATACGCCCTTCAGCGCGGCATTAGCCTGAAAACCGGCCACGCCCAGCAGCACCACGTCATCGTCTTCAGTGAACGTCACTTTGGAGAACACGGCGTACTTTTTCATTTCGGTCATCTGCTGATTACGCAGGTTGCGGCGCTCGATGAAAGCCATGCCATCACCGCGCTTAAACAGACGCATGTTGCTCCACATTTTGCCTTTCGCATCGCAGTGAGCACAAAGGATGTGTTGGTCTGGAGAGAGCGCCTCGACGTCGGCTGTGACCTGACCTTGCAAATATTTCACAGTATCAGCGCCGGTCATGGTGACCATCGCCCAATCTTCCAGTGAAATTAAAGTCAGCGGCAGACGTGAAGAAGCTGAAGGTTTTTGCGGTGGAAACGGAAACTTGTACGCCATGATGCAATCCTAGGCTGAGGTAAATGGACAATTAACTTCATGGTAAAAGAGCTAGCCTGCTTTGCAAACTCAATTTATGCCATTTCCAAGACACCTCGCAGGAGAATGGCGCGTTACATCACCGTTGCTTGCCATTGTGCGAGGCGTGATGGAGATATGAACATTGAGGCATGTAAAGGTTACGCCTGAGCTGTGCAGGCTGGTAGAATCTTCCCAGACCGATAAAATAATCATTAATGTACCCAATAAAGAGTCAGCCTATGGAAAGCAAAGCCCCACTGGATATTCATAACAAGTCCCGCATTCACTGGGCTTGTCGTCGCGGAATGCGCGAGCTTGATATCTCAATCATGCCTTTTTTTGAATATGAGTATGACAGCCTTGATGACACCGATAAGGCACTGTTCGCCCGTCTGTTGACCTGTGATGATCCGGATTTATTCAACTGGTTGATGAATCACGGCGAGCCAAAGGATGCCGAGTTACAACGGATGGTGGCCCTCATTCAGACGCGAAATAAAGACCGTGGCCCTGTGGCAATGTGATTTACGCGTTTCATGGCGTTCGCAGCTCATCTCACTGGGGATCCACGGTGCGATAATGTTGCTTATTCTGCTGGCGCCATGGTCTGCGGGTTACTGGCCGGTGTGGATGACGCTTCTTCTGGTGGTCATTTTCGAATGCATTCGCAGCCAGCGACGCATTACGTCGCGTCACGGTGAAATCAGCCTGCTCGATAACCAACGGGTTATTTGGCAGCAGCAAGAGTGGGTTATCACCAAACCGGCGTGGATGCTGAAAAGCGGCATGCTTTTGTCATTGCAGCGTGAAAAACGCAAAGGTGGATTAAGGCAGGCGATGAAGAGTTCACGGCAAAAACTGTGGCTTTCATCAGATAGCATGAGTCAGGAAGAGTGGCGACGTTTGCGCCAGCTGTTACTCAGCGCTCAGCAGCAGGAAAACGGCCAGCAGTAACCCTTTGGGTGCGCCAAAAGGTGTCACCAAAGAGGCCCGATTTCAGAGCCTCTGGTGGCGAACGGCTTTAGCCGAGCAGCGCGTCCATCTCGATCAGGATTTGGTCACACCAGTCTTGCAGGCGTTCTTCGCTCAGGTCGTACTGGTTAACTTCATCAAGCGCCAGCCCGACGAAGTGCTTGCCGTCGGCACTCAGCGGTTTTGGACTGGTGAATTCAAAACCTTCAATTGGCCAGAAACCAATAAACTGCACGCCAAGTGGTAATAAGCGGTCGTGTAGCATGCCGAGTGCGTCGAGGAACCATTCGCCGTAGCCCAGTTGGTCTCCCATGCCGTACATGGCGATGATTTTTCCGTTGAGATCCAGCGTCGGAAGTTTGTCCCAAATAGCTTCCCAATCTTCCTGTATTTCACCGAAATCCCAGGTCGGAATGCCGAGGATCAGAATGTCATACTCTTCCATTTTGACCGGATCGACATCTTTCAAATTGTGCAAATCGACCAGCTCTTCACCCAGAATTTCGCGGATTTTCTCCGCAGCCATTTCGGTGTAGCAGGTGCTTGAGCCGTAAAAAAGTCCAATCTTCATGCTTGTTGCCGTAACGTCATAAGAATGTGAATGGCAGATAGTGTAACAGATTTGCTCGGCACTCCGTCACAATGGCAGGCATAATGAGGGCTAATCGCCTGCGGCTGAAACCCTTTTTGAGGTCGTAGCGGAATGAAATTAAGGAGTCAACGTGCCGAACGCCGACCATGATCAGGCTCTTTGCGAGCAGTTTTTGGATACGCTGTGGATAGAGCGTAACCTCGCGGAAAATACGCTGGCGTCCTATCGTCTGGATTTGAAATCCCTGCTCGGCTGGCTGAGCCACCATGAAACCGACCTGACGAACGTGCAGGCCGCCGATCTTCAGGCTTTTCTGGCTGAACGCGTCGAGGGTGGCTATAAGGCAACCAGTTCGGCTCGGCTGCTCAGCGCGATGCGTCGCCTGTTTCAATATATGAACCGCGAATCGCTGCGCCACGATGACCCGACGGCGCTGCTCTCCTCGCCAAAACTGCCCCAGCGTTTGCCAAAGGATCTTAGCGAGGCGCAGGTCGACGCGCTGCTGGCTGCGCCCAACGTTGATATCCCACTGGAACTGCGCGACAAGGCGATGCTGGAGCTGCTTTATGCCACCGGCCTGCGCGTGTCGGAGCTGGTGGGGCTGACGCTCAGCGATATCAGCCTGCGCCAAGGCGTGGTGCGGGTCATCGGTAAAGGTGACAAAGAGCGGCTGGTGCCAATGGGCGAAGAGGCGGTCTACTGGATTGAAAACTACTTCGAACATGGCCGCCCGTGGATGCTCAACGGCGCTTCAGTCGATGTGGTATTCCCGAGCAATCGCGCGCAGAAAATGACCCGCCAGACTTTCTGGCATCGCATCAAACACTATGCGATCCTTGCGGGTATTGACGCTGAGCGGCTCTCTCCGCACGTCTTGCGACACGCTTTTGCCACCCACTTACTGAACCACGGGGCTGACTTGCGTGTCGTACAAATGCTATTAGGTCACAGCGACTTGTCGACCACCCAAATTTATACCCATGTAGCGACTGAACGACTCAAACAGCTACATCAACAACATCACCCTCGTGGCTAACGCGCGAGGAGATAAAGGACGAAATGATGAAAAAAGGTTTAATGCTGTTAACGTTACTGGCTGCCTGTATTACCGGCGCGGCCCAGGCTGACGATGCGGCAGTCCAGGGAACCCTGAACAAGCTCGGCATGAAAAACGTTGAAGTCCAGCCCTCGCCGGTCGCCGGTTTGAGAGCCGTAACGACTGACAACGGCGTGATTTATGTTACCGAAGACGGTAAACACGTTCTGCAAGGCCCGATGTTTGATGTCAGTGGCACCCAGCCGGTGAATGTCACCAACCAGATGCTTATCAAGAAGTTAGATTCGCTGAAAAGCGAAATGATCATCTATAAAGCCGCGAAAGAAAAACATGTGATCACGGTATTTACCGACATCACCTGCGGCTATTGCCACAAGCTGCACCAGCAGATGCAGGACTATAACGACCTCGGCATTACCGTCCGTTATCTGGCTTTCCCTCGTCAGGGCCTGAACTCGAAAGCAGAAAAAGACATGCAGTCCATCTGGTGTACCGGCAACCGCAAGCAGTCCTTTGACGCTGCGATGCGTGGCGACGATATTTCGCCAGCTAGCTGCAAAACCGACATCTCCAAACATTTCCAATTGGGCGTTCAGTTTGGCGTATCTGGAACTCCGGCGATTGTGCTTGAAAATGGCACTATGATCCCAGGTTACCAGCCGCCAAAAGAGATGGCCGCCATGCTCGACGCGCAGGAACCTTCACAAAAAACCGGTGGTTGATTTTAAGTGACTTTGCAGACCCAACTTCGTCGTCGTCAGACAACTGACGGCGCTAACCTTCCTGACGAGCTTTCCCCTTTACTGCGCCGCTTATACAGCGCGCGCGGTATTAAAGGTTCGCAGGAGCTTGAGCGCGGTGTTAAAGGATTGCTGGGATATCAGCAACTTGATGGCATTGATGCTGCCGTAGAATTATTGCAGAAAGCCCTGCGCGACCGCCTGCGCATTATGGTGGTGGGCGACTTCGATGCCGATGGCGCGACCAGCACCGCGCTGACCGTGTTATCGCTGCGCAGCATGGGTTGCAGCGAGAT
>Ga0153979_1000139_pt1 | contig 13296 bp, 13 predicted proteins | sample TSGA063MetaG_FD_104690 | JGI IMG/M metagenome (GOLD analysis project Ga0153979, IMG submission 104690) | Attine ant fungus gardens microbial communities from Georgia, USA - TSGA063 MetaG | ecosystem: Host-associated > Fungi > Mycelium > Unclassified | place: USA: Georgia, Magnolia Springs State...
ATCCAACGGAAGGCTGAAAGAGATGCTGCTTTGCGAGCTGACGCGAAAAAAGCCGTACAAGTCACATTTTTTATGCAAATTAAGTAACGACGTCCGCTAACATCTGTTAAAAATGTGGCGGGAGTCAAAGGGACTCATTAATTTACCTTACAGGTCGGTGCGACCCGCGACAGGCCGGCTCGGGCAAGGAGAATAGCGTTGGAACAGACGAAAGAGGCAGCGGGGGCGACGATGAAGGATGTCGCAGAAAAAGCGGGCGTATCGACGGCGACGGTTTCGCGCGCCCTGATGAATCCTGAAAAAGTCTCTGCCGCAACGCGCCTGAAGGTTGAAGAGGCGGTGGTCGCGACGGGCTACTCCCCTCATGCTATGGCCCGCAGCAGTAAGCGCAGTGAATCCCACACCATTCTGGTTATCGTGCCGGATATCTGTGACCCCTTTTTCAGCGAAATCATTCGCGGCGTGGAAGAGGTGGCCGCTGCCCAGGGCTACCTGGTGCTGATCGGCGACTGCGCGCACCAGCGTCCACAAGAGAAATCCTTTCTCAACCTGATGCTAACCCGTCAAATTGATGGGATGGTGCTGCTGGGTTCTCAGCTTCCCTTTGATACCAGCGTTGAGGAACAGCGTAATCTGCCGCCGATGGTGATGGCCAACGAATTTGCGCCAGCACGCGAACTCCCTACCGTGCACATTGATAATCTGACAGCCGCCTTTGAAGCGGTCAGCCATCTGCTGAAGCTGGGGCACAGCCGCATTGCCTGTATTACCGGGCCTCAGGATATGCCGCTGTGCCAGTATCGGCTGCAGGGCTATATCCAGGCGCTGAAGCGTAACGACATTGCTGTCGATCCCCACTATATTGTTCCAGGTGATTTCACCTTCGATGCAGGCAGCCGGGCAATGAAATATTTGATGGCACTGCCCAGACGCCCTGACGCGATATTTTGCCACAGCGATATTATGGCGCTGGGCGCCATGTCCGAGGCAAAAATCATGGGTCTGCGCGTACCGCAGGATATCTCGCTGATTGGTTTTGATGATATCGAACTGTCCCGCTACAGCGATCCACAGCTTACGACGGTCGCGCAGCCGCGCTTTAACATTGGCCGTGAAGCTATGAATCTGCTTCTTACCCAGCTAAAGGGTAAGCCCGTTAACAGCGGCTCCAGGCTGCTAGATTTTGAGGTGAAAATACGGGGTAGTACCGCTCCCTCGTTGAGGGATAAAGAATAATCTGGAAAAAGCACATTATTCGTCTTTAATCAGCGATCGGCTGGCTCAAAACAGTATCGACGCTGGTCAAACTTGCGGCCCTTAAGTAACATGACGGGCTGATAGCCGGGCGCACCTGCAACTGCAACGACTTCGCCCGACCACACCTTTTATTGAAAATTAGTGGAACGATAGTGGCACAAAAAGATTATGTAGGCCGCGGGCGTTCGACAGGGACGCGTCGTAAGAAGACCAACAGCCGTAACAGCCGTAGTAGCAAAAAGCGTAGTGGTGGTTCAGGCGTATCAAAGATAATGGTTGGACTTGCCGTCGCGGTACTGGTGACTTTTGCTGGCGGGCTCTGGTTTATCGCCCATCATAAAAAAGATGATACGCCCATTATTCCCGACCATAAAGCCGTGGGTAATGGCCTGCCGCCCAAGCCCGAAGAGCGCTGGCGCTATATCAAGGAGCTTGAAAACCGCCAGATGAGCGTTCCCACGCCTACCGAGCCTACCGCAGGAGGCGAAGTCCACTCTCAGACTCAGCTAACCGATGAGCAGCGTCAGCTACTGGAGCAGATGCAGGCCGATATGCGCCAGCAGCCCACGCAGCTTAACGAAGTGCCCTGGAATGAACAGACGCCTGCACAGCGCCAGCAAACGCTACAGCGACAACAAACGCAGTTGCAGCAGCAGTCGCGAATGCAGCAGGAGCAGCAAATTCAGCAGCAGCAGGCTCGCGCCCAGCAGCAGATAAGAACGCAGCAGTCGCAGATCCAACAGCAGCAATCGATCCGCGCCCAGCAACAGCAAAATCAGCAGCAGCCCCATGCTCAGCAGCAGGTTCAACAGCAGCAGACGCATATGCTGCCGCAGTCTGCCCCACATCATTCCCAGCCCGCCGCGCCAGTAAGCCACGAGCCGACCCACCAGGCCCCGGTTCAGACGGCGCAGCAGCCAAAAGCGGAGGCTAAGCCGAAAGAGGTTGAGAAAGCGAAAACTCAACGCTGGATGGTACAGTGCGGATCGTTTAAAGGCAGCGATCAGGCCGAGTCTATCCGCGCGCAGCTGGCTTTTGAAGGTTTCGAGAGCCGTATTACCACCGGCGGCGGCTGGAATCGCGTAGTTATTGGCCCTTATAACAGTCGTTCAGGCGCTGACACTACGCTAAAAAGCCTGCGCAGTTCAGGCCATACAAATTGTATCCCTCTCGCTTTGGGGGGTTGAAAGCGCTTAAAGCTACCCCATATCTGATTGCATCAATGCCCCGCAGTTGAGCTGCGGGGTTATCTTTTACTGCAACAAGGGGTCTGCCCGTGACAACAATTGTAAGTGTACGACGCAACGGCCAGGTAGTGATTGGCGGTGATGGCCAGGCTACTCTCGGCAACACCGTGATGAAAGGCAACGTCAAAAAAGTGCGCCGTCTTTATAATGACAAAGTCATTGCCGGTTTTGCTGGCGGCACCGCAGACGCCTTTACCCTGTTTGAACTCTTTGAACGCAAACTTGAACTGCATCAGGGTCATCTGGTGAAAGCGGCGGTGGAACTGGCCAAAGACTGGCGTACCGACAGAATGCTGCGCAAGCTGGAAGCGCTTCTGGCCGTGGCTGACGAGAATGCCTCGCTGATTATTACGGGTAATGGCGACGTCATTCAGCCCGAAAACGATTTGATTGCGATTGGTTCCGGCGGTCCTTATGCGCAGGCGGCGGCGCGTGCCCTGCTGGAAAACACCGACATCGGCGCGCGCGATATCGTGGAAAAAGCGCTGGGTATTGCAGGGGATATCTGCATCTATACCAACCACAATCACACCATCGAAGAATTAGCGTCTAAAGCGTAAGGACCCCCAACTATGTCTGAAATGACCCCACGCGAAATCGTCAGCGAACTGAACAGATTTATCATTGGCCAGGACGACGCTAAACGCGCTGTCGCCATCGCCCTGCGTAATCGCTGGCGCCGTATGCAGCTTAATGAAGAGCTGCGTCATGAAGTCACGCCCAAAAATATTCTGATGATTGGCCCGACTGGCGTAGGGAAAACAGAAATTGCCCGTCGTCTTGCCAAGCTGGCTAATGCGCCGTTCATCAAGGTTGAAGCAACCAAATTCACCGAAGTCGGTTATGTAGGTAAAGAGGTTGACTCGATTATCCGCGATCTTACCGATTCAGCGATCAAGATGGTGCGATCTCAGTCGATTGAGAAAAACCGCTATCGCGCGGAAGAGATGGCGGAAGAGCGCATCCTCGACGTGCTAATCCCCCCGGCGAAGAACAACTGGGGTCAATCCGAGTCGGCCGCAGAACCTTCTGCCGCACGTCAGTCTTTCCGTAAGAAACTGCGTGAAGGCGAACTTGACGACAAAGAAATCGAAATCGATCTGGCGGCCTCTTCCGCCGGCGTGGAAATTATGGCCCCTCCGGGAATGGAGGAGATGACCAGCCAGCTACAGTCGATGTTCCAGAATATCGGCGGTCAGAAACAGAAACCGCGTAAGCTGAAAATCAAAGACGCTATGAAGCTGCTGGTGGAAGAAGAAGCCGCCAAACTGGTTAACCCGGAAGAGCTGAAGCAGGAAGCCATTGATGCCGTTGAGCAGCATGGCATCGTGTTTATTGATGAGATCGACAAGGTTTGTAAACGCGGAGAAAGCGCCGGCCCGGATGTCTCACGCGAAGGCGTTCAGCGCGACTTGCTGCCGCTGGTCGAAGGCTGTACCGTCTCGACGAAGCACGGCATGGTGAAAACCGACCATATCCTCTTTATCGCGTCAGGGGCTTTCCAGGTGGCCAGCCCGTCGGATCTGATCCCTGAACTACAGGGTCGCCTGCCCATTCGCGTTGAGCTACAGGCGCTGACCACCCACGATTTTGAGCGGATCCTCACCGAGCCGAGCGCCTCCGTGACGGTGCAGTATAAGGCACTGATGAATACCGAAGGTGTGGATATTCACTTCACCGATGACGGGATCAGCCGCATCGCTGCTGCTGCCTGGCAGGTTAACGAAACGGCCGAGAACATCGGCGCGCGCCGTCTGCATACCGTGCTCGAACGTCTGATGGAGGATATCTCCTTTGAGGCAAGCGACCTGAACGGACAATCCTTTACCATTGATGCCGACTACGTTGGCAAGCACCTGGATGAGCTGGTGGCCGATGAAGATCTCAGCCGCTTTATTCTCTGATAAGGGTAGATAGCAAAACAAAGGAGGCTCCGGCCTCCTTTTTTATGGCTGGTACGGGCTGACAGACCTGGGGAAGCGCAGAAAAAGGGGGAAAGACTGGCGATATCCTTGATAAGGATTAAGTCCCGCGCGACGGGCTGACGGTAAACTGACCACACTCATGACTCGTACCGTTCTGCCCAGCAGAGGTTTCCTTCTATGACGGAAAATATTCATCCGGCTCCAGGCTACAAGCACGCGCATGCATGGCTGGAGAGCCTGCGTTTACGGACGTTACCGCTGGCATGCGCCTCGATCATCACCGGTTCAGCCCTGGCCTGGTGGCAGGGAGAGTTTAATCCATTGATTGCCTGCCTCGCCCTCCTCACCACCGCGCTGCTCCAGATACTCTCTAATCTGGCGAATGACTATGGTGATGCCCTGAAGGGCAGCGACACGCCAGAGCGCATTGGGCCGCTGCGGGGCATGCAAAAAGGTGTAATAACCCCACGGCAGATGCGCAGTGCGCTGGTAATAACGGTGGGTATGACCGTTATTGCAGGAGTCGCGCTGGTCGTGACATCCTGCCAGTCGGTGAGCGATATGCTGGGGTTTATCGCGCTGGGTGCGCTCGCCATCGTTGCGGCTATTGCCTATACGGTGGGTAAAAAACCTTACGGCTATCTGGGGCTTGGCGATGCCTCCGTGCTGATTTTCTTCGGCTGGCTGGGCGTTATCGGCAGCTATTACCTTCAGGCACACAGCTTTCACAGCGTACTGTTTCTGCCCGCTACGGCCTGTGGCCTGCTGGCGGTAGCGGTGCTTAACGTCAATAATATGCGCGATATCGACACCGACCGTCAGCAGGGCAAATTTACCCTTGCGGTGCGGCTGGGTGCCATTAATGCTCGCCGCTACCATGCCGTTCTGCTGGCTGGTGCCCTGCTGTGCTTCGCGCTGTTCAATATTATTACCGTGCCCGGTGCAGCCGGATGGATCTTCCTGCTTGCCGCGCCGTTGCTGTTCCGCCAGGCGCGCGCAATTATGACCCAGACGTCAGCCCTCGCCATGAGGCCTCAGCTGGTCAGAACGGTGAAAATGGCCTTACTGATCAACGTGCTTTTCTCGCTGGGCCTGGCCCTGAATTAATTGCGATGTGCCTGACCTGGCGCAATTTTGTCCACTGATGATTTTGCCAATGGCCCTGAGAAAGCGATATACTTACGCTCCCTGTGGCAAACAGACGAAACCCTTATGAAATATGATACTTCTGAACTCTGCGACATCTATCATGAAGATGTGAACGTCGTTGAACCGCTCTTCTCCAACTTCGGGGGTCGCTCCTCGTTTGGCGGGCAAATCATCACGGTAAAATGTTTCGAAGACAACGGGCTACTCTATGATTTGCTCGAGGAAAATGGCCGGGGTCGCGTACTGCTGGTAGACGGTGGCGGCTCGGTGCGCCGTGCCCTGGTGGACGCCGCGCTGGCGCGCCTGGCCCTACAGAATGAATGGGAAGGGATCGTGGTCTACGGTTCGGTTCGTCAGGTAGATGACCTTGAAGAGCTGGATATCGGCATTCAGGCTATTGCCGCCATCCCGGTGGGCGCAGCCGGCGAAGGCATTGGTGAAAGCGACATTCGGGTTAATTTCGGCGGTGTGACCTTCTTCTCGGGCGATCATCTTTATGCCGACAACACCGGTATTATCCTCTCCGAAGACCCGCTCGATATCGAGTAACCCGTCCGGCGGCTGTCATACTCCGGACAGCAAAAAGGGTGCCTGTGGCACCCTTCTCTTTTTCAGGCCGTAACCTCAGACTTCTTCCATTTTCCCAAGCAGGGCGCGCAGACGCTCCTGCCAGACCAGCTGCTCTTCCTTAAGGTGCTGATTCTCCCGTACCAGCGAGTCGCTGTTGCCAGCTGCCTGCTGAACCTGCTGATTCAGGTTGTTATTCTGATCTTTTAACTCTTCAATTTCCATTTGCAGCAGGGTGATGGTATCAATCGCCTGCTGTACTTTCGCTTCCAGTTTCTCGAACACTTCAAATGACATTGTAAATGACCTCTCCTAATCGCAGGGCGTTGAAGTTGCCAGCCGCAGCTCATATGGTTAAGCCAGAATTCCCGCGGATAACAACGTTGTTCTGATTGTAAGTAGACAGGTCCGTCAAGTCCAGCAGCGAACCCGCGCAGGGCGAAGTATGTAACAATTTTCAGTCTATACCTGGCGTTAACAACATAAGCGACGTTTAAAGTAAGACGCTCGTTAACAAATTGCGAAAAAAAAACAGAATATCGCTATTGCATTAGCGCACCGGGAAAGCAAAAACACGCGAAAACGCTCATTTTTTTGACCTGGAGCACAACTTTTGATTTCGCTATTTCTCGTTTATGCTCGTTAACGATAAATTTACATCAGCCCTACATTAGATTTGGGTGCCTCATGGAATGAGAAAAATAGAGCTGTAGAACATTTAACCTCGCCTTCAGGAAATACCATTATGAGTCATTCAACAAGCACGCTCAAAGGACAGTGCATCGCAGAATTTCTTGGTGTGGCCACCATTATTTTCTTTGGTGCAGGCTGTGTCGCCGCCATGAAGCTTGCCGGTGCCAGTTTCGGTCAGTGGGAAATCAGTATTATCTGGGGTATCGCCGTTGCCATGGCGGTCTACCTGAGCGCCGCGATCTCCGGTGCGCACCTTAATCCGGCGGTCACGATCGCCCTCTGTCTGTTTGCCAACTTTGACCGCCGTAAGGTTGCGCCCTACATTCTGGCACAAATCGCTGGCGCCTTTTGCTCTGCGGCGTTGGTCTATGGCCTTTATTACAACCTGTTCCTGGACTTTGAGCATACGCACCATATGGTACGCGGCACGGTTGCCAGTCTCGACCTCGCCGGTATCTTTTCCACTTATCCAAACCCCCATATCAGCGTGGGCCAGGCCTTCCTTGTTGAAGCGGTGATTACCGCCGTGATGATGGCGCTGATCATGGCGCTGACTGACGATGGCAACGGCCTGCCTCGCGGCCCGATGGCGCCTTTACTGATTGGTCTGCTGATTGCGGTGATTGGCGGTGCGATGGGCCCACTAACCGGTTTCGCCCTGAACCCGGCTCGTGATTTTGGACCTAAGCTCTTTGCCTGGCTGGCCGGCTGGGGTAACGTTGCCTTTACCGGCGGCCGCGATATTCCCTATTTCCTTGTGCCTATTTTCGGCCCGATTGTGGGTGCCATTATCGGGGCATTTGGCTATCGCTCGTTGATCGCCTGTAACCTGCCAGGTAAGACGCTGGAAAAAAAACAAGAGAAGCCGATAGCGCGTGCTGAGCAGCGTAAAGCGTAAGTTGTTAACCCTTTACACATCAGGAATGAATTATGACCACTGATAAAAAATATATTGTCGCCCTCGACCAGGGGACCACCAGCTCCCGCGCCGTTATTCTCGATCACGATGCCAATATTGTGGCGGTATCCCAGCGCGAGTTTCAGCAGATATACCCTAAGCCGGGCTGGGTTGAACACGACCCGATGGATATCTGGGCGTCACAAAGCTCAACGCTGGTCGAAGTGCTGGCCCATGCCGATATTCGCTCCGACGAAATAGCCGCTATCGGCATCACTAACCAGCGTGAAACGGCTATTGTCTGGGATAAAGAGACCGGGAAGCCGATTTACAATGCCATTGTCTGGCAGGATCCCCGTACCGCGGACTATTGTGCGAAGCTGAAAAGAGAGGGACTGGAAGAGTACATCCAGCACACCACCGGACTGGTGATTAACCCCTACTTCTCGGGCACCAAGGTTAAGTGGATCCTCGACAACGTTGAGGGTTCCCGCGAGCGCGCGAAACGCGGCGAGCTGCTGTTTGGTAACGTCGATGCCTGGCTGGTGTGGAAAATGACGCAGGGACGGGTGCATATCACCGACTACACCAATGCTTCACGTACCATGATGTTCGATATTCACAAGCTGGAATGGGACCAGCGCATGCTGGACATCCTGGATATCCCCCGTGAAATGCTGCCTGAGGTAAAATCATCCTCGGAGGTGTACGGCCAGACCAATATCGGTGGTAAAGGTGGGACGCGTATTCCCATCGCCGGCATCGCTGGTGATCAGCAGGCCGCGCTCTACGGTCAGCTTTGCGTACAGCCGGGAATGGCTAAAAACACCTATGGCACCGGCTGCTTTATGCTGATGAATACCGGTACCGAAGCGGTTACCTCCACCCATGGCCTGCTGACGACCATCGCCTGCGGTCCGCGTGGCGAGGTAAACTACGCGCTTGAAGGGGCGGTGTTTATCGGCGGCGCCTCCATTCAGTGGCTGCGCGATGAAATGAAGCTCATTGGCGACGCGACCGACTCGGAATACTTTGCCACCAAGGTTAAAGACAGCAACGGTGTCTATATGGTGCCGGCCTTTACCGGTTTAGGCGCGCCCTACTGGGACCCCTATGCCCGCGGCGCGATTTTCGGCCTGACCCGTGGTGCAAATGCCAACCACATTATTCGCGCCACGCTGGAGTCTATTGCTTACCAGACGCGTGACGTACTGGAAGCGATGCAGCAGGATGCCAACACGCGTCTGCAGTCTCTGCGGGTGGACGGCGGTGCCGTGGCAAACAACTTTCTGATGCAGTTCCAGTCCGATATTCTTGGCGCACGCGTTGAGCGACCTGAAGTACGGGAAGTCACCGCACTGGGATCCGCCTACCTGGCTGGTCTGGCGGTGGGCTTCTGGAAGGATCTGGACGAGGTTCGCGCCAAGTCCGTGATTGAGCGCGAGTTCCGTCCCGGCATCGAAACCTCCGAGCGTAACTATCGCTACGCAGGCTGGAAAAAAGCCGTTGCCCGCGCCCAGACGTGGGAAGACCAGGACGACTCATAATCTCTGCCCTGCCCGCCCGCGATGGCCACAATCGCGGGCATTTTCCGCCTCTCCCCCTGCCTGTGATAAACTTTTCGCCTCTTTTTCTTCCCGGGGCAAATCATGAAACGAGAACTCGCCATAGAATTTTCACGCGTAACCGAAGCAGCGGCGCTGGCAGGCTATAAATGGCTGGGACGCGGCGATAAAAATGCGGCCGATGGTGCAGCAGTTCATGCGATGCGCATCATGCTCAATAAGGTGAATATTGAGGGTGAAATTGTCATTGGAGAAGGGGAGATTGATGAAGCCCCGATGCTTTATATCGGCGAGAAGGTGGGCACCGGTCACGGCGATGCCGTCGATATCGCCGTCGATCCTATCGAAGGCACCCGCATGACGGCAATGGGCCAGGCCAATGCGCTGGCAGTGCTGGCCGTCGGGGATAAAGGCACCTTCCTTAACGCGCCCGATATGTATATGGAAAAGCTGATCGTCGGGCCGGGCGCAAAAGGCGTGATAGACCTCAACGCCCCGCTGGCAGAGAACCTTCATCGTGTGGCGCAGGCGCTGAGTAAACCGCTGAGCGCGCTGACCGTAACAATTCTGGCTAAGCCACGCCACGATGCGGTAATTGCGTCTCTGCAACAGCTTGGCGTTCGCGTTTTCTCCATTCCCGACGGTGACGTTGCTGCCTCCATTCTTACCTGCCTGCCCGACAGCGAAGTCGACGTACTGTACGGCATTGGCGGCGCGCCGGAAGGCGTGGTTTCTGCGGCGGTGATCCGCGCACTGGACGGCGACATGCAGGCGCGGCTGCTGGCCCGCCACACCGTCAAGGGCGACACGCCGGAAAATCGTCGAATAGGTGAGCAGGAACTGGCGCGCTGTCGCGATATGGGCATTGAGGCTGGCAGGGTGCTACAGCTGGCCGATATGGCGCGCAATGATAACGTCATCTTCTCCGCAACCGGTATCACCAGCGGCGACCTGCTGAAAGGCATTACCCGTCAGGGGAATATGGCAACCAGCGAAACGCTGCTGGTGCGCGGCAAGTCCCGCACCATCCGGCGCATCCAGTCGATTCACTATCTGGATCGAAAAGATGAGAGCCTGCATCCGTACATCCTTTAGTCCCGTCGCAGCTTGCCAGGCGCGGGCATCAGCCCGTCCCTGAGACCATCATTGCGTTACGGCCTGGCCTTCTGGTCGCCTGGAGAGCGGAAGCCAGCAAAGCAGGATCAACAGCGCCATGGCGAACATCAGCATCCCCAGGCTGAACTGGCCGTTCTGCGGCAGCAGGGCTGACAGCCAAGCGGTCAGTCCCGATCCCAGATTCTGTAACCCTCCCAGCAGGGCGCCTGCCGTCCCGGCCATATAGGGCCAGGGCTCCATGGCTCCGGTTGTCGCCAGCGGGAAGAGCATACCCGCGCCAAAGAAAAACAGGGCAGCAGGTGCCACCAGCGTCCAGATCGTCATGATGCCGAACCAGGCAGGGATCCACATTATCGCACCGGCAAACAGACAGCTGTTCACCGCCCACCACATCAGCTGGGTAAAAGGGCGGTTGTCACGGCCTGCAAACCATGCGCCAAAAAATGCCGCAGGCAAAGGCACAATAAACAGCAGGCTGACCATCAGCGTATTCAGCCCCAGTACCCCGCCCATCAATACGCCACAGCTGGCCTCAAACACGGCTATCCCACCCAGCGCGCCCATCAGCATAATCAGATAGCGGAAAAAGGCGCCATCAGCCAGCAAGGGACGATAGCGTGAAAAGAGCCTGCGCGTTTCGACCGGCAGCGGCCGCGTTTCCGGTAGCCAGCGCAGCATAGCGAACCCCACCCCGATACAGAGCAGCAGCAGAAACGCAAAACAGGCATGCCAGCCCAGCCAGTGAGTCAGTACCGCGCCAATAACGGGCGCGACCAGCGGGCTGACCAGAATGCCCATATTGAGCAGGCTGTTAGCATGACGCAGCGCGCTGCCGGCATAGAGATCGCGCGGCATTGTTCTGGCCATCACGCCCGCCACGCCGGTACCCATACCCTGAATGGCGCTGCCAGCTATCAGCATCGACAGGTTTGGCGCCGTTAGCGCCACCAGCGTACCCAGAATAAAGATGCACAGGCCTGCCAGAATCACCGGACGGCGGCCTATTTTGTCAGACAGCGGCCCGTACAGCAGCTGCGATCCGCCGTAAGTCATCAGGTAGCCCGCCATAACGCGCTGCACCGCGCCATCATGCACGTTAAAAGCCTCAGCAATGTTAACCATTGCAGGGACATAAATTGTCTGTGCCATCTGGCCGACGGCGACGAGCGCAATCAGCATCAGCAGCAGCTGTCTGTGTTCAATTTTTTTCATTTTAGTCAGTATGATTATCGGCATAACCCAGTTTCAGAAGGGTGATCGCCAGAATTATTGCGGTGTTGGCGTGGAAAATATCAGGATTTTATAATAAAGCGAGGGGAGTGGCGCAAATGGCTGGGCGCAGGCTGTCAGTGAAAGCGCGCACAAGTGTAAAATAAACTGTACGTTATTGCCCTTTGCGCCGCCTCCCAGTTTGTCGATATGAGCTTTGCCAGCCGTTGCCACTGGAAAAATGGCCGCTCAGTAGCGAAGATATTGGCTAAAGGGCTAATGTGCCCCACACCGACTAAGGAGCTGTTTTATGGCCGAATGGGTAAACGCCAGTATCGAAAAGGTGACTGACTGGACCGATAGCTTATTCAGTATCACCGTGACCGCCCCCATCGACCCCTTTATTGCCGGTCAGTTTGCCAAACTGGCGCTGGAAATTGACGGCGAACGCGTTCAGCGCGCCTATTCTTTTGTAAATGCACCCCGCGATAAAAACCTGGAGTTTTATCTGGTGACGGTGCCAGAGGGCAAACTCAGTCCTCGTCTGCACGCGCTGGAGCCGGGTCAGGAGGTGATGATCACCAAAGAGTCAGCGGGTTTCTTTGTGGTGGATGAGATCCCGCCCTGCGAGACGCTGTGGATGCTGGCGACGGGCACCGCCCTCGGCCCCTACCTTTCAATATTGCAGGAAGGCCAGGGCCTGGAACGATTTAAAAATATCGTCCTGGTCCATGCCGTGCGCTATGCGCAGGACCTGAGCTATCTCCCGCTCATGCAGCAGCTCCAGCAACGCTACAGCGGCCAGCTACAGATACAGACCGTGGTCAGCCGCGAAGCGGTAGCGGGTTCGCTTACTGGCCGCGTACCGGCGCTGATTCATAACGGCGAGCTCGAGGCCGCCGTCGGCATTCAGATGAATGCTGAAAGCAGTCATATTATGCTGTGCGGTAACCCGCAAATGGTACGGGACACTCAACAGCTGCTAAAAGATAGCCGGGATATGCGCAAGCATCTTAAGCGCAAGCCAGGCCATATTACCAGCGAACACTACTGGTAATTCGCCGCACGGCGTCCCCTGTAGTTGACCGGCAGCGCCGCTTTTCCGAAGCGGTTTTCGCCCAGGCTACCGCGAAAGCCCCCCAGTTCCAGCGTCATGGTTACCAGGATTAACGTCGGAATAAACCGGCTCAGCACCCACTGCCCGCTGGCGGGCAGTGATTCCCAGTTTCCGGCCAGCAGCATCCAGGCCACAATCAGCAATAGCCCCCAGTATCCCGGCTTGTTGCGGTCATGCAGACGCTTAACCACCACCGCGCTGGTCGGCCAAAGCAGGCATACCAGGCAAAAAGCGGCGGTTTGCGTACTTAACCAGTTCCGGGCCGACAGGGTAAACAGGAGCACCATCATCGCCAGCCAGAGCGTCAGCCAGACCCAGAAATCCCGCCGTCCCAACCTTCCCCGCCAGGAGAAACACCACGCTTGTAAGGTCATTTTTAATCCCCTTGAACAGCGTCAGGCTTTGACTTTGCCGACCATTGTCCGTTCTAATCTTGTCTGAATGAAAGGGTCAGGATGGACAACATGAATAAAGCGCTCATCACGAGCATTACACTTCTCGTTATGCTGGCGACGCCTCCGCTTTGGGCTGACCCTGCACCGCAGGATCGTAC
>Ga0153979_1000141_pt1 | contig 13291 bp, 13 predicted proteins | sample TSGA063MetaG_FD_104690 | JGI IMG/M metagenome (GOLD analysis project Ga0153979, IMG submission 104690) | Attine ant fungus gardens microbial communities from Georgia, USA - TSGA063 MetaG | ecosystem: Host-associated > Fungi > Mycelium > Unclassified | place: USA: Georgia, Magnolia Springs State...
CGATAGCCTCTTTTTCTTAGCGCCGACAGCAGTCCGCTGACTATGATTGTCTTTCCCGAACCGCTGCTCGGCGCGGCTATCAATAATCTGGGCAGCTTATTCATGTGATTCTCCAAGCAGTTCGTTAATGACATATTTCATGTCTATGCTCCGGGATACGACGGAGGCTAAACGCTCGTAGGCGTTTTCTTTGGCATTTTCGGAATTAAAGGGCTCTCTTTGGGGCACGCCTTTCGATTCTCTTATTTTATTCAGCCATATGCCGCGGAAGACGTCGTTGTGGAATACATTGTGCAGGTAGGTTCCGGCCGTTTTGATCCCCGCGCCGGCCATACCGTCCGTCTCTCCGTCAAGCTCAAACAGAGGACGGAAGCCCTCTGTCCGTTCTGCCGGCACGGTCCTTCCGAAGTGTATTTCATATCCGCTTATCTCCGTATCACGGGCTATATCCGGATGAATAATCCGTCCTCTTCTGCGCTTTGTCGTTTTTTCACCCATAAAAACCGTATCGACTGGAAGGAGTCCCAGTCCGGCGTATTCGGTCACAGTTTCGTTATCCAGGTGATTTGGGTCGAAAAGCCCGTGTCCCATCATTTGGTATCCGCCGCATATGCCGAATATATAACCCCCGCGCTTGCTGAACCCTTTTATTGCTTCCGCCAGTCCGGTTTCTTCGAGATATTTCATGTCCGTTATCGTGCTTTTAGTGCCGGGCAATATCAAGGCGTCCAGACGGCTTACCGCGGAGGGGGAGGATACCTCTATGACGCTGACCCCTGGTTCGAAGCGAAAAGCCTCGATATCTGTATGGTTGGAGATCCGCGGCAGTTTTACGACGCCCACCGTCAGCGGAGAATCCTCCTTCCAGCCTCCCCAGTTTACGCTAAGCGCGTCCTCGCCCTCGATTAGCAGTCCGCTTATCCACGGGACAACGCCAAGCACCTTTATCCCCGTATAACTCTCAGTCCACGCGACGGCGTCAGTAAAGAGCGCGAGGTCGCCGCGGAATTTATTGAATATAATCCCCTTGACCCTCTCCCTGTCTTCGCCGAGCAGCTCAAGCGTTCCCACGACCGATGCGAGGGAGCCGCCGCGGTCGACGTCCGTCACTAGTATCACTGGCAGTTCCGCCTCCCGCGCGACGCGCATGTTAACTATTTCGGACTGGTTGAGGTTTATCTCGGCAGGGCTTCCCGCGCCCTCGGCGACAATGATTTCATAGCTCCGCCCGATGCGGGCAAGGGCCGAGCGGAGCGCTTTAAGTCCGACGCCGGTGGCGAAGCTTCTGTAGTAGCTCCGGTCGCAGGGAGCGCTGAACACTTTGCCCATGAGAACGATTTCGGAAGAAGTATCGCGGCGCGGCTTGAGCAGTATCGGGTTCATGAACACCTCGGCGCGCACGCGGGCCGCCTCGGCCTGAACTCCCTGCGCGCGTCCCATTTCCAGTCCGCCTTTCGTGACATAGGAGTTGTTCGACATATTCTGCGACTTAAAGGGGCATACAGAGCGTCCCATGTTGGAAAAAATGCGGCAAAACGCCGTGGCGATGAAGCTTTTGCCGCTGTCACTGCTGGTGCCCTGGATCATGATTCCCTTCATTGGCATTGCCCTCCGTTATTAGTATTCAACGCCTTTTCGCGCTTTGACGCCCCGCTCGGCGTAGTGACTGAGCGGCTCCATCGAGGTAACTAAATCCGCCCGCGTCAGCAGCTCGGCTGGAATGCCGCGCCCCGTCAGCACTATTTCTACGCGCTGCCCGGCTTCGTCCAGTATCGAAACAACTTCTCCCGCCGTAACGCAGCCGTTTCTTATCGCGGCGGCTATTTCGTCGAGCACTATAATGTCCGGCCGCTTATGTTTAATGATATTGTCTATTTCTGACAGCAGCCTGCACGGTTCTGAGCACGGAGCGCTTTTTCTTCCCTCTTCGCAGAGCAGGACGGGCAGGCCGATAACGTCAGCAGTTACGCGTTCACCGCTGTCCATTCCTTTTCTGAACTGAACCACAAACGCGTTCATGCCGCGACCGAGAGCGCGAAGGCAGAGGCCGAAGGCGGCCGTGGTTTTGCCTTTGCCCAGTCCTGTGTATATCTGGACTTTAGCGTTCTCCATTAAATATCCCCGCAGCTATATATCGTCAGAGTATTTCCCAGGGGCCTTCTCCCCTGTGAACTGACCGGCGGGCGTTCGGCGCGGGCGCGGATATTCCAGGCAGGACTGTTTACGCTCACGGGGACGAGGCGCGGAACGCGCTCAAAGAGTTTTTCGGATTCGTTCATTATATTTTGCCCTCCTTTATCCAGCGCGCCAGCTCAAGAGAGAAGTAGCTTACTATAATATCCGCCCCGGCGCGGGCAAATGAAAGGGCGGTTTCGCAGACCGCCTTTTCCTCGTCTATCCAGCCGTTCGCGGCGGCGGCTTTTATCATGGAATATTCTCCGCTGACGTTATAAGCCCCGACCGGTATAAGCGTGGCTTCTCTGACGGCCCTGATAACATCGAGGCAGGGAAGCCCAGGCTTTACCATTACCATATCGGCTCCCTCCATGACGTCCAGCTCAACCTCTTTGAGTGCCTCGCGAAGGCCGCCCGGAGTCATTTGGTATGTTTTTCTGTCGCCAAACGAAGGGGCGGAAGCCGCCGCCTCCCTGAACGGCCCGTAAAAGGCCGACGCGTATTTGACGGCGTAGGAAAATATCAGCGTTTCGTCAAAGCCGGCGCCGTCGAGTGCGGCTCTTAGCGCGCTTACCCTGCCGTCCATCATGTCAGACGGCGCTACTATGTCCGCCCCCGCGGCCGCCTGTGATACCGCGGTCCTTGCGAGAAGCTCCAGCGTCGGGTCGTTGTCTACTTCGCTCCCCTTCAGTAAGCCGCAATGTCCGTGCGAGGTGTACTCGCATAGGCATACGTCTCCGATAAAGGTTATTTCAGGAAATAATTTTTTACCCGCGCGCAGCGCTTGTTGAACAACGCCGTTCTCGTTCCAGGCGCCGCTTCCTGTCTCGTCCTTATCCTCCGGTATCCCGAAGAGCAGCACGGAGCTCACTCCGGACTCGGCAATTTCCTCAAGGCGTCGCGGAAACAGGTCGGGACTGTACCGTTTTTGTCCCGGCATTGAGGCGATGTCCTCAGCTATATTTTTACCTTCGCGTATGAACACCGGATAAACCAGCATGGAGGCGGAAAGGCGCGTCTCCCTGCACAGGTTCCTTATTCCAGCCGTGCGCCGCAGTCTTCTTGGCCTGATTATCATTTCGAACATTCCTCCGCTTCACGTATAAGATCTTCAAGCGTCGCGTTTGCGGCAATCCTGATATTTTTAAAACCTGCCCCTGCCGCTTCCGCGGCGGTCCGCGCTCCGATGCAGCAGGCGACCCCGGCCTTTATGTCCGGGCAGGCGGCGGTAAGTCCCCGCACCGTGGAGGCGCTTGTAAAGAAAACGATGTCTGCTTCCGACACAACAAAGCTACCTTTTTCGCAAGTTGTTCTATAGACGGCAATTTCATCGAAGGACAGCCCCCTCAGGCGCAGCTCCTCTATTATCTCGGAGCTTCCTTCCTCGGCGCGCGGCAGCAATATTCTACCGCCCGCGGCTGCCTTTGACAGAGCTCTGCCAAAGCACGCGCCGTCTGATTTTTCAGGCATCAGCTCTACCACCAGACCTCTCTCTTCCAGCGCCTTTGCCGTGGCTTTGCCTATGGCCGCTATTTTAGCGGCTCCGATCGCTCGTACGTCCCGCCGCGACTTTTTCAGGAGCTCGAAGAAACTTCGGACGCCGGCCGCGCTTGTAAAAGCTATCCAGCCGTAGTCAAATTTTTCAGGCAGAGCGTTGCTTAACGTCTCAGTTTTTATGCACGGCAGCTCTATTACCTCGGCTCCTCTGTCCCTGAGCATTCTGGACAGCTCTCCAGATTTTTCGGCGGGCCTGGACACCAGCGTTTTTCGCCCCGCGAGCGGCAGGTATTTTTTCCACGCGAACTGTCCGGCCAGCGCGGCAACTTCGCCGACTACGAAGACAGAGGGCGGTTTGACCGTGCTCTCCGAAGCTATTTGCGGCAGCGTTCCGAGCGTGCCCGTCAGGCATCGCTGCGCGGCCATGGAGCCGCGCTCTATTATTGCCGCTGGACGGTTCCTGTCCATGCCGGAGGCCAGCAGCCTTTCACAAATACGCGGCAGCATGCCCACCCCCATCAGAAATACTGTCGTTCCGCCGAGTGAAGCCAAAGCGCCGTAGTCCAGTTCAGGCGGGCCGTAGTTTTTTGTGTGGCCGGTTATTATATGCAGCGATGAAGAGACGCCGCGGTGCGTTACCGGTATCCCCGCGCATTCGGGCGCGGCTACCGCGGAGGTTACTCCTGGCACAACCTCAAAGGGTATACCCTCAGCCAACAGCGCCTCTATTTCTTCTCCTCCGCGCCCGAAGAGAAAAGGGTCGCCGCCCTTAAGGCGCACCACGCGCCTGCCTTCTTTGGCTTTTTTTATGAGGATATTTTCTATTTCACGCTGCGGCACGGGATGCCGGCCTCCATTTTTCCCGGCGTCTATCAGCTGCGCGCCGGAGGGTATAAACTTGAAGAGGCCTTCGCCGACCAAGTGGTCGAAAATCACAGTGTCTGCCCTTTCCAGGACCTCGCGTCCGCGAAGCGTAAGAAGCCCCGCGTCTCCAGGGCCTGCCCCGACAAGCCACACCTTTATACCGTTCATGACCTTCTTGCCCCTTTAAGCCTGTTTGCCAGTTCCTCTCCGAGCTTTTCCGCGTCACAGGCGGCCCCCTCTATCGCGCCGCGCCTACTGACGCCAGAATCCTCCTCCGCGTAAAAGCCGCGCAGGTAAATCATTCCGTCCTTCAGCTCCGCGTATGAAGCCACCGGAGACGTACAGCCTCCGCCCAGCGCCGCCGCGAAAGAGCGCTCCGCCGCCGCGCAAAAGGACGATTCCTTGTTTCTGACCGCGTCAAGGTAGCTATAGTCCTCGCCGGCCCGGCCCTGGCAGGCCAATATTCCCTGGCCGGCGGCCGGGACCATCTCATCTACGCCGAACAGCCTTGTTATCCTGTTCCCGAGGCCCGCCCTGCAAAGCCCGGCCGCGGCCAGAACGAGGGCGGAGTATTCCCCGCAGTCGAGTTTATCCAGCCTTGTAATGATATTTCCGCGGACAGGCATGACCTTGCAGCCTTGGCGCAGCTCCAGCAGCTGGATTCTGCGCCTTGCCGAAGAACAGCCTACGGGTTTTTCAGGCGAGGATAAGCCATCTTTCGGCATAACAAGCGCGTCGCGCGCGTCGCCTCTTGCCGTCAGCGCCACCAGCGGCAGCTCTTCATTTTCGACCAGCGGAACGTCTTTCAGGCTGTGCACGGCAAAATCAATTATTCCGCCGGAAAGCGCGTCCTCCAATTCCTTGGTGAAAAGGCCCTTGATGCCGAACTTGTCGACAGAGTCCGCGAAGGGCTTCATATTTATGTCTCCGCTGGTTTTCATCGTAACCAGCTCTGTCTCAAGCTCCGGAAAACGGGTTTTTACAGCGTTTATCACCAGTTTTGCCTGCGCTATGGCAAGCGCGCTCCCGCGGCTTCCCACTTTTATCGTTCTACGCACTCAATATTCGCTCCTTCACCGGTTTTACTGCAATTCTTTTTAGCCTCTTCGATTATCAGCGGCAGTATTTTACGCAATTTGTCCGACACAAATTTCGTCAGCTTGGGGTCCGTGCCGGAGGACGAGACGGAAACCGTTACTCCGTTTTCTTCTATCAGCGACGGAAAATAAAAGCCGCCCGCCTCGGCCAGGTCGGCGCTGTTCACGGGAATCGAGCGCCCTTCGGCCTCGTTTTCGACAAGGCGGTTTACTTCCCGGCAGCCCGTGGCGGCCACCGCCAGCGCGGCTCCCGCGAGGTCGCCGCCGCGGTAAGGGCGTTTTATAAGCTCAAAGCCGGCGTTTTTAAATTCAGACATCATTTCGGGAGCTATGACCGTTACCTTAGCGCCGCAGCGGTTCAGCGTTCCGGCGCGCCGCAGGGCGACAGCTCCGCCGCCAACTACGACAGTTTTTTCTTTCTCGATGTCCGTGTACATCGGGAAAAAAGGTGGGCGCGGCAATCCCAGCGTCCTGCGCGCCCAAAATACCGCCTGTTTTACGGTACAGCCGTTATCTGGAGGCCGGGCTATTACAATGACCTTAACGCCGAGCCTTTCGGCCGCCAAGAGTTTTTCTTCCATGCCGCCCGGAGCGCCCCCGTCTTTCGTTACGATTATCTCAGCCCCCGCGCGGCGCAGATCGGCTTCGTTTTCAGCGACGGTAAAAGGCCCCTGCGCGGCTATAATCCGCTCTTTTGCGAACCCCACCGCCAGAGCCAGCGATATGCTCTCCTCTGCCGGCAGCACCCTGACGAAAAGCCTTTCGCGAAAGCCCTTCACTTTTTTAAACGGCGATAATTCCTTGCTCCCTGTCGTGAGCAGGACGTTCCCCGAGCATTTATCAAGCTCGTCAGCCGCTTCCGCGCAGGAGCTTACGACGGACGCGCCGCCGTAAAAAGACTTTGCGCGGCGGACGCGGCGGCGCGGGGTTCCGGTTTCATCGCAGGCGCGCCTTATGTTGTCCGTAGCTTCAGCCGCGTAAGGGTGGGTAGCGTCTATCACGCAGCTTATTCCGCGCTCATTTATCAGCTCCGCAATCTGCGCGGCGGAAATTCTGCCCGTTCTGATTTCCGCGTTTTTCGTTCCCTCAAGCATTTTAGCTCCGTATTCCGTGGCAACGCAGCAAATGGCAGGAAGGCCGTACGTTAGTATTTCGCGCCCCTCGGCCGTACCACCGAACAGCAGAAGCCTGCCGCTCATATGTCCGCGTATCCTCTTGGAGTAACAAGTTTTCCGGCAATAACCCGAGTCGAGGAGTTTCCGATAAACGCGGTGGTAAACATATCGAGTTTTTTATCTCTAAGCTCGGAAAGCGGCATTATGGCGCTGCCCTGCCCGTCGCGCCCGGCATTGCGCACCCAGCCGGACGGGGTGTTGCCGTTCCTGTGCCTCATGACGATGTCGCAGGCGCGCGCAAAGTGCTCCGCCCTGCCAACGCTGCCGGGGTTATAGACGCAGATAACGAAATCGGCCATACTTACGGCTTCCAGCCTTTTTTCGATCAGCTCCCACGGCGTAAGCAGGTCGCTGAGGCTAACGGCCGCGAAGTCGTGAGTCAGCGGAGCGCCAAGCACAGCCCCGGCGCCGGAAGCGGCCGTAACGCCGGCTACTATCTCTACAGCCGTTTTTTCACCGGCTGTCTCTATCATAAGCCCTGCCATTCCATATATACCGGGGTCGCCGCTGGAGACCAGCGCGACTGTCTCTCCGTTCAAAGCTCTTTTAAGGGCCTCGCGGCACCGTTTTGCCTCGCTCCTCATCGGCGAGGAAATAAGCTCTTTATGCCGGTAATCCGACGCAATGAGGTCAATATATTTTTTATAGCCGATGATCACGTCACTTTCGGCGAGCGCCTCCGCCGCGCGCCTGGTCATCTGCTCCTTGCAGCCCGGTCCTAACCCTACAACATATATCATGCTTTGCCGCCTCCGTAAAAATAGAATAAAGCTCTATGGCTTTTTCGATCTCCACCTTATGTCTTGGCGTGAAAAGAAGTCTGTTGGCAGAGCATTTAACGGCTTTTTGTTTTTTCTCCGCTTTTCGCCCGCCCAAGCTTGACGGAAAACTTCCGTTCAAAGCAGGGGAATATTTCGCCAAGCCTGTGCTCACAGCCGCAAGGTATGCTCCATACATTAAAGAGAACTACATGCCGTCACGAAAGTTTTTTATTTCAAGCCTCGCCCTTGCGCCAAGCTCCGTACGGCCGAAATGAAAAATATTTTCTTACAGCCGTCCCGGCGCCAAAAAACCGACGATGGTTGCTCTAAGCGTTGTCTTTACCGGTTCCGGCCTTCGCCAGCGCGAAGGTTATGCCCTCATACACAGTTTTCTCCCGGAGCAGGCTCCCCCCTGACTTCAGCACAGCAGCCCTCTCGCAGACATTATCTACACCAACGGCGGCTTCCGCCTTCTCCGAGGCCGTAAAATTCCCTGGCACACTTTTCAGCTCTTCCGGGGAAAAGGTTACGAAGGGAACTCTCAAATAGCTTGCAAGATCAAGCAGCCCCTTTTCGTTCTTTTTTGCGTCGATTGAGGCCAGCGCCGCTATAGAAAGGGGTGAGACGCGGCTCTCTTCGACAAACGCGGCGCAGGCTTCCTTTAACGCTTTAAAGGGAACGTTTCTTTTGCACCCGACCCCCAGCACCAGGTTCCTCGGTCTCAGCCACAACGTTACAGGCCATGGCGGATCGCATATTTCTTCGGTAACGGCTACGCCTATTTCGGCTCCCTCCAGGGCAGCCGCCGATATTTTTTTAACGGCGCCGGGGTTCTCTACGGCGCAGTTATGCTCCTTTGCCCATTCATCAACAGCCGGGATACCGTTTACGTCCGTTGCCGTGGTGATTACCGCTTCCCCTCCGGTAACCGCCGCCACCCTTTTAGCCAGGGCGTTGGCTCCGCCGGCGTGTCCCGAAAGCAGAGAAATCACGCGCCGGCCGCGATCATCAAGCGCTAGCACCGCCGGATCTTTATCCTTGCCCTTCAGGTGCGGGGCTATGGCACGGACGGCTATGCCGCAGGCGGATATGAAAACCAGCGCTTCATACGCGGCAAACATTTCTCCGGCCCATTTGCAGAGCGGCTCACGTATAACGCGCCTGCCGGGAGCCTTGTGGCGGAGCGGAGTCCATACGTCGCCGCCCGTCTCCAGGGATATTTTTTCCGCCGTCTTGGCGCCGGCTTTGCTGAACGCCGCCAGGCATATGCGTCCGCTCATTTCGCCTCCCTGAACGTATGGGAAAATGATTTATCGTAGAGCTTTGACAGCTCGTACTCGTCGCCGAGGAAATCCCCCACAAGCAGCAGCGCTGTGTTTTTTATCCCTTCCAGAGCGGCCTTGCCGGCGATGTCCGAAAGTACGCCGCGCAAAATTTTCTGCTCCGGCCACGACGCTTTGTATACGACGGCCGACTTCGTATCGCCGCCGTAACCTCCGGCGATCAGGGCTTCGCAGAGACTACCAAGCATTCCTGCCGATAGAAAGAGCGCCATTGACGCGCGGTGCGCCGCCAGCAGCTCCACCCTTTCTTTTGCGGGTACGGAAGTGCGTCCTTCCATGCGCGAGATTATAAGCGTCTGCGATACGCCGGGCAAAGTGTACTCCGCGCCTATTGCCGCCGCCGCCGCGGCAAAGGAACTGACGCCGGGAACTATTTCGTAATCTATTTTCAATTGCCTGAGTCCGTCCAGCTGCTCGCGTATAGCGCCGTATAGCGACGGGTCGCCGGTATGGAGGCGCACCGTTACGTCGCCGCGCCTATGCCCGGATGTCAGTTTTTCCAGAACCTCGCCGAGCGTCATGCGAGAGCTGTCATATACTTTACAGCTCTTAGGCGCGTATCTCAGGATCGCCGGATTGACCAGAGAACCGGCGTAAACTACTGTGCCCGCGTGTTTCAATATCTCAGCGCCGCGCACAGTAATAAGGTCGGGCGCTCCGGGGCCTGCCCCTATAAAATATATCATCCTTCTATTCCTCCTGTCAGCCGTTTGTCAAGGCGGAAAAAATCGTTACCGGATTTTGCGCCGCCATTATCTTACTGTTCCCGACCGCCTTGCTTTTATTGACGGAGAGCTGCGTTACATCGAGGGCCGAGAAACCGGCTTTGCGCATAACCTCGGACGCGACGCACATGGACTGTATTGAAACGGCCGGTACCACCACCCTTATCCCTTTGCCGAGGGCCGCGGCGCGGAGAAGAATCTCCCTCAGCTCGCCGCCGTTTCCGCCGACGAATATGTGAGTCGGTTTTGGCAGTTTTTTCATCGCCGCCGGACATCTGCCTTGAAATACGGACAGGTTAAAACAGTGAAACTTTTTTCTGTTTTCATGCACCAATTCGACGGCCCCAGGCTCGCTATCCACTGCGTACACCTCGCCCTCCGGACACAGAAGCGCCGCGGAGACTGCTATGGAACCGGTTCCGGCTCCCAGATCCCAGATCACCGCGTCCGGAGTCAGCTCTAATTTATCAAGAATTATTGAACGCACCTCGCTTTTTGTCATTGGCACGTCAGTACGGACAAAATCCTCGTCTTTCAGTCGGCCGAACGGCGGCGTCCAGGGAGCGCGGTTAAGGATCAGCGCGATGGAAAGAGGGTCAAATTTGCGCCGCGACAGCGAGGACGGCGAGCCTACGCTTATTCTTTGATCAGGGTAGCTAAGACGCTCGCCCACCGCCACTTCAAGCGCGTCCAGGCCGTTTTCGGCGAGCGTTTTGCAGACCCATTTCGGTGAGCTGCGGCCGCCGCAGAAAAAAAATGTCCTGTAGTTCCTGTCTGCCGTCATAAGCAGCCTAGCCGCGCTGACCGCGCGCCCGTGCCCCGAGAGTATGGCCGCCCCCTCCCAGCTTTCGGCCGTCGCACAGCAAAGGCTTTGCAGCGAGCTTATGCCGGGAATTACTTTAAGGTTCGCGCCGTCAAATTTTTTCTTTATCAGCGGCAGCAGACTGAACATTCCCGGGTCTCCCGAGACCAGCACGGCAACGCTGCCTTTTTTAAGCTCTTCTTCTATTTTTTCGAAAGTCACCGCAAAGTCCTTAAGAGGCAGAATATTACCGTGTCCGTCAGCAAGCGCGGAGTTTCTCGGAGCGGCGACCACGCAGCCGGCTTCGCCTATTATCTTCGCGGCCAGAGCGGTTAGCAGGTCCGGCGCTCCCGGACCAGAGCCCACTACGTACAGGTCATTTTTCATCCGCGAGTTCCTCCGCGTACCGTCGCGCCGCGCCGCTTTTGCCCAAAACGCTGCCGTCGCCCCCTATATATACCGATTCGACGCGCATTTCTCCAAACATGCGCAGCGAACAGCGTTCAGCCGTTATTTCAGCAAGCCTGTCCCAGATAAAGCGGAGGTTTTGTTCTTCTATAATTTCCATGGCGCGTTCTGTCGTCACGCTTTCATATATTTCTCTCACAGTGCCGGCCGAAGCCCCGGCAATCGCCGCCTGAGCGCAAAGAGCCTCAAGTCTGCCGTCGGCTATGCGGTTGTGCGTATTGAAGGAGCCTGCCGCTACCTTCAGCAGTTTTCCGGGGTGGCCGCACAGAAGAATCCTTTCTATCCTCAGCCGGCAAGCCTCGTCCAGAAGATAACCGATGTAATTACCGGTCTGCACCACCGCGCGCGCGGTTATGCCGAAAGCCCTGCGCAGGGCCGCTTCCCCCGTATTTCCCGGCGTAAAGGCGAGCAGTTTTCTGCGGGCGGCGGCGTGAGTTTCCAGCTCAAGCGTCAGTGAATCAAATATTGACTGCTCGTTCAAGGGTTTTACGACTCCTGTAGTGCCGAGGATAGATATCCCTCCCGTAATGCCCAGCCTTGGATTGAAGGTGCGCTTCGCCATTTTTTCGCCCCCCGGCACCGAGATTGTAACTTCCGCGCCCAGGCCGCCTATAACCTCGCGCAGTGCGCCGGCGATCATCTCCCGCGGGGCCGGGTTTATCGCCGGCTCGCCGGGAGCGACTTTCAAGCCGGGCAATGTTACGGTTCCAACGCCTTCTCCCGCGAGGAAGCGTATTTCTCCAGGAGCGCCGCCTATAGAGACCTCCGCAATCACGGTCATGCCGTCTGTTACGTCCGGGTCGTCTCCCGCGTCCTTTATTACCCCGCAGCGGCCCGGCCCGAAATGCAGGACATCCGGCGAGAATACGCGTCCTTCCGGTCCTTTTACTGTAACGCTGCCAGGCATCTCTCCTTTAGTCAGCGTCATAGCGGCTGCTTTTGCCGCCGCCGCGGCGCAGGTTCCGGTCGTAATGCCCTCCCTGAGGGGGGCGCCTTTACGCGATTCCATAGAGCAGCGCGTTAACTATCGCCGCCGCTACCGGCGAGCCGCCCTTGCGTCCCCTTGACGCGATATACGGTACGTTGCGGCGAAGCAGCATTTCCTTCGATTCGATTACGTTGACGAAACCGACGGGGACAGCGATTACAAGAGAGGGGAAGGCCTTGCCGGTGTCTATAAGCTCGCAAAGCCGGATAAGCGCCGTCGGCGCGTTGCCTATGGCAAAAATCGCGCTGGGCGTACGCAATACCGCTTCCTCTATGCCGACAGCCGCGCGGGTCATTTTGCGTTTTGCCGCCCGCGCCGCTATTTCCCTGTCCGCCATGCGGCAAATCACTGATACGCCGTATGCGGCGGCGGCGGCTTTATTTATGCCGGCAGCGGCCATGTTGGTGTCTGTTACAACAACGGCCCCGTCGGCAAGAATCCTCCTGGCGGAGTATACGGCTCTGGGAGAGAACGTCAGGTTTTCGGCAAAATCGAAGTCCGCCGTCGCGTGTATCACGCGCATAACTACCGGGAGCTCATCTTCCTCCCCGCGCCAAGCTCCCAGTTCACGGGATATTATTGCCATACTTGCTTTTTCGATTTCATCAGGTTTCATTTGACTTCCTCCGCGGTTAAACGCAAATCAGCGGGAGTGCCGCTAATATGAGCGTGATTAGGATGAACGGCGCATGGGTAGCGACGTTCAGGAACAACATTTCACGAGCCAGCGCTTTCGGGAAAAGCCCGAAATAATAACCCGCGTTCTGCCGTACGGCGCGGGTAATTGTGCCGAAGCCGTTACCCAAAAGCAGCGCGAAAATCGCCTGGGCGGCGGTGATTTCTTTGGAAGCCAGACTTCCGCCGGCCAGAGCCAGGGAGGCAGACACGTGAGAGATTGACGCGGTGGCCACCGTCCAGCCGGCCAGAGGTAAAAAGGAGCGTCCCTCCAAATTTCCGCGCAAAAAACTTTCGGCGTAGGGCACGGCGGTAAAAGCGACAGCGTACATCGCCCAGGCCAGAGGCAGCGTAAGCTTCAATTTTTTTGCTATGTTTATTTTTTCCAGGCTTATTTTTTTCTCGGGCGCTAACTCAACGCCGCATTTCCCTTTATTTCCTTTGCGAAGGATGAGCGCTAGAGCGATAAACCTTGCGGCGCTTCTAAGCAGCAGCGCGGAAGCAAAGACTGTTCCGGCAAACCCTGCCATTCCGGCCGCCAAAACCATCGTAGAGGGCCAGCGGCGGAGGTAGGCTGGGAAGGCCAGCATCAGCGTTCCCCATTTTGCGGTGCGTTCCGTTATCCGCCCTTCGCCCAGCGAAGACGCGAGCAGGGCGGCTCCAGTGCGGGACGAACCAAAGCTGACGCCGAGAGCCAGGCCCAGCTGGGGAGCTATTCCAA
>Ga0153979_1000142_pt1 | contig 13200 bp, 11 predicted proteins | sample TSGA063MetaG_FD_104690 | JGI IMG/M metagenome (GOLD analysis project Ga0153979, IMG submission 104690) | Attine ant fungus gardens microbial communities from Georgia, USA - TSGA063 MetaG | ecosystem: Host-associated > Fungi > Mycelium > Unclassified | place: USA: Georgia, Magnolia Springs State...
ATGGCAAACCCAGATGAGACTGCTACCATGTTGCGAAATATCCAAATTGTTGGTGAGTACTAATTTGTCTTGTCGGCTCAATCTATCAGTAGGCTGAGCTGCATCTAGAATTTATCGGGAAGCCCGATCGTAAATTGCCACAATCATTGATCGTCAAACACTCTGACAAGGCGGATGGCGCCAGCCATCTCCGAGATACTGAAGGAAAACTCAAGAAGAACACTGAGGGAGAGCAGCATTTCAAGTTGGCAAGCAAATGGTGAGTTGAACGTCTCATGTCTAGACAGTGCTAAACATTCGTGCGATGCAGTATCCTCGAGCAAGAAAGTGACCTGGATATTGAGATACACATAAAATATCCTCTACGACAGAAAATCCTCAGTCCTGGGCATATTTTTAAGGATGATGACCCATATAAAGTCAGTGTCAAGTTCAACGACCTATGGGATCACCTGGTGTCCGAAACACAGGAAGGAACCAAAAGTAGGTTGATCTTTGCCTCATTCGCTTCAAGTCTGCTTAGAATACTTCAGCAGATTTTAAGGTGGAATTCCCCAATGGAATTCCAGGATTACACATCTGGATCGTTGCCAAGGTACGCTATCATGGTTGCCGTCAATATTGCCTGCTCAAGTCCAAGTGTAGGCTTACGAATGTGACCTGAGCGATCTTAATGCACGAATAAAGAGCGCAATCGAGGACCTGACCAAAATCCAGCCTATTATGGATCGTCTCGGTCCTGCAAGTGATGTGGGTAGGATATTCATTGAGCTTGGGACGGCTATCGGTGGGGTAAATCATGGTCTACTAGCACACGTGTGCATTATCTGACTTGAAGCAGCTGGATTCTATAGCAAAATCGGTGTTTTCTTGCATCGATGTCATATACAAAGTTGGCTCTGTTTTCTGCTTCCAACGTGAACGATACTGATAATTTGGGTAGCATTTCAAGGCTCAAGAGGAATCTTACAAAGAAATGAAAAACTTGGCAGAGAGCATCAGAATCCTAGCTTCCCAGCTGGGCCGGCTCGAGGAAGTTCCAAAATCAACCGAACTGCGCGTTACTATCAGTGGATTTCCTGGAATGATGAAAGAAGTGGTGGACTTTATTAAGAAGTGGCTCGAAAGTTGGTCAGGTACATATTATGTCGTGTGGAAAGGATTATCAACTGAGTCGTTGGCCGCAGCCAAGCATATCCTTGTTCTCCCTCATAGGGACAAAGCTGTCGATTTATGGAAGAAACTAGATGCGTTTGCGGGAAACTTCGACCGGGATCTTCTCATAGATATCCGAGCAGAGCAAGGTATGATCATCTTCTCATATTCCAAATCCTCTGATTCTTGGTATCAGCCATCATGGCGAATGATGCGAAGATCGTGGCTGATGACGTGAACATTATACGGACCGACATTGTAAACACTCAAGGTGGGTTGTATGCCCTTTTCTGATTGGTTTTCATAACACATAATTTATATACCAGAAATTGCCCATGCTACCCAAGTCGGTGTTGACGATCTTCAATGTGCGTTATCTGCGTTTCCTGTTTAGTAATCCTCTTGACATACAACTTCGCACTAGCAAATGTAAAAGCAGTCACTGAACAGAAGGAGCTGGACGACTTGGTGCGTGCACTTGGGGAGAATAAGCTCTCTTTGCGCAGACCGTGTATGGAAGGCACCCGTACTACCATCCTACAAGAGATCGAAAATGAGATTCAGAGCATCGATGGCCACAATGTAATTTGGATCAGAGGATCTCCTGGTGTTGGGAAATCTGCATTGGCAGCTAGTATCGTTGCTGGACTACGGGCTCAGGATCGCCATTTCATAACATTCCGTTTTGACCGCACACAATCCGCCACAATCACTACGGATGCGCTCTGGCGCGTCGTTGCCCTTGGCCTTGCTCGCCTGTACCCTTCTGTGCGCCAACACATTCTGAAAATAGTCCGAAATGATAAGGTGCCTGATCCTTCCGACATTGATGGTAGATTTAAATGCTTGATTGAAATGCCACTATCCACGCTCAATGATGTACCGCATGAGGAGCTTCCGGTGATTGTGATTGATGCATTGGACGAGTGTGGTGGTCTGAGACACGACTCGTCTGGGAAATCCGATCACAAGGATCTTCTACGCACGCTCAATCATTGGATTCACATTGACCACTTGAAGAGGTTTAAGCTGGTCATTACCAGTCGGCATAATGAATTCATCCAGCGAATGTTTCCTGAATCCACGAGTATCCATATCAATATTCCTTCTGGCAGCAATGTCAAGCCAGGAGATCATACCTTCCATGACATCCACATATTCCTCAAATCACGACTCGAGTCAACGGGAGAGGGAGACGCATGGATCAAAAGGGCTCTTGATCGCCTAGTTCCTCGTGCTGCAGGCATTTTTATATGGGCAACAACTGTAGCCGACTTCCTCGAAGTGGATCCTAGGATACGGCTTGGCATTCTGGAGTCGAAGAAGCGGGGAGACAACACAGAGGGGCTAGATGAGTTGTACTCGGTGTACCTCACTGTCATTGAAGCAGCATTTGGACAGATTTGCGAAGAAGAGATCCAGGGAATCGTCTCTGTCATGGGCGCAATGATTTTTGCCAAACAGCCACTCAGCGACGATGTGCTTCTTATGCTTCCAGGAGTCCGGATTGGGGACTCAAATATTCTGCGATTGTTCCGAAAAGGTCTCATGTCTGTCCTTGACCCTGGTCCTATCCTTCATTTCCACCATCGGTCGTTTGAGGATTTTCTTCTCTCTCACTACCTTCGGCAAAAACTACACAAGCTCTCTGGGATCTGGGATCGTGAACTTCATGAACGTCAGCTTGCTCTTCTATGTTTGAAGGCTATGGTGTCATCGGAACTGCGCTTCAATATGGGTAACTTGGACTCTTCGAGCATCAAGAATGTGGATATTGATGTCAAGTCTACCGTCTCTCCTCTCATTTCCTATTCATGTCTGTTCTGGATCGACCACCTTATTCAGACTCCATCCGACGAGAAGATGGTGAAGGCAGTGCAATTTGTGATGTACGAGAAGCTACTGTTCTGGTTGGAGGTCATGAGCCTGACAGGTAATGCTCATGAGGCATATCTGATTCTCAGAAGGGCTGCAACATCGCAGGTATGTCTCCAGGTCATTTATTTGCAACACATCTAATGTTGGCCGGCCAGTCCCTCAACCCTGATAATGAACTGACATTATTTATCCACGATGCTTTCCGATTTGTTTCTACATTCTTTATTCCAATCTCTCAGTGCGCCCCTCATGTTTACATCTCAGCACTGCCCTTCGCACCTCAGGAATCTCATGTTGCCAGAAAGTTCTGTCCGAGAGTTCCCAACACTCTTGCAATCACTCAAGGGAAACCCAATCAATGGCCAATGGTGGTATTCACTGCAGAGCGCCACAAGGATCGTGTGCAGCATATGGTCTTCTCGCTGGATGAAAGCACATTTGCTTCGATATCACTCCAAACTATGTATGTCTGCGACTCTGAAACTGGACATTGCATTTCAGGCCCATTTGAGCTGCGTAATTATGGGGAGGTATATAATGCCTGCTTCAGTCCTGATGGGAAATGTATTCTACTTGGATTTGGCTCTTATGCAGTAGTCTGGGACATTGAGATGGGTGAGGAGCAATTCCAAATCAAGGGCTATCAATTCGCCTTCATTTGTCACAATGGAAGAATTGTGTCGGCCTGTTTGGTAGATGGAGACTGGGACGGCTCTAAAGATGAAAGTGCATTTCGGATCCTAGCCCAGCTCTGGGATTCTAGCAATGGTGCACTAATATCTGACAGGCTGTTGGAGGCGAATGACGTTGCTGTCACCCAATTTTCCCCTGATGGGCGTTTTCTGGCCATAGGAAGAAAGTCTGAGGATGTCATTGAATTATGGAACCTTGAAGATGGCAAGGATCCCCGACGATTCCCATATCCTCCTGGAAAATTATCATCACTCCGATTTTCTCCAACCAGCGACACTTTGATGGCCGTATTTAGGAAAGAACCTCGTCATATTTACCTTTGGAGATTGGACACACAAGAGATGGTACCCTTCAGCCATGATTTCAACTACAACCCACATGTTGTTCATTCACCTCTCACCAATTACCTATTTATCCAACGAATTTCCACAGTGGAGATGTGGGATGTCTCTATGACCGGCTCAGGACGGATCTGGGAGACGAAGTCTCTGGCCACTTCACCTGGAACGAGTATTTGTCCATCACGCAATGGCCACAGGCTTTTAGTTGGATATTTGAGTGGAAGTGTGAGGATGTGGAACGTGGACCTAGAGGATTCGACGGGAAATCGGGCTGACACTGTAGACACTCAAGATGATATTGATACGCGACAAGTCATTACAATCTCACCCTCTGGAAAGGTGGCGGCTACACAATCGTTGCAATCTTACAACGTCGAATTCCTGGATACAAATACTTGGGAAGTTGTAGCGCGCACAGATGTCAAGTACGAAGATCGCATGGAGATTGCATTCTCCCAAGATGACAACCAAACAGCGATTTCGTCTAAATCTCTCGTCACAATCTGCAATATAATGCATCCGGAGGAGCGCATCTCATTTGATCCCTGGCCGAGAAAAGATGTCTGGTTTTGGAGGGTCACCTTCCAAACATGTAATGACCTGGTTATATGTGCCATCTTTGGTGATAACTCAGGATTACTCCGAGTTTGGCATTGGCAAGATCTGGCAGGTTTTGAATGCACCTATTCTTCAGACTTCAAGGTGGACAGAAACTCTAACCCATTCCTGGCACCTGATGGCTTGACCGTCATCATCAAGCATTTGTCTTCCTCCCCCACATGCTATTCATGGAATCACGACACTGCCCACTTTGATCCTGTCCACTTTGACGATCAAGTGCATATTCCCTGGGATTCCTACCCTGCGTACTCACCCGACGGGAAACTCTTTGCATGTTGGTCTGACGAAGATTCACATGTCAGAGTGTGGGACACACGAACTCGCCAACTCGTTTCCAAGTTTCCAACGTCTGAGGTGTTTTGCATCGCCTTCTCACCTGCTCTGATTGACCATCCCCTTGGCGACAGACTCATTGCTCTTAGGTTAGTACATGAAAATGCAATAGGCCTCTTTGATGCCTATAGCGGTCATCTGTACGGCCAGATTTTGGGTCAAGAAAATGCATGGATGGCATTTATACGAGATGGAACAGTGTTGGCATACTATTCCAGTGGCATTGGTATGAGAACATGGGAAATAATAGACCTCACAGCTGAGCACCAGCATTCTACTGATGGACTTGAGCTTATGATGCAAGGCATGATGGATGGATGGGTGATGGGTCAGGATGACGAGCCACTGTTTTGGGTCCCAGTAGAGCACAGGAAAGATGTGTATGTACCACCGTGCAGAGTGGTGATCAAGGCACCCGAAGTCCCAACAATCCTGGACTTTTCTAACTCAAGATTTGGCAGAGAGTGGACAGAATGCATTGACAAAGAATGGTTGAGAGAACTCGAGAAAAAGGAGAAGGAGGTAGGAAATCTGTTGGAGTAAGAAACCAAGGTGGGCCTTGTCCTCAGTCAAAGTACTTAAGGTGTCCAAACGAATAGGTGAATTAGGAAGAAAGACGACTTCCACAGAGCTCGCAGTTTTTGCTCTCTCGGTATCTCAGGACATATTTGCTTCAGCGACTCTAAGGTCACCGCCTAATATTCTCTGTACTGCTAAGCCTCTATCAAAGTAATTATAATGAATGAATCACAACGTGCTTTGGTAGATATAGTGAAGATGAGATGTAACAATTCAGGCCTCATATCAAGGTGCAAAGGAAAAGAGGTAAGATAATGTCATTTCCAAAAAGCAGAGGGTGGAATGCAGAGTATGTTGTAATGCGAGGTTAATATATTGTATTATAGAGGTTGTAGTCCGAGTTTTTATAGTCTACAGTCAGTACATCAGATGCTGTAGAGTTCCAGAGGGCTATGTAGCTAGTAGACTAACAATGAGTAATAAGGTATACATGTTACAAATGTCCCATGATGAAGATCCGAAGTTGTTATCTAAAATTATCATAACAGAGTAATGCCGACAAATGTTGCATTTGTGCATTACATCGCCTACAAATTAGTACAAACACGACCCCTCTGCTGGGCCACTCCATCTCGTCCAAGTGTTTGCACTACTACCAGACGATATTATGCGTCGATTGAAGAAGCCTGAGGAGAGCTGAATAAGAAATGGGTGCGGCATTCGACACTCGGGCTGCTTCCACACTTCTCAAAGGGTCAGGGAAATAGCGAGGGACCAGGCAAAGATAAGACGGTCAATGAGTGGGTCGTGAAGGGCTGAGTTAAGGATAAGGATAATAGCCATCTCCGTCGGCTAACCAGCTCAAGCAACATGCTGTATAGACTCGCTGTTGGAGCTTCATAATCCTTGGGAGTCACGACCCTGGATGATCCAAATATCGGATAGGAGAGGTGGAAAGTTGCAAACACGCTCCAGTACTTGTAGAGGTATGCTAACGTCTGGTAACGCGAAGCCAGGTGAAGAGCGTGAAGAAGGTTTGGATTGGGCCATTGGGACAGATACAACCCTTAGACGTCGACGTGGGTTCGAGTTGTTTGTTCTTGAGACCTGACTCTTCTTGTGCAGCTGGATATATCTAAATCACTACCCTCTTTAGAAATATACTACCTTGAATAAAGTTTTATCCTCACTTAGAATGAACGTCCGACATTGTACCTATTTGGGTGAGGCCTGTTCCGAAAGTGAATTGAAATGACCATATCGGGAAATGCTGGGCACTGGTTTTCATTCCGGCCCTGTCGATCCACTTACAATACTTCACAAAATGACCTTTGCCTCAAAGCTTAACTTAAATATACAGCTGAATCAAGTCGTTGATCGGTGGTGATGTGGCATCCCTCTAGCTCCCGAGTCAACTCGACCAGATTCTAGAACCTTCCAGGCAGAACCGGTCACTCACGTCTTTGTCCGGCTCTAGATCAAGTAACCGGATATATTGTTTCATGTAATGATTTGATTTATCTTGAGACCATAGTTTGGAAACAGAGATAGATGAGCCATTCACCTGTGGGCGGGCATCATGAGCTCTGTTTCTCGAGTGATAAATTGGAAGAACACTACACAACGAATGATTTCCCGTTATTAGAAAAGATGAGGCAATGTAATAAATGCGGGGGAGCTACCTATATCAAGTGCAAGCAGTCGATGCAAATGTGGACATTATAGAAATTCAGAGAAGAATTGATCTTGAACACGCTTATAAATTTGCATAGTAGATTCCTAGGTAATGGCTTTGGGACTATCAAGCATTCCAATCTTCAATTTGCTGCGATGCATGTTCATCAGACTGATACAGAAGCATAGAATACCAGCATACCTTCAGGAATAATACAACACGGTCGGTAAGTTATAGGGAACTAAAGGCCGATGCGAACGAATCAGTCTGGAAGGAGCGAGACAAACCCACATGGACTAGATACAATATACGGCTGGATCAACAGTTATCAAGACGAGAGTACCCACCTACTTGTAACAGAGGAGGAATTTGTAACTAGGATTTTCTGGTATCGAGGATTTGAGGATAGGACTTTGCCAGCCTGTATTCAGTGGTGTAAGAATCCATTAGAGTAGCGATAACACTTAATGATACATGCGACAGGGTCGACAAGCCGTATGAAAAGGGATACAACTTGAATCTCTCAAAATTCGGAATAGTTGATTAGGCATAGCGTAGTTGAGCACCCGGGAATTTAGAGGTGCTGGAGAGAATGGTGACATTTGATGGGAGGCACAGGACTCGGGCAGCAGAGGTTCGAGGTGGCGCTGCGGGCTTCATAAAGGGAAGTGGTAAAAGATTACCCCGCCTACAATGGCGCACAACAGAGAAACAGTTACGCTTTGAGTTGAAGATGTCTTATTTCCGTTTGAATGCTCCCCATCATCTTCCCGTAATCCTAAGTGTGGTGGAAACATGAAACGGAGATCATTGTCAGATTGTTGAGAAGGGGTAGATAGCTAGGCATCACCATCTTCAATATGTATGTCATGGTCGTTCATCCATTTTCACGTCATCAAAGTCTCTCGGAATACCATTGGGAGAGTGAATAGAAATCATGTCTGTAAAAATAAGTAGTGATGAGATTTACCAGCGATAGAAGGCAAAAATATGAAAGACCTGGGTCGCTCGATGTAACTAACTGCAACAGGGTTGACATGTCGTTCTCAGCAAGTCTATGGGCTACTGAGCATGCATGCCAGTGTTTCTGGCATTGGCTTTCCCACCTTGGTCGATAGGCGCTGCGGAACAGTCTACAGGGGCAACTAGACATGGCCGTTGAGGCCTACACTGTCGCAGAAACCCAGTCGCACGTTGGTTCGACTTGGAATAAGGCGTATTCCGTTGCAAACCAATAAGTATATCTAATGAATTACAAACTTATATACTAAAGAATTATTCCAGAAACTTCCACCAGATCACGGCGTCGGCTTGATTTCCCGACATACATGACCGCAGGTTGAATCATAATTGGAAATGTGCTAGCCACAGTAAGACAGGATACTGGAGTGCCTACGGCAAGCTTTTCGACATTGTTGAGGGTGGCTATGGAGGATCGGAGGTGGAAGTAGAACAAGTATAAATGTGAATTCTTTGAGAATTTGATTTGTAATGCGAACACAGTCGAAACTATTGTGACAAACGAAAACATGTCCAATCCTGTGATGTGAACGGACTCTATTCCCACGTAAGAATTCACTCGGACCAGGATTGGTGTGTCATATCTTCTTTGCAGGTTTCGCAGATATCACTGCGTCGAGACATCAATTGATAAAGACCAGTTTTCGAGATGATGTACATTGTATCCCTGCCCAATATATAGGGACCACTCTCGTTGGATGTCACATACCCACGGTCATCACAACATTGTATCACATCATCTTCACGCACTATCTTTAACCTATCAATCAACATTGATTTATTTCACACGCGAGTCTGATGTCTATCTTATGCTGTCGCCACACCTTTCTTCAGTTTCTCAACTGATTCCTCCATTTACATATCAGATGCATGTACGAAAAATGCAAGTTTTTGAGATGGAACCTCTGGTGCACAAAGATAGATGCTGCAAGTCACAGATGTGATTCCCCCAAGAATCTGTCTGCGTTACCAGAGTGATCTCACATCATGAGCTCCGTTGTGATACAAACGTCAATCTGAACGAGCAGGCCATCAATAATCAATCTCGAAAAGATCAGCAGACGCATTGCCACTGATTGTCAATTGTTGTTTGCTCATGCTTGTATCATCATTCAGCTTGTTTGTCTCTTGCTTACATCTATTGTCTTTTGATTGACATACCTGGAATATCACTTCTTTATACGACACTTACTTACCCGCAAATTGTCTGTCCATTTGTGACTCTGACCAAATTTCTTGGACACTCCCTTCTCCATGGTCGTATACTTCTCATGTGCTCAACACTGTGGATAGGAGTGTGATCTGAGTTGTCTATACTGGTCATGTCTTGAGCCAGTTGTGGCTCCACCTGAGCTGCGTCTGCCCGCTGTGTGGCCACATGTCAACCATTCCCAACTCCGAGGCTCAAATTCTCTGTCAGAGCAGTAGAAAAAGATTCGACCCGAATTATTGGTCCTCCAAAGAGGTGTTAGTGAATCAACTGCATATAACCCTGCCAACAACGGTGCCATGAGTGAATTAGACAGCAATGACCGGCATGAAGCAAATCATATGGTCTATTTGAAGAAGGAGGCTGGGGCTATGCAATCTAGCATTGAGGAAAGGAAGACAGGAATTAGTGAATGGAGAAAGCTAGGGGAGCGATGAACATCAGGAACCATGTATTCCCTTTCATTGACAACTCCAATCACATATGCCATGCAGCTCCAATGGCTAACTTCAATTTTCTGGCCCAACCCATCATCATCACCATTCTTTACTCCTTTCATTATTCGCAACAAGATAAAAGCCCTAACTCAACTTGATGCCGATCGCTTCCGTCTCGAAAAATCAAGAAACGGATAATTGAATGCCTCGTTGTAGTCTGTCTGAAAGAGCTCAATGTGGACAAGGAAGCACGAGAAGCAGCCGAGAAGCCTACTAAAAACCTGACCCCACCTTCTTTCCCTTTGGCAAATTCTTCGCCATCTGCTTTTCTTTTAAAACCTCGCTTATCATTGATCAAGGGTCCAATACTTCTTGCAGATGGGCCACCAGGTATTCGAATTGTAAAGGTGTCGAGCACGATATCCCAAAGGAGATTTAAACTGAAATCAAGTCTGTTTGCGAGGAATGTAAGAGAAGCTCTGGACGAAGCATTTGGGAAGGATGTGGATGAGGGATGAAAGAAGATATGTGGAAGAAAATTAGGATGACCTAGAAGAGGGAGAGGTAGTGTTTTGACGATGATAAAGATGATGAGTGGGATGGTAGTGAGGGTGAACGTGAACTTTGAGCAGAGACGTATTTCATGGGTTGAGAATTGGTTGTTATTGACGTTTGTTGCGCAGAGGATGTCTGTTTAGTAGAAATTCCTCGAACCTGTTGCTTTTTGGCATGTTCTTGCCTGGTCAAAATCGAAATGGTGTGTTTGGCGGATTGTTGTTTTGTTTCATTTAGTTCATGTTGTTATTATGTAGAAATCTTAAATTATAAGCACAAAACGACTTGTTGTAACATGATCTCGTTTGCAAGCTTAAGAGCATTGAGTCAACTTACAATGATTTCTTGGACTGCAAAAAAGGTTTTTTTTAAGAACGGTAACTGAACAACTCAAAACGGCGTCTCCTCTCCCAATTTCTCTCTCCCTCATGGTTCCCACTTTCTTGCTCTTTTTATCCGACACGAACACGATACTGGCTCTTTTTTTTAAATGTTGCTGAGTGAAAAGATTTGTTTATTGATGATTCTCATATTATCAGAGAAGGGCGAGGGAGAGGTGTTGTCAAGAGATAGAAGGACGCCTATGTCGACAAGGGTACGTTTATTGCATTGCCAGGAACCTACAACCTTCGAATCCAGGCTTTCCAGGCTTGCAAGCAAGTTCAGGATCCATATAGCGTCACATTGAAGGATAGAATCTCGTAGTCAACTCGGGCGCTGTTTTGGCAACCAGAAAATGAAGTTAAGAACGTAGAAATATTAGATAAAATGAAAACCAGAAGTGTTATACATCACCAACAGGCCGGAAGGCACATCCATTCACATTGGTCTTGGCGCTGCCGTGTCAAGTTCCGAGTCCATACAGCGCGCTACTTGAGCTGTTTCGCCAACGGAGATGATCGATACCCCTCCCTTACTCAGCCCTTCGCGACCCACTCATTGACCACCTCATCTTTTCCCAACGCCCTCACTGTCTCCCTATTCAAGCCCTAACGAAGTCTAAAGAATAGGTGATGCCAAACTTGGAGTAATCCTGAGCCAGACATGTTTGGAAGGCGACTTTCCCAAGAAAGACATATTTCTCGGCCAGAGGTTGAACGAGACGCACTTCTCCAGGTTATAACGGAGACCCAGACAAAATCCTGTGAACGGAAATTCCCACGCGAGCAACGTGACCAGATCTCAAAGATCTGATCTCTTTACATGGCCTTGCCCGTATAAAACCCCTTCTCATCTCGACAGGTTTGCTCGTGATGCCTTGCAATCAAAGAGCTATATCAAGATCGCAACCATGCTCGAAGACATAGCCGATGCTCGCATCCCCTGGATGGCTGATGTTCTTGTTGGCAGCATTGATAATGACTACAACGATGCAGCTGACATATTTCTCAAGGAGGCGTCTATATCTGAGGTGTCAAAGAAAATAGCCTCCCCCATAGACAAGTCTCTGTCCAAGCAACAGAAAGAGTTCTTCTTGCGTCAACAACTTGCAACTATTCAACGCGAATTGTCGGCAGTCCAAAGAGGTGTCAGTAACTCAACTACATCTAGCTCCGCCAACAACGGTGCCATGAGCGAGCTAGACGACGATGGCCAGCATAAAATAGATGATTCGGCCGACCTGAAGAAGATCAAGACCATACAATCTGGCACCAAGGAGAGGAAGGAGGGCATAAGGGAATGGAGAAGGCTCAAGAGAATTCCCCAAGGGAGCGTTGGAAATGGTGTCATCAGGAGCTATGTACGCCCTCTCGTCCTTTTTCATTTATGACTCCACTGAAATACACTATGCAGTTTGAAGGCCAACCTCAATTCCATGGCCCAACTCGTCAACGTCATCATTCTCTACTCCCTCCGCTGTTATCCGCGACAAAATGTTCCTCACAACAGCCCAAACGCAACTTGATGTCGATCACTTCGGTCTCGAAAAAAATCAAGAAACGAGTCACTGAATACGTTTCTGAAAGAACTCAATTGCGGACAAGGAAGCACAGGAAGCAGCAGCTATCACTGCAGTAGCCAAAGAACCTGCTAAACAAACCGAAACCGTGGCCCCTATTGAAGCAGAAACTACCGGCTCCACCTTCCACCGATGTACCCATCCCTTTAACAAATCGTCTGCCACCTCTCCCCTTTCTAAACCTCACTCATTATCCACCAAGGGCCCAATACTTCTTTGCGTTGGGTCACCGGGCACGGGGAAAACCTCACTCTGTCAAAGTATAGCTGTGCTCTTGGTCGACCATTCCAACATATATCTCTTAGTGGTGTCTGTGACGAAGCCGAAATACGTGGTCACAGACACACTTATGTTGCATCTGGCCCCGGACTTATTGTTCAAGCGCTCCGTAAAGCCCCACGTGTTGACCCTGTCATTCTTCTTGACGTAGTTGACAAAAATTGGACAAAGTAATTTCCATGGAGGATCTCCCGCCCCGCTTCTAGAAGTCCCCGAGCAAAACTGGAGTTTTAATGATCATTATATCAACGTTCCAATTCATCCATCTCAAGTTTTATTCATCTGTAATGCCAATTCACTCGACACTATATCCTCGCCACTACTCGATCGATGTGAAATAGTGCATCTAGCGGGATATACGTTCGATGAAAAAATGGCGATCGCGAATAGGTTTGGTACCTAAGCAGATTGGGATGCATGGATTAAAGAAGCAATATGTGGAGATGAGCGAGGAAACACTGAGAGAGATCGTTACAGGGTGGACAAGAGGGGCTGGGGTGAGGAGTTTGGAGAGGGCTATTGCG